>JAEEGL012696622.1_pt1 | contig 79849 bp, 55 predicted proteins | sample 9134231 | NCBI WGS metagenome assembly JAEEGL01 (sample SAMN16246548, study PRJNA631951) | gut metagenome | biome: gut microbiome; feature: rumen; material: fiber-attached | host: Bos | place: Iran: Karaj | collected 2018-10 | reverse complement strand
TTTCAATATTTTTCTCTCTGTTTTAATTTTGATTTATACTCATTAAATAATTAAAATATTTCATCTTTGATTTTTCTTATGATTTTAAATATTATTTTAAAATATTTATTTTATGATTTTTTCAATAAATACATTTTTAATTTATTAAAATTATAAATTTTTGAAAAAAATTAAATATAAATGTATAAATAAAAATACTTTTTAACAATATTTTATTTAAATTTATAATTATGGAATAATAAAATTATTATAAAAACTAACTTTAATCTAATTAATTTAAATTACTTTGACAATAATTCAAAAAGCTATAATTTATAATTATTCTTATATATATAAATAATTCTAATTAAAATTAATTCACAACTATCTCAAATAATTGAGGAAATGAATTGAATCATATATTATAAAATTATTTATATTTTTCCAAATAAAATTAAACTCCAACTACAATTAAAATCATCTATACATATGTCATTTTCATCATTATTCGAATTAAAAATTGAAGAAGAGACTGAGTTGTCAACAAAATCTAAAATATAATTTGGAACACAAACAGAATCCTCATCCATTTTTTTATCATTCATAACAAAATTAAATCTTGAATGACTCTTTCTTTTCAGCTTCATAGAAGAAAAACTTAATTTTGAAGAATTATTTGTATTAATAGAATCATCTTCAGATGAATTTTTAGAGGATTTTAGATCTTTCGATTTTTCAGGAAATAAATTTTTAATATAATTTTTGTTTTTTAATTTTTTAATTGTGATTTTAGGAAATTTTTTGAATTCATCAAAATAATCATCCTTAAATAATTTCATTTTAATTGCAGTTATAATATGAAAAGGAATATTTACAACATTTATAGCAAATTTAAAACTATTAAAGAAAGCTAAATTATTTACTTTACAAAATAAATATTCATTGATGGACAAATCATGAATAAATAAACAATTTTCATTAATACATTTTTTATTATGTAAAAAAAAATAACAAAATTTAGAAATGAAGTAATTTACTTTTAATCTTTTTTTTTCAATGAGGAAATCATCAAGAAAAAGAATAGCCAAAGCAGCTTGATTATTTGTATCGAATTGAACAATTATATTCTTTTCATTGTTTCTGTGATTTTTTTCGAAGAGAATAAGATTTATATGTCCAAATTGGCCTAAATACTTTTTTTGGTAAAGAAGATCTTTTGAACATAAATCATTTGGAAGATTCATAATTGAAATAGTATTTTTTGATATAAAATTATAATTTGATAATAAGAAAATATTTTTCGGTGATATAGGTATTCGCTGGATTTGATTATATGACATCTTTTTTTTACAAAATAATTGAAAAAAATTTTTAATTTCTAATCTAATATTTATTTTTAATTGAATGAAAATTATTTATTTTTTTATCCGCTGTTTGTATTTAAAAAAATATAATATTATATTATTATTTATATTTATTTATAAAATAATTTATATTTAAATTCAATTAATTTAATTTTAGTCATCTAAAGGTTAATATTTTTTTTATTTATCTCATGATTCCATATAATCTTAGATTCTTTAGTTATTTCATAAACTAATATATTTAATATTGAGAATTTTTGTTTTTTCATTTTATTTTTTAATCTTTTTTTAATTCATAATTTTATTTTATTTAGAAATGTTTCTTAAATTACATTACTAAATATAATTTCAAAAACTTATCAATTTATAATTGTAAATTAACTTTTGACTCATCTAATTTTAAATAATTATTTTATTATTTCTCATTAATCAAATGAAAATTTAAATTATAAAATATTCATAAAATTCAATCATTGAAATTGCTCTATTTTTTCAATAAAATATTGAATTAATGTTAATTGATTTTTATCAAAAAAATGATTTTTTAGAAATTCAATATGGGGAATAAAAATTTTTGGGAAAGATAAATTAATTTTTTTTAGTTTATATTGAAAATATTTTCTTTGATTCTCTAATAAAGAAAATACTCTTTTTCAAATATTACTAGATTAAATATTATTATATCCTTCAATACATAATTCTTTATTTTAAAATTTTTCACATTTTTATGATATCTTTTTTTAAATATTATTTAATAATTCTATATATTTGTTATTATTTCAATATTGAATTTCTAAAATTTCGATACTATCCAATGGTCTTTTTAATTTTTTTCATTTATTTCTACTCTCAAATAATTACAAATTTGGTGTAGGAATATACATTGAACTTTTTTATAAGTGTTATTTTCCTTCATTTTATTTAAAGTAATAAATTAAAATTAAATTTATTTTCCAATAACAATGTCAAATCCAAACGAAATTTCAAATGATTTACCAGATTCACTTTCAAATAGATCTCAAAAAAAAGGAAATAAAAAGTTAATTAAAACAAAACAATTTGATTATACTTTTAAAATATTAATAATAGGAGATTCAGGAGTTGGAAAATCATGTGTATTATTAAGATTTACAGATGATAAATTTAATGAAAATTACATATCAACAATAGGAGTAGATTTCAGATTTAAAAGTATAATTGTAGATGATAAAAGTGTAAAGCTTCAAATGGTAAAATAAAAAAATTTAAAAAATTTAAATTAAATATATATAATAATTTATAGTGGGATACTGCAGGACAAGAAAGATTTAAAACTTTAACAAGTGCATATTATAGAGGTGCTGATGGAGTTATTTTAGTATATGATATTACTGATAAAAAATCTTTTTCTCATATTAAAGATTGGATTGATGAAGTTAGGAAATTTACTGATATAGACCCTATTAAAATTATTATTGGAAATAAATGTGATTTAATTAATGAAAGACAAGTTAATGAAACTGATATGGCAATTATGAGTGAACAAACAGGACTTGAAATTATTGAGGCTAGTGCTAAAAATTCTTTTAAAATTAATGAAGTTATGGAAACTATTACTAGAAAATTAATTGAAAATAAAATTAAAGGAGGAAATAATAATATTAATAATAACACACCTAATAAAGGAGTTAATCTTGATAGTAAGAATAATAATAAAACCAATTCGGGATGTTGTTGATCTTCTTATATATTTAATTAAAAAATATTTTTTTTTTTAAATAATTATAATCTAATTGTTTGATTGAAAATTTTAAATTTAAAAATTTTATTAAAAAATTATGGATTCAATTTACATTTTAAATATATGAATGGATTATAATAAATATTTTTATTATATAAACAAGCCAGATAATTTATTTTAAATTATTTAATGTTAATAATTAATATTTTATATAATAAAAAGTTAAAATTTTAAACAATCAAATTATCTAAAAATTGTCAAATGAAATATAAAAAAATTTAAAAATAAAAAAATGAAAGTTAAACCAGGAACACAACCTCAAAATCCAAATTTAGTATATTTATCATCTCAGACAAGTATAACACAAGATCAAATAATAGGAAGAAGAACTGGTCAAATTTTTCCTCCTGATCAAAATGATCCTGATTTACATATAAATACAAATTTAATTTTTCAAGGTTCAAATAAAAAAGAAAAAAATCAAAATAAAATTCCAATATTAATTACACATTATGAAAGTTCTTCTTCTTCAAGTTCCAATTATGAAAGTTCAAGTGAAGAAGAAGCTGAAGAAGTCGAAGAAAAAGAAGATGAAAATAATAATAATAATAATGTTAATAATAATAATAGTTCTAATTTTGAATCTTATGAAAGTGAATTAAAGAAAAGTAATTTAAATAAAAAAAATGATGATATTAGTTTAAATGTTGAATTTGAAAAAAATGATAATGAAGAAATAGATGAAGAAGTTACTATGTTTAAAAATAAAACTGAGATTAAGAAAGAAAGAGAAAGAAAAAAAAAAGAAAAATTAGAAAAAGAAAGGAAATTAAAAGAAGAAGAAGAAAGAAAATTAAAAGAAGAAGAAGAAAGAAAATTAAAAGAAGAAGAAGAAAGAAAATTAAAAGAAGAAGAAGAAAGAAAAATAAGAGAAGAGGAAGAAAGAAAATTAAAAGAAGAAGAAGAAAGAAAATTAAAAGAAGAAGAAGAAAGAAAATTAAAAGAAGAAGAAGAAAGAAAATTAAAAGAAGAAGAAGAAAGAAAATTAAAAGAAGAGGAAGAAAGAAAATTAAAAGAAGAAGAAGAAAGAAAAATAAGAGAAAAAGAAGAGGAAAAAGAGAAATTAGAAAAAATAAAAAAAGAAAAAGAAAAAAATAAAAACAAAAATAAAAATAAAAAAGAAGAAACAAAAATAAATGAAGAGAAAGAAAATAAAAAAGATAAAAATGAAGAAGATAAAAAGAATAAAATGAAAGAAAAAGAAAATAAAAGAAAGTCAAAACAAGAAGATAAAAAAATTGAACAATTCGGTGGAATTTCTGCAATAAAAAAGGTAGATATAGATACAGATCAAACAATGTCTTTTGATAATGACTTATTAAAAGAAATAAAATCATTAAATAAAAACAAACATATAAATCCAAAAAATTTACAAGATACAATATTATTAGAAGATATAAGTGATTTAAATAATGAAATAATTTCAAATAAAAATAAAAAGATAAATTTATATATTAATAAAACTATTAAAGAAGAACCTGAAGAAGAAGAAAATACACAAAAAACTGAATTAAATATTAAAAAATCTATTAAAAAAAACGATGAAATGATAAATAAAAATATAATGAATAAATTAGAAGAATTAACAGAAGAAAAAAAAAATGAAGAAAAAGAAAAAAAAGAAAATACTATTTCTCCAAAAATAGAAAAAAGTAATTCAAAAAAAAAAGATAAAGATAAAATATATGATTATAATGAAGAAACTAATCTTCCAAAAATAAATTATAATAATTTTGATGAATTAGAACCTTCTTTCATAAATTCTTTAAGTAAAAGCACAGAAAAAAATAATGATGAAGATTTAAAAAATGAAAAAAATAATATAAAAAAAAAGAATAAAACCAAAAAATCACAATCAAAAAACAAAAAAGAGAAACAAAATTCAAAAGAAAAAGAAACAGAAACAGAAAAAGAAAATAAAAAAGAAAAATCTAAAATAAAATCTCAAAATCAAATAGAAAAAAATAAAAAAAATTCAATTTCTATAAAATCAAAATCTCAAAGTGTAAAAATGGAAAATAAAAAAAAAGAAAAAACCCAAAAATCAAAAACTCAAAATATAGAAAGTGAAAAAATAAAAGAAAATAAGAAAACATCTACATCAAATTCATCAGAAGAAGAAGAAAAAAATTCTTCATCATCATCAAAAGAAAGAGAAAAAAGTAAAAATTCGGAAACAAAAAAGAAAAAAAGAAGAAGAACAAATGAAATAAAATATTCAGAAAACGATTCTCCAATTCCATCAAAAAAAATATCATCAAAAAAAAAAAATGCAGAAATAAATGCTTTAGAGAAATATATATATCATCATCAAGGAGAATTAAAATTAATAGAGTATATTCCAATAGAAAAAAAAGAAAAATCTTTTGGAAATGGGAGATATTCATTAAGAAATAGAATACCAATATTAAATAAAATGGCAGGTGAAAGAATAGTTTATAAAAGAGGACCTGAAGGTGAAAGTTGCTCTATTATTTATTCTAGTCGACAATCTATGAGAAGTTTATGGGAAAATTTTTATAGTAAATATGATAATAATATTAAACAGAAGAAAAAAAAAAAATTAGTTAAAGGTTTAAAAAATAAAAATAATAATAATAATGATATTAATAATAAAGAAGTTATTTTAGATGATAATTTTATTGAAAAATATAGTGATGATGATTTACCTAGTAATTGGAGTGAAGATAATGAAAGTAATTTAATTATTATTAAAGGAAAAAGCCAAAAAAGTTCTTCAAGAAATTATGCTTCACCTCTTCAGTTAAAAGTTATTGAAGGAGAAGGAAAAAATAAAATTCAAATTAATGATAAAGAATATAAAAATGTTAATCCTGGAAAAGTTGTTATTATTGATAGTTATGCTAATTATAGTATTTATAATTATTCAGACAATGATTTAATTGTTCAAATTATTATTCCCAGTGAAATTGAATAATTAATATATATTATTAATTTATAATATTTTTTTCATGTACATTTAAATTGACAAAAAATCAAATTATCATTTTTTATTTTTTTATTTCAAAAAAATATAATAAATATTAAAAAAATAAAAAAAATTTAATATTGAAATATATTCATTTTTTACTTTTCATTTTAACATAACTAGCTTTTTCACTTTCTTTTTTTTCCTTTTCTTTCTGAACCATTTTTTCATATTTACTTCCTTTTTTTCCATAAATTTTAAATCCATAAATTTTAGGAACATACTTAATTGCAGTGACACCAGGTTTTAATTCAGGAAAAGTTTGTAGAAAAATATGAGGAAAAGAGCTTCCAAAATAAGCTCCATCAACATCAACAAACCTCATTCTTGGGATATAAACTTCTTGGCATTTAGGACAATAAACTTTAACTCTAGAAATACTTAAATCCTCACTCATTCCAATAGGAAGAACTAATTGTCTATCACATAATATTCTAGGACAAGCACCAAAAACATTTTTTAAAAATTTTTCTTTCATCATTTGCAGTCCTTTTGCAGATAATATAAATCTTGCATGAATTAAACCATATAAATCCATTGCTGATTGATATAAATCTAAAAAATTTTGATTTCCTAAATCTTCACTTTCTGGAGTATCAGGTGATAATATCATTTCTAATGCTTCACTATATTTTATATATATTATTTTTTATTTTACTCATATCTTGGAATTAAACTTTTTAATCCGTATAAATTGAAAGAATCTGTTATGTAATCTTCATCTACTTCCACAAAGAAATCATGACCTTCTAATTCACAAAACCAACTTATCCAACCATCTGAAGATTCGTCTTCTTCATAAGGTTCTATTTTTTATTTTTTTTAAGTTATTTAAGTATTTTACCATTATTCATTTTTAATTTTTATATTTTAATATTTTTTATTTTTTTTTAATGAAAGATGTTTCTTTTTATTTATTTATATTTTTATTTTATATGTTTATAAGGATTAAATGTTTTTTATTTTATTTTTTTATAAATTATTTTTCCATTTATTTTAATACCTTATTTAATATTATTTTTGTTTTTTTGAATGGAAAGTATTGCATTTGAAATTGATAAAAAGGAATTATTAGGAAAAGGAGGTACATCATTTCTTTATGCAGCCTATAATAAATATGAATTAAAAAAAAGCGTAAAATATGCTGCAAAAAAAATTCCAGAAGAAACAAAAATAGATAATTCAGTTTTAAGTACTTTTAATAATGAACTTTTAATTTCTTCTGATTTGAATTTAGATCATCCTAATTTAGTTAAATTTTATGGAATTCATGAATATCAAAATGAATCTTATATGGTTTATGAATATTGTAATGGAGGAGATTTAAATCAATTTTTAAAAGAATATTATAATATAAATAAAAAATCAATAGGAGAAAAAGAAATTAAAAAAATATTAAAAGATTTATTAACTGCATTAACATATCTTCATAAAAATAAAATTGTTCATCATGATATTAAACCAGGAAATGTTTTATTAAAATATAATACTGAAGAAGATAAAAAAAATTTAAATATTGATAATTGTATATTTAAAATTTCTGATTTTGGTTTTTCAAAATATATTGATGAATTAGAGTATCAACTTTCTGGAACAAAAACTTATATGGATCCTCTTCCTTTAATTTATGGAAAAAAAGAATTATATCAAAATGTTAAATTTGATATTTGGTCTCTTGGAATTTTAACTTATAAAATATTTTTTGATAATATACATCCTTTTATGCAAAAAGGAAAAGATATTTCCATGCAAATTTTAAAAGATAATATTATTAAAAGAGAATATTTTATTAATATTGATAAATATTCTATTTCTAAGGAATTAATTTGTTTTATTGATTCTTGTTTAAAATTAGAACAAATTTATCGAAAATCAAGTGAAGAACTTCTTTTTTATTCTCAATTTATTAATGAACCTTTTGAAAATTTTCATTTTGTAAATAAGGATAATTTAAGAAGTGAAATTCCTGAAAAATTTATAGAAAATAATCAAATTAAAATGAATATAGAAATCAATGAACCAATTGAAAAATATTTAAAATTTGATCAAAAATATAAGATTAAATCAAAAAATGGAAATGATTTTGTAATTAGTTTAAAAATTTCAAATAAAGAATTTATTTTATTTGAAGCAATTAATGAAGGAAAAAGATTCACAAATACTGTTTCCATGGAACAATTTCATAAACATGAATATTTAAATAATTTTAATGATATTCAGTGTATAATGAATGAATTTCAAAAATTTTTGGAAAGTCAAAAATTGATTATTATAGAAGAGGAAAATAAAATTATATTATCTTTTGATATCAAAATCTCAAATTTTGATATTTATTTATTAAATGAAAATAATAAAACATCAAAAAACAATGGTTCTTCTTTTAATTCTCAAAAAAATAATGAATTATTAAATGATTTAATGAAAATAATAGATAATCAAAAAAATGAAATTAAAATATTAAAAGAAGAGATTGATAAAATAAAAAAATCCCATCAACAAAATATTGAATTTTTAAAAAATAGAATAGAAGATCAAGAAAAAAAAATTAAATCATTTGAAGAATTCAAAAATAAAAAAGAAGAAGAAGATAATTTAAAGAATCAACCATTAAGCTTAAATAGTTTAATATTAAATAATAATGAAAAATATATTTATAATTTAAAAAATTGGATAAATCCATATTCCAAAATAAAATCAGATTTATTATATAGAATGACTAAAGATGGAGAAACATTTAAAATATTTCATGAATTATGTGATAATAAAGGGCCAACATTAACTTTAATAAAAATAAAAAATGGAGAAATTATAGGAGGCTTTACTCCTATCTCTTGGGATTGTTCTTCAAATTGGAAAAATGATATTAATTCTTTTATATTTTCTTTAACTCAAAATAAGAAATTTATGAAAAATAATAATTTAATGTCTATTTATTGTAATAAAGATAATGGCCCTTGGTTTGATGATTTTGGGTTTGATAATAATACAAATAAAAAAAATATGAAAGAATGTTATTTTGGTAATATAAATTTATATGAAAATGGAAATGAAATAATAAAAGATAAAAAAGGAAGAATTTTATTAGAAGTAACAGAAGTAGAAATATTCAAAATAACTTTTTATTGTACTATGTAAAAATGATATTATTTTCAAATTAATAAAAAATTAAATAAAATAAAAAATTTAAAACAAAATTATTTTTCTTCATCACTTTAAGAAAATCCTCTTATCTAATTCCTCAATCTCCATTTCTATTACCCTCTTCAATCATTTCTTTTAATTCTTCAATATCATATTATCTCTTAATTCTTTAGTAACCTTTTGAAAATTATTTAAAGTGATTTTATCTTGTCCTTTCATTTTAGATGAAAAGCTTTTTTATTTTTGCATGGTCTCTTTCTTATATTTTTTGACTCTTAATATCAAGAAAATCATCATCTTACCTTCTCCTTTTTATCAATTCCACTTTAAATGTTTTTATTTCTTCGTTTTTTAGTTCAAATCTAATATTCTTATTCCTTTTTTTAATATTTTTGCATCTATTAATCCTGTTAATTCCGAATCAAATAAACAAATGCTTCTTTTATTTCTTAGGAATGTTCTTCTCTTAGTTCTCCTCTACTTTTTTATTTTTGATTTATTTTGATTCTTCCATTTTTAAAAAGAAATTTTAAATTAAATTATGTCTTTTTAATTTTTTGAATTTATAATTAAGTTACTTATATTATTTTTATTTTGTTGTTTTTTTTTATATTTTTTATGAACTTTTTTCCTTTTTTTCTTTTTCTTTCGGAGATTTCTTTGATAAAATAAAGTTTGAACGAGTCATATTACCTAATCTTACTAATTTAATTTCCATTTTTTTGAAAAATGTTCTTTCTTCTTTATCTTCAAATTCAATTGATAAAAAATATTGTACTGAAAATTTATCATCAATATTAGTAAAACTAGGAGTTAAACTTCGAATTCCACTTAAATATAATCTAATTGGTATTTCTATTCCTTCTTCAGGACTTCCATCCATTAATTGGAAAATTGACATTAAAGTATTTTCATTTGAGGATGAATTTAAAATATTTAAATTTTCTTTTCTTATCACTTGAATAACCATATATTTAATTTCTAAATTACATTCTATTATTTTAACTTTTCCAATTATTACATCTCTTAAAAAATAATTTGTTTTATTTACTTCAAAAATTATATGAATTAAATTTTCAACTCCAATTTCCATTTTTAAAGGTGGGTTTTCTTCTTTTAAAAATAATTCTCTTGATAACGGTTTTAATATTATTATTTCAATTTGATTACTTAAATTATTTGTAGATGATAAAACATTAACACAAACATAATATCTTATTTTAATAGAAGAACCAAAATAGCTTTCATATGGTTTTTCTTTTGGAGGAAAATTAAAATTAAATTTTGTTATTTCATTATTAATTTTATCAGCTGATGATATTGTTAAAAATTCTTCATAAAATTTTGTTGATGAAGAAGGATTTTTTGTATTTTCTATTATTCCAATTAAATTTACTTTTATTCCTTGATGCTCTAAAAAATAATTTTGATTTAATTCAATTATAAAATCTCCTTTTATATTATCAGAAGGAAAAAAAGTGGCATATTCTTTTAATTGATTATTTTCAAAATATTTAAATGGCTTATGAGAACTTGCTTCAATATTTATTTTTAAAGAAGGAGGAGTTTGATAAAAACTTCTTAAATATTCCATTTAATTTAAAAGTTAATTTAATAATATTAAAGTTTTTAAAAAATTAAAAAATCTCATATTTATATTCATTCATATAATTTATCTTTTGTTGTTCTTAAATTTCCTTTTGAAATTTCCATCATTTTTTCAGCTATAAATTTATAAGTCTCAGTTGATAATCTGTTTACATTTATATCTAAAAAAATAAAGTAAAAAAAAATCTTACTTGGATTATTATATACAAAAAATTGATTTTCATAATTATCAATATCATTCCATGTTCTTTTTAAATATCTATTACTTGTATTTGTTCGTTTAGAACTTTCTGTTTTTATAATATTTAAATCATAATTTAATTTCCTTATATATTGTGATTTTTCTAATGTAGGTATATACAATTGTTGAACAATTTTTTTATTTTTAGTTAATTTTGTGGTTTTTGGTCTATTAACTTTATGGTAATTATAATCTTGAGAATCATCTGATGTTTTTTCATAATTATATTCACTATTAATTTGGTCTTCTAAGGAAGTCTTTGGATTAATTTCTTCTATATTTTCTTTTTTATTCAAAAATATTAATTTATTTGATTTTCCTCTTTTAAAATCTTTTTTATATAAAGAATCTATACTACTTCTTGGATATTGTGATTTTGAAAATTTAGGTAAATTTGTGTCTGAAATTCTATCTTTTGCAATATTTTTATTTGAATTAATAATCAAATGAGAATATTTCTCAGAATAATATTTTATAATTGAATTTAATAAAGTATTTAATTTTTCATTGTTTTCATATTGTCTAAAAAAATAAAATATAAAATTATCTTCTGTTAAATTATCATTTAAAAATTGTTTCATATTTTCTTTTTTTTTATCTTTCTTAATCAATGCATTATAAATAATGTCAGAAAATTTAATATTTTTTTCTTTGGCATAAAATAATAAATCTTCTATATATTTTTCTTTGGAAATTTCATAACATTTATTAGTAAATCCAATAGTTAAAGGAATAATTTGATGAGATGTTTTATTCTTATTTTTAAAAGTTAAATCATAATCTCTAAAATTATTTAATTCTTTCATTCTTAAAAAAATAGATTCATAATAAAATTTTATTTTATTGGAAGCATTAAAACATTTATCAATAAAAGCATTTTTTTTTTTTATTAATGTAGTATCTGGATTTAATTTATCTTCTAAGTGAATACTTGTTATTCTTTTTGTTGTTTCATAATTTCTAATTTTTTCTGCGTATCTAAGATTATTTTTATTATTTTCAATAAATTTTGCAAATCTAATTATTGATTCTCTTTGCATTTCATCATATTTCATTGCATTATCAATTAAGTCTATTAAATTTTTATAATCTTTTAATATTATATTATCTACTTTTTCTATATAAGTATTTTTTTGTGATTCAAGAGTTATTAATCTTTCATTTAAATTTGTCATCTTTTTTCTACTAAAATTAGCTCTTGAAATAATTTTAGTATAATAATCATAAAATTCTTCATAATTTAAATCTAATTCATCAAATCTTTGTTTAACATCTTCAAGTGTAATTTTATGGTTTTTCTGTTTTTTATGACTTTTAATATTTTTACCTTGATTCAATTTTAAATTTGTTTTATTTGTTCTAATAGATTCTGGAATTATATCATTATTGTTTTCTAAACTATTATCACTCAATTCTTCTTGTTCATTTTCTTTATATAATTCATATTGTTCTCCTTTCATAAAATTATTAAAATCAATATCTTTTTTACATTCTGTCATATCAATTGATTCTTCTAAATCATTTTTATTTTTATTTTCTCTGTTTTTATTAATAAAATATTTCTGAAAAAAATGAAATCCAACTATAAAATTAATTACTTTTTTTTCTTTTTTCTCTTTTTTTTCCTTTTGAAAATTAAATGCACTTATCTTATCTAAAGTTTCTTCTTTATATTGTTCTAAATTATATTTATTTATTTGTAAATCTTTATTATATTTGTTTTTTAATTTTATTGCTTTTTCTTCTCTTTCTTTATTTTCTTTCTCAATTGCCATTTTTTTATATTCTTGTTCAACCATCATTTCATGAACTTTTTCAATTTGTTTTTCTAAATAATTATTTATTTTATGAGTTTCATTTTTTCTATAATTTCTATTTTTAATATTTTGAATTAAAATTTTTCTCGCACGTTTAATATCATGTAATTTTTGTTTAATATCTAAAATATTTTCATTAACTTTCATTAATTGAATTTTTTCATCTTCCATTAAATGTTTTAAAGTACTTGCATATTCGTTTTCATTAGTAACATTAAATTTAACTTCTTCATTTCTTTGCTTTAATTTGTTTATTGTATTTATTATTTTATCTATATTGTTTGAAGTTTCTAAATTTGAAATTTTTTCATTTCCTGATTCTATTTCTTTTGATCTTTCAAAATCAATTATTTTTTTTTCTGTTTTTTTAATATTTACTTTTATAACATTTATATTTTCATTTTCTTTTTTATTTTGTGATAATATATCATTATAATAAAATTTTAATTTGTAATATAAGTAATTTAATTCTTTTTCATTCATCATTTTGTTATTTTCTTCTGATTTTTTTATTTTATAATTTCTTGTTAAAAATTTTCCTTTGGGTGAACTTTTTGCTCTTGAATTATATGCTGAATTAATATATAATGTACCTTTTTTATATTTTTCAAAAGGATCAGGCTCAGACGATGTAGGAAAATTTAAAAAATGATTTTCATTTAATTCAAATGAATTATAATTTTTATTATCATTTATTTTTTCTTGTAACATATTTAAATCTATTATTCACTGTTTTTATTAAATTTTTTTAATGTTATTTTAAAAAGAATAAAATTTTTTATATAAAAAAAGTATAATTTTAAATAAATAAATTAAACTAATTTCAAAAAAATATGAATAAAAATATTTTAATTTCTTTTTTTATCCTTAATCTTATTAATGAAAAATACTATTTTTATTTATTAAAATATTTAAATAGTTTCAAAAGTAGGAGCCAATTTAACAAGAGTATACATTTTTTCAACTCCTTCTTCTTCATCTTCATTTTTTTTTCTTTCCATTATTACTTCAATTCTAGTTTGAAGATTTCTAACTCCTTTTTTCCATAATTCTTTATTTAATTCTGGATCTATTCTTATATCTTTTGTTCCCATATTTCTTTGAGCTAATTTTTTTATAATTTTAATTGCTCTTGGTGCTTTTTTTTTAAATTGAACATCATGTAATTGTTTATGTAAATTTATTTTCATTTTTCTTGATACTTCTTGAAGATCTTTCTTACCTTCTTTTCTTACATTTGAAGCATTTGCTATTTTCTTTCCCATTTTTTAAATGAAAAATATCTAAATAAAATAAATAAATTAATTGATTAAATTAATTTTAAATAAAATTAATAAATTTTTTTTATTTAAATTTTCGTTATTATTTTCATATTAAATGTAATTCTAAAAACTATTAAAATTTAAAAGATAATTGTTTTATGTTTTTTCCAAATTTCATCGATAAATTTATATTAAAACAAAGAAATTATTTACAATAAAACCATTTATACAAATTTCAAAAATTTACAACTTTATATATAGATAATAATAGATGAAAATATATTTCATCTTATAATTAATAAATTCAAATTATTTAAAGATAATTTATAATAAATAAATAAAATGGATTAATCAAGATTATCCTCATTTGACGCAGTTGAGAATCTATTAGAAATATCTAAATTAATTTTATCTTCCTTCATTTTTTCATTATTATTTAAAGCTTCAGAAAAGGAATTTAATGAATTTGCTCTTGTTATTTCAAATTCTTCATCATCATCAGAATTATTATTAATAACAGATAAAATATCTTTTTCACATTCTTCAATTAATCCCAAATCAATAAAGTCTAATTCTTTTATAAAGTTTTTAATTATATTTTTATTTTTTTTATTTTCTTCTTCACTGTTTTCACCGTTGTCAAAATCTGAAATTCCAATTAATAAGCATGCAAAAGTAATAATAACTTGATTATATTTTTTATAAATTAAATATTCATGTAAAGAAAATTGAATGAAGGAGTTCGTGATATTAATAAAATTTTCGATTTTTAAACTAGAAAATTTTAATAATAATTTTAACTTTAATTGTATTATTTCTATAATGTCAAATGGGGTTTTTAAATTATGCTTTTCTAAATTATTTATTAGAATAAGCTTTTCTGCCCATAAGACAAAGTTTCGATTTATTTTATTTTTTTCACACCATTCTATTAATTTTTTTTTTCCTTCTTCATTATTAATCTAATCCAAAAAAAATAATTATATATTTTACCTTAACTGTAATAAAACATGAAGCAATAAAAAAAAATATAAAAATATCATTTTTTATATTTTCATCTTTAGATATTGAATTCCATACATTCAATGCAATTTGAATAATATTTATTACTTGTTGAATCTTTTTCTCTTCATTAAAGATTTCATCCAAATTCTAATTAAAAAATATTATATATAATAATTACTTTTGATATTAAATTTAAAAAATATAATCTGAATTTATTAAATTTATACGTTGACATTCCGCTTTCAAAATCTTTTATATATTTTTGGTAAAACTCTTGATAATTATTATAAATTGATTGAATCTTTGAATATAATAAAGACATCTTTAAAAATGAATATGTGAAAAATTTTTTAAATGCTTAAATAATTAAAATTGCTTTAATTCTTTTTCATCCAATAATTTTTAAATAAAATTTATAAAATAAAAAAATGTTGAATGATTTTTAAATATATATTATTTGATTAAATTTATAAATTTTTTATTTTATTCATTGTAAATCGTTAAAAAATAAATAATTGGACTTTTTTTAAAAAAAATATTTATTTAACATAAAATTAACTTTTTATCATTTAAATTAAATAATTATTCATCAATAAAAAAAACCTCAAAAAATTTAAAAACTGTAAAAAAGGAAAATAAAAGAAAACTAAAACTAAAAAGCCTGATTAAAAAACAATCTTATTTAATATATATGTAAATAAAAATAAAAATATATTAAAAAAAATAGTAATCTTCATTATTAAATATTTTCATCAGCATCATCAATAGGCGCTTTATCAGCATCTAATAATTCTTTTTGCATTAAACTAATTTGTTGATCACTAATTTCCACTTCTTTAGGAGCTAAAGCAGGAGCTTCAACAAGAGTTAATTGAGGTTCATTAGTTAATTTTTTTAACAACCAAACAAAAGGTTTTTCAAACTGATAATTACTTTTAGCACTAATATCATAATATTGAATACCATTTTTTCTAGGAAATAAAATCTGTCTAGCTTTAACTTTTCTATCTGCAAGATCAACTTTATTTCCAACTAAAACAATAGGAATATTATGGCAAACTCTATTAATATCTTTAAACCATTTAGGTACATTTTTATAAGTAATTCTTGAACCAACATCAAACATTATTATTGCACAATTAGCACCAATATAATAACCATCTCTTAAACATGCTAATTTTTCTTGTCCTGCTGTGTCCCATACCATAAAGCGTATTTTTCCTATTGATGTGTAGAAATCCATTGGATGTACTTCTACTCCTAATGTTGCAATATATTTTTTCTCAAATTCTCCTGTTAAATGCCTTTTTACAAATGTTGTTTTTCCTGTTCCACCATCGCCACATAATATTAATTTATATTCTGCTATTGGGGCTTGAGATGATTTTGAATCTGGTTTTTGTTGCATTTGTTTTTTTTATATATGTTTATTTTTAGTCTTTAATGGTTTTTATAGTTTTTTTTTTGGAGGTTTTTTTATTTTTTTTTTTTAATTTTTTCAGTTATTTTCAGAGTGAAGAATAGGAAAAAAAATTAGTTTAAAAATAATTTTTTATTTTTTTTATTTTAATTTATTTTTAATTTAAATCTGTTTTATAAAAAGAAATATCATAATCAGGAATTTCTTTTCCAAAAAGAACTTCCAAAAAATTATTAGAATCTAACATATGAAAAATCCTATAAATTATTTCTTCTTTTGTATTATCATCAATATCAAAAAAATTAAATGATTGCTTTTTCATTATAGTATTTAAACCAATATTACCAAAAGTATTGGTATTATTATTATTATTTATACTTTCTTTTCCTTCTTCATTTAATAAAGGTTCAATTACAAAATCAAACCATTTTTGTTTTATTTTTTCATTATCATTTTTAACTTTTGTTTTCATATAATCAAAATAATAATTATCTAAATCAACTTTTGGGAATTTATTATTTAGTTTATAATCTTGTTCAGTTAAAACTTTCATTAATTCTTTTTCTTCAATAAATTGTGGAAGCATTCCTAAATAAATTAAAATTTCAGAACAAACTTCACTTAAACTTAATATTTCTTGTTTTAAATATTCAATATTATGTTTTTTTTGATCTTGATCATATGATTCAACTAATATAATTTTAATTAAGTCTTTTTTTCTTTCAATATCAACTAAATTACTAAACATAAAAATTACAATTCTAAAAAAAATTAGATTGGCCTTTTTTTTATCATCTGTGATATTAGCTAAAATAGGTTCACATTTTAAAAAGCATACTTCATATAACTTTTTAAATAAATTTGGAAAATTTTTTGATTCTATAAATCTATAAGGGGAATAATTTGAAGAAACATATTCATTTTCTATTTCTTCTTGTTGATACTCACCAAAGTTAATAAATGGATAATTTTGTATAATATTTCTAAATTGAACTCTTAAATAATCAAATCCATCATTATAATTTTGTTGAACTACTCTCTTTTTTTTGACTTTTATATTATTAGTATTATTTATGTTTTTATTGTTATTTATATTTTGAGAACGAATATTATGTCTTTTTGAATTAGTTGATTTACATATACCCATTTTAGAAAGTAATTTTTGAAAAAATTTAAATTAAATTATGTTAATTATGTAAAGAAAAAAACTAGTTTATCAAATATATTGAATAATATTGTTATCATATTTTAAAAAAGAATTATATATTTAAAAAAAAAATAATATCATATGAAAGAAAAAATTGAAGAAATAATAAATTTAAAGGGAAAATTCCAATATATTACATGTTTTGTGATAATAATGACAGCAACATTAACGACAGTATATACATTAGAAATTTCATATCTTTCAAAACAACCTAATTTCATAGATCCACTTAATCCAAATATAACAATAAAATATTCTCATAATTTATGTAAAGATATAGAATCAAATAAATTAATAAAAGATATTAAAAATAGTTTAAATAATTGGTCATATTCTTTTAATATATATTGTTCAAATGATATTTATATTGATTTAATTCCTACTTTAGTATTTGCAGGAGCATTATTAGGATGTTTATTTTTAACACAATTTCCAGATAGAATAGGAAGAGAAAAAATGTTAAAAATTATGATGTCATTTTCTCTTTTTGTTATGTTTTTGCAATTTATAAATTCTAGTATTTTAGAAACTTTACTTATTAATTTATTAGGTGGAATTGATACTTTTACTTTTTCTATGAGTTTTTATGTTGTTACTGAATATTTACCAAGAGATTGGACTGGTTTTTCAATGGGATTATTAAATGGTTTATATTCTCTTTTAGGAATTCTTTTAGGATTTTTTTTTATGTTTATTAATAAATGGAGAATTATTTTTACTGTTCTTTTAATTTTACATATAATTACCACTTATTTAATTTTTGCTTATTTTACTGAAAGTCCAAATTATTTAATTAATATTGGAAATGGAAATCATGCTTTGGAATGTTATAAAAAAATAGCAAGGATAAATGGAAGAGAAAAGGAAATAAATGAATATATAGAAAAAAATAATAAAGAAATCCAAGATTTTTTTAAAGAATCCTTCCAAATATCTTCAAGTAAAAAACTAAACTTCAAAACCTATTCAGTAATCGAAATATTCCAATTAAAATCTCAAAGGAAAAATTTTTTAATATTAAGTTACATATGGTTTGCAGGGTCTTTCAACTATTTTGGAATAATAATAAACTTAAAAACAATCCCAGGTAATTTTTTCAGTAATTCCATAATGGCTTTTCTAGGAGAATTAATAAGTGAATTAACAGCAGGATACATATCAGATATATATGGAAGATTAATAATAATGAAAATATGTAGTTATTTTGGAAGTATATCTTTCCTAATATCATTATTCTTAAATGGGTTTTTAAAAAGTACTTTTATAATGATTGGAATGTTAGGAATTGCAGGATGTTATACTGTTTCTTCTGTTTATACTCCTGAAATTTTTGCTCCTAAATTAAGAGGAACTGTTTGTGGCTTTTTATGCTTACTTATGAGAGTTGGACCTTTATGTGTTCCTACTTTAACTAATTTTTTAGGAATTGGGGTATATTTTTTAATGGTTATTAGTGGATTCTTTATTGGAATTTTAGTTAATTTTCTTGAGGAAACTTTAAATAGGAAAATTGTAGATTCTATTCCTGAAGAAAATGAAAGAAATGATAAAGAATATTTCCTAGGAAATTATTATAACGGGATTAGTAGTTTTAAAAGTGGGGATTATTTTAATAAGGAAAAAAATGAGAAAATTGAAGTTATTGAAAGTTGTTATTTATCTGGGAATTTTAATAGTTTTGTTTATAAATAAATATTTATCTATTTTAGAATATTTATTTAAATACTATTGTATATTATAAATCACTAATAAGCATTTAGCGATATTATATTATTTTTTTTACTAAATATTAAATAAAAATTAATATTTCCATTATAAAAAACAACCAAATTATTATTAAAATCTTAACTCCAAAAAAAATGGCAAAAAAATTAATCTAATACTTTTCCACAAAAAAAATAGAAAAAAAGAGAAAAAAAAGAGAAAAAAAAAAGAAAAAAAAAATTACAAAAAACTGAAGATTTTTAAATAAAAACTAAACACATTAACTAAAAACCATTATTGTTCAACCCAATAATCAACATATGTAGTATAAGTAATTTTATCTCCATTCTTATACTCTCCATTATTAACAACTTCTTCAATTTCTTCAGGTTTTAAATTACTTCCCATTTCTTCAAGAACATATCTTAATTCTTCATCTCCAATAGTTCCTCTTTTTTCTCTATCTAAAGTATTAAAAGCATCAAGAACAAAATTAGGATCTTTCATAGTTTTCATAAAATCAAGAAATCCTTGTAAATCTAATGGTTCACCACTTAAACCTAATTGTTGTTCTGCATCATATATATCTCCTTCTGTAAAATCTTCTTTTGATGCTTCTACTGCATCTATTATTGAATCTGCATTTAATTTACCTCCTTTTGCTACTGAATTAAATCCACGAGTATATCTTTCTATTTGTTCATCGTTTAAATCAGAACTTGTTGTTGATTTTTTTGGAGCTGATGTTGGCTTTGGCATTTTTTATATGTTATTTTTTTTATTTTATTTGGATTTATATAATTTTATATTTTTAGTTTATTTTTTTTGATTTTTTAAAAAATTTTTTTAGTTATTTATGAATTTTTTTTATAATTTAATTTATAGGTGAAATGAGAATTCAATAAATTCATTATTTTCACTTAAACTTTTTTTAAGTTTTATTATTTTATAATATAGACAATACTTTTTTTATATATGAAATAAAATGATTAATTGATTTTGATATTTTTTTCTTTTCTTTTGTAGTTTATTTTAATTTTATAATAGAAATATTATTAATATAATTTTTGAAAATAATTTCTTTATTATTTTATGAATTACTCTTTATTCTTTTTATTTAACAAAATTAATATTTTTTTATTTATTACAAACATCCCAAAATTCATCATCTTTAAAATAATATTTTAAATTTAATAAATATTTCATTTTAAATATATAAATTTTTTGCCGGAAAAAATGAGCGTACAAGAAATTAAAAATACAAACGAATCAGAAAAATTATCTGGAGAACAGAAAAAAATATCAAATTTATCATCTCTTCTTCAAAAAGGAAAAAATAATCCTCTTTTAAATATAAATTTATCTCTTTTATCCAACAAAGAGGTAATATCAAATTTAATATCAAAAAATCAAAAAGAATCTCAAAAAGCATCATTAAATGAACAAAAAGCTGAAATTCCTCCTTTAAATTTTGCCCCAAAATCAAATTTTGTAAGAGGAATGAGACCATCAACTTTATCAAGGACAATAAAAGTTCAACAAAACACAAAAATAAATTTAATGGAAAAATTATATTTTAATGGTAATAATGAATTAAATGAAAAAGAAAAAAAGAATGAAAATGATGGTGTTCCAAATATAAATGAAAATTCAATATTTAATACTCAAAATAAATCAAATCATGAAAAAAAAATAAAAGATAACCAAATAATAAATAATAATACTGAACCCAATAATGCAAATCTAAATAATCAATCTTCGAATAGTGTTTTAAATAATAGAAAAAGAACTCTATTAACAAAAAATGCAAATGAAAATATTTTAAATTCTGCTCCTCAAAAATCCTACAAAAAAAATAATGGAGATATAAAACCTATTCCATTTAATTTAAATCATGTACATGAACATATAAATGTAAGAAATTATTATTCTTTCAAACAATGTCATGCAGTTAAAGAATATGCATATAGAGAAGATCAAAATATAGGAAATGAAGAAACAATGGAAGATAAGGGAAAGAGTATAGAAAATTTTATGAATGATTCTTCTCAAATGTTATTTATGTTATTTGATGGTCATGGAGGAGAAACAGTATCAACATATTTACAGAATAATTTTGCAAATGTATATAAAGAAAATATATTATTATATATAAAAAACAATAATTCCAATTATATAGAAAATGCATTAAAGGATACTTTTAATCAATTAAATAATCAAATAAGAAAATTAAATTTATCATCAATGGGTTCAACAGCGTGTATAGTACATTTAATATGGGAAAATCCATCAAAATTAATAATATATAATGCAAATTGTGGTGATACAAGAGTTTCTTTAATTCATACTGATTTTTATAAAAGACTAAGTAAAGATCATAGAGGAGATAATAAAGATGAAAAAAAAAGAATAATTAAATCTGGGGGAATGATTGTTAATGGAAGAGTAATGGGTGCTTTAATGTTAACTAGAGCTTTTGGAGATTTTGAATTAAGTCCTTTTGGTGTTATTGAAAATCCTTATGTTAATAAAACTGAAATTGATTTAAATATTAAAAATCAATTTTTAATTATTGCTTGTGATGGTATTTGGGATTTAAATAATGAAAATGAATTCCAACAAATGATTATTTTCGATAATGATTGTGAAAGTTTATGTCAAAAAATTATTAAAGAAACTTTAAGGAAAGACGCTTGGGATAATTTATCTGTTTTTTGTATTAAGTTGACTTGAAATATTATATTTGAAATTTATTTTTTATGTTTTTTTGTAGGTTTATTTATTTGTTTTTCTAAAATTTTTATAATTTTTTATTTATCAATAATAATTTTTTAATTTTATTAGGAATTTGATTGAAAAAAAATTTATAGCATTAAATTTTTTTTTTTATAAATTTCCCTTTTTTTGTTCAAACATATTTTAAATAAACAATTATATTACAATGGCAATGACTTATGAAACAATTCATAAATATGAAAAATATTTAATAATATTTGGTTCTTTATGTATGATTGCATTAGGAATTGGTAGATTTTTTAATATTATAAAGGGATTTCATTTCATTGATTATGTTATAAATGTTTATCTAATGTAATAATTTTATAATTATGTAGTTTATTAGCTGTAATTTTTATATTATTTGAATTAAAAATAGAAATAATAACAGTTAAATTCTATTTTTTAACTTTTTTCTTTGGAAAATCTATTTTTGCTTTATTTTGTGGTTGTTTATGTTTTAATAAAAGTAAATGGTTTTCTATAACAGTTGGAGTAATACTATGGGTGATTTGTTTAATATTTTTTATTTTAGGATTAATTTTTAAAGAAAAAGAAAAAGAAAGTTTTGCTCAATCAACTGAAAAAGTAGAAAAAACTGTTGAAATTGACTCGACTCAAAGAAATTAATATATATTCTTCAAATTTACAAATTTAATTAAAAATTATGAAATCAAAAGAAAATTATAAATTTTGAATTATTAAATTATTCAAACATGGAATCAAAATATTGGAATAAACAGTTAAAATCTAAAAATATTTTAAATATATTTTTTATAAAAATTTTAAATAAAAAATTGTTTTAAAATTTAAAAAAAAAAATATTATACTAAGCTTCATCTAATTTTTTTCTTAATCTTTGATTTCTATAATTTTGGATTTTATTTTGTAATTCATTAACTAATTTACTTTTAGATTCAAATTTTAATCTTCTTTCTTCTTCTTCTTTCATTTTTAAATATTGTTGATTTTCTTTTTCTTTCATTAAATTTTTAAATTCAGTTTCAATTTCTTGTAATTTTGTGGCAAGTAAATCATTATTATTTTTTTGTTCTTGATATTTATCTCTATAATTATCTCTTTGTTTTTCCATAGAATTTAATTCTAATCTTTGTCTTTCATCATTTTGTCTTAAACCAGAATTTTCTTTTTGTAAAGTATCAATTTCTCTTGTTAATAAATCTACTTTTTCATCAATTTTAGATATTTCCTCATTATGAATTTGCTTAGTTTGTAAATATTCACAATTTAAATTATCAAAATTTCTTTTTAATTCATCAAATCTTTCTTTAAGTACTTTATAATCAATTTCATATTTTGATTTTTCATCTCTCATTTTATTTAATTCACTTTCAGAATCCTTCATTTTATTTTCCATTTTCATTTTCTCTGTATATAAATCTTCTAAAGATTTTTTAGATATTTTATTTTGTTCATAATCATTTAAAGTTTCTTTTAATTTATTTTCTAATTTTATTTTTTCTTGAGTTAATCTTTCATTATCATTTGCTAATTCAATATTTCTGTTTCTTTGAATATTTAATTCATCTTCTAAATGTTTATTTGTGTCGACTAATCTATTCATATCTTCTCTTAATATAATATTATCATTTTTTAAAGTCACATGTTCAAGTTTTATTTTTTCTATTTCTGCATCTGGTAAATAAGAAACAGTTCCTCTATTTGCAAAAGTAGATAAATTTATATTATCTCTTTGATTTCTTATACCTTCTAATTGTTGATTCATTTCAAAACTTTTTTCTTCTAATTGTCTTAATGAATTTTCTAAATTTTGTAATTTTTGTTCTGGAGTAAATTCATCTGAATTTATATTATTACTTAATCCTGAAAAATTTGGGCTTCTATTTTGACGAAATTGATTTTGAGGATTTTTATTCATATTATTTTGAGGATCAGGTGATTTATATTTTCTTCTTATTTTTTCTCTAATTTCTCTTATATCATTTTCATCATTTGAACTATAATTATTTTTACAATTTATATCATTAAAAGGACTTCCTGGTTTATATATTGATTTTATATTCCCAGCTCTTAATGATGGATTATTTGGATTAATTGATCTATAATTTGTTTGTTGTTCGTTCATATTATTTGGCATTGTATTATAAGTTCTATTATTTAAATCATTTCCAAATCCACTCATATTTACACTATTATTTGCTACAGATTTTGGAACAAAATTATTTTGAATTCTTTCAAAATTTCCTGGAGACATTAAGTTATCTTCTTGAAAACTTTTTGAACTCATTTGATTTAATAAATTATTATTACTATTTATATTCTCACTCATTCTATTCATATTATTTAAGTTATTACTCGGATTTATCCTATTCATATTATTATTGAAATTATTTATGTTATTTAAATTATCATTTAAATTATTCATGCTATTAATATTATTTAAATTATCATTTAAATTATTCATGCTATTAATATTATTTAAATTATCCATATTATTATCATCATCATAATTCTTAGAAAAAGGATTAGAATTATTTTGCATTATATCATTTTCACTTAAATTCAATATTTGATTTCTTATCCAATTTCCAAATTTTAAAGCTTTATAAGAATTATTTAAAGGATATTCCCAAGGGACCATACAATTAATGAGAACAATATTACTATTATTTCTTAATGTTCTTTTTAAACATAAAGTTACTTTACTTTCATTTTTAGGAGTCATATTATTAGAAGAACAAACAATATTATTACTAATCGAATTAAAAACTTTACTAGTATTTTGATATAAAATTCCATTCATTGAAGCATCATTTTCATTGATATCCCCGACTAAACCATAATTACTTGAAGCTAATTCAACAAAATCAATTTGAGCATAATTTTCATTTAAATTTTCATTATTTATTCTTGATATTCCATCAGATGTTTTTTCTCTTTTTTCAATTAAAATTGAAATTATTAAATGACTTTTTCTTTTTAATTCATTAACTTTTAAAACTTGAGATAAATTTTTCCTATGCTTAACAGCTTCTTGAATACAAATATCATAATCTTTTTTACTTTTAATATCTTTTTGAGTTAAATTAACTAAATTAGTATTTATTAAATGATCATCATAATATTGTTCAATTTTAATTTGTTTAATTTCTCTAGATAATAAATCATGAACAGAGTCTAAATAAATTTGATAAGCAGATAATTTAACAATAAAATAGGAATTTATTTTAGAATTTTGATTAGCTTGTTTAGTTAATTCAACTAAACTAAATATATCATTAATTGCTTTTGAAAGAATTCCATTTTCATTTATTCTTTGATCTGCACTTCCTCTTAATGAAAAACTTTTACCAGAATCAATAGGACCAAAAAATAAAACACATGAATTTTTCCCATGAAATAAATTAGTAATATTATCTTTAATATTTTCATTATATATTTTTTCCAAAGAATGAGTTTCATTATATACTTTATCAAATTCTAAAAGTGAAGTTTCTTTCAAAATAGATTGACTAAAATCATATAAATCATTTTTTGTTAAAAATGTTTCATTAATTGAAGAACCTTTAATTGGTTTTGAAGAAACAATTAAAGTATTTGAAGGTTGTTTACATGTGAACATAGTATATTTGGTATCTGGGTTTAATCCTATTATTTGTTTTTTTGATGTTGGACTTTTTGAAGTGTTTGATCTTTGATATTTATTATTTTGTTTAGGAGATTTTATTTTTTGAGATTGAAGTCTTTGAAATTCTTTTGGTTCTGAAGTTTGAGGTCCACGAAGACGAGTTATTATTTTTATGTTTTGTTGGGATAGAGATGGAGAATTTTTAAATGAACTCATTTTTTTTTAAAATTTTATATATTTATTTTTTATTTTGATTTACTAGATCTTTATGTTATTTTTTTGGTTTTTAGTTTAATAATTTTATTTTTTTATTTTTTTGATGTTTTTTATTTTAAAGAATATATTTTTTGTGGATTTTGATAATAAATTTTATTTTTTTTATTTTGAATAAAAGATTAATTTAAACTTGATTAAATCTTCATTTATAGAAATACTAAAATTTAAATGAATTTTCGGTAATTTTAATTAATTACATTTAATAAGCAAAGTCTGTGAAATATCGTTAAAGATTTATTTTATTTCTAAAAAAACAATAAAAAATATAAATTAAGGCTATTTATAAAATCATTCAAAATAAAATGATAAATGAACTTACATTAGAAGAATTATTGAAAAGCAATCAAATATCTCAAAAAACAATGGACAAAGTAAAAATAGCAAAAAATTATATTGAAAGAAAATACAACCTGAAAACAAATAAAAATATAGAATGGAATAATATAATAGATAAAATAAATTTATTAAATATCGAAGAAGATCAAAAAGAAAAATTAAAGAAAGAAATATATGACAAAGAATTATTAAAAGAGAGAAAAAAACGTGAAAAACAAACAATATATGATTATGAATCAATTGCAATAATAGGAAGAGGAGCATTTGGTGAAGTTCATGTTTGTAGAGAAAAAAAAACAGGAAATATAGTTGCAATAAAAAAAATAAAAAAAGAAGTAATTTCTTTAAAAAATCAAATAATTCATACAAGAAATGAACAATTTTTAATGTCTAAAATAAAAAGTCCATGGATTGTTGATTTAAAAGCTTCTTTTCAAGAAGGAGATTATTTATATTTAGTTATGGAATATGTTCCAGGAGGTGATTTTATGAATTTATTAATTAAAAAAGATGTATTAAATGAACAACAATCAAAATTTTATATGGCTGAAATTGTTTCTGCTGTTGAATCTTTACATAAATATGATTGTATTCATAGAGATATTAAACCTGATAATATATTAATTGATAAAAACGGGCATATTAAATTAAGTGACTTTGGTCTTGCTAAAATATCAGACAAATTATATGATAATTATAGTAAAAATTATAATATAAATATTCAAAAAATTAATGAAAAAATAGGCCATAGAAAAAATTATTCTTGTGTTGGAACTGCGTTTTATGTTGCTCCTGAAGTACTCAAAAAAAAAGGTTATGGCCCTGAAATTGATTGGTGGAGTGTTGGAACAATTTTTTTTGAAATGTTATGTGGTTATGCTCCATTTTTTGCTAAAGATACTGGAAAAGTAATTCAAAAAATATTACATTGGGAAAATTATTTGGAAATTCCTCAGGATTCTAAATTAAGTTTGGAAGCTGTTGATTTAATTAAAAAATTAATAAATAATCCTAATTGTAGATTAGGAAAAAATGGAGCTGATGAAATTAAGAGACATCCTTTTTTTAATGGAATTGATTGGAATAATTTATTGGAAATGAAACCTCCTTTTATACCTAATTTAAATAATAGTTATGATGTTAAGTATTTTGATAAATTCAAATATATTGAATCTTTTCATCCTCCTGAACCTAAATTTAAAAAAAGAAAAGATGCTGAATTTCTTGGTTATACTTATAAAGAAAATCAAGATGATGATTTTAATATAGAAGAAGAATATAAAATCGCTATTGAAGGAATAGATTTAATTAAAAATAAAATTAATAATGAAAATATCGATAGTAAAAATGATAACAATAATAATTCTAATCTTACTAATAAAATTATTCATATGAATAATATAAATAATAATATAATTTCAAAAAATAAAAATAATAAGAATTCTAATGAAGGTTTAGAGTCTCAAAGTACTGGTTCAGGAAGTAATAATGGGAATGATATTTTAAAACAAATTATTATTTTAAAACCTCCTTTAGAAAATAATAATAAAGATAAAAGTGTTGAAAAAAGAAAAGCTTCTTCATTAAAAAAAATAAAAATTGATTGTAGTGTAAAAATTCCTAATAATGTAATTAATAAGGATTTTAATCAAACTTTTATGAGAAGAAATTTAAAGAATAATAATTATACTTATAAAACTTATGGAAGAGGATTTTATGTTTCTCCCTCTCCAAATAAAACAATTTTTTTACCTAATACTGAAAGAAATGTCCCTACAATTCCCATTTTAAAAATTAATAAATCTTTAACTAAAGACAAGACTTCTCCAGTTTCATTTTTAAGGAAGAAATTAAATAATAGAAAATATAATACAGTACAAAATAATACAGATCAATAATTTGTTAATAAAAAAATAATATTATAATATTTATATATTATATACTTTTACATTTGTCATCATAAATTAATTATAAATAATATAAAATATTTAAAATTCTTTGACTGATAAAAATTTTATAAATTAAATAAACTTAATTCATATTTTATTAAAAAAATAATCAAATTAAATATATACAATAAATAATTATATAATAAATCCATTTATTCTTGTTTATCATCAAAATCAATTTGATTTATAATAAAACTACCTTCTTTACTATTATTATTAAAATCATTATCAAAGTCATTTTCAGTTTTTTGATTAAATTTAGTGATAATATTTTTTTTATTATAACTGAATCTAGCATTTGGATTATTATTATTAATATTACTTTGAGTTCTAATATTTTCCTTTCCAGAATATGTAATTTTATATTTAGGAACAAAGTTCAGTGAATTTGAGTTAGTATGATTTATACTTTTTCTCTTTAAATTTTTATTATCTTTAGCAGCATCTCTATTGTCTATTTGTAATCTGAAATTTGCTTTTTCTAATGAGGCAATTCTATTTTTTAATCTCTCAATTTGTAAATTTTGACCATCTGAGTCTTTTTCAGAAGTACTTTTTTGTTTAAGTGAATCTGCAGTAAATGAACTTCTTTTCATTTCAAATTCTTTTATTTTCTTTTCTAATTCAATTATTTTATTTGTAAAATCTTTTCTTTCTGAAATAATTTGAGCTTGTAAGTCTTCAATAATCTTATCTTTTAAATTATTTAAATCATTTATATTTTTCTTATAATTTTCAGCTGATTTTAAAGAATAAGTTAATTTGGCTTCTTTATCTTTTATATTTCCTTGATTTTCATATTGATTTAAAGTATTAATTAATTCTCTATTCTTTAAAGTTAATTCATGATTTAAATTTAAAATATATTCCATTTTTTGTGCAAAAGCTTTATTTGCATTTGAAATTTGATTATTAAATTTATCATCTCTTTTAGTAATAGCATCATTATATATTTGTTGTAAATTTATTACATCATTTTGAACTTTCATTTGAAGATCATCAACATTTGAATTATATTTTTCTTTTAATGAAATTAATTCATTTTCAGCGTTCTTTTTTTCTTCTAATAATTTCTTATATTTATTTTCCCATAATATTTTATCCTTTTCATATATTTCATTCATTTCATTATATTCTGATTGGATTTTAGATAATTTTCCTTCAATTACTTCATTTTCTTTTGCTAATTGTTCATTTCTGTTTTTATATTCTTTTTTAAGGGAATTTATTTTATTTAAATTATCTTCTTTTTCTTTCTCAAGATTTAATTCAATTTCTTTAGTTTGATTAATAATATTATTTAATTTTTCAGTTAAAACTTCTTTTTCTTTAGTTAATAAAGAAATAGTATTATGATAATTTAATTCTAATTCTTTAAAATCTTTTCTTTTTTGATTTAATTGATCTTCAAGTTCGTCTTTTTCATTTTTAATTTCTTCAAGTTTTGCATTATATTCTTTAATAAGTTCATTTTTACATTGAGCAATTTTTTCATCAAAAGTTCTTTGTAATTCTTCAAGTTCTTCTTTTTTTTCATTTATTTGTTCATTAATATAATCAATTTCTTGGTTTTTTAATGCAATTTGTTGTTCAAAAGATGTTTTAATATTGATTAATTCTTTTTCATTTTGAATAATTTCATTATTTAAATCTGAAATTTTCTTTTCATTTTTTTCTTTTAATTCTTCTAAAGTTTTATTTACTTTATCAATTTGCTCATTTAATAGTTTAATTTTAGAATTTAAATTTTCATTTTGAGTTTTATAAATAGAAATTTGAATAGAAGTTTCATTATATTCTTTCATTAAATCATTTAAAATTTCTTTTAAATCATCTTTTTCTTTTTTGAAATTTTCATAATTTTCTTTAATAATTTCATTATGTTTAGATTGAATAGTAGATAAATCTAAAGTTGCTTCTTTCATTTCATCATTTAATTTTTCAATTAATTCTTCAGTTTCTCCTAATTCTAATTCAGTTTTTTCAACATAATCATTATGTGCTTTTTCAGTTTCTTCAATTTCATTTTTTAAATCTTCTATTTTTTCATTTTTCACATTTTCTAAAATTTCTAATTTTTCTTCATAAAGTTTAATTAAATCTTCTTGATTTTTTAAATTTAATTCTGCATTTTCTTTCATTTTTTCAATTAATTCATTTTTTTGTTGTTCACAATCATTTTTAGCAAATTCTAAATTATTCATAATTGATTGATTATTTTTTTCAATATCTTCTTCATATTGTTTTTTTATAATATCTAATTCTTTTTCATTTTCTTCTTTTATTTTTTCGCATTGTTCTTCAAATTCAGAATCTTGATTTAATTTCTTAGATTTTAATTCTTCTAATATTTTATTTAAATCATCAATCTTTTCTTGTAGAATTGGAATTTGTTTTTCAGTTTCTAAAATTTTTTCATTAAGTTCTTTTTCATTATTTTCAAATTCATTTGTTTTTGATTCAATATCATTTGTTAATTTTTCATTTTCTTTTGTTATTTTAATAACTTTACTTTCTGTTTCTCCATTTACTCTAATAATATCATTTTCTTGTTGAGCTTTTAAATTATTATTTTCTTTAACACAATCTTCATATTGAGATAATATTCTTTTATAATTTTCTTCTAAAATTTTAACATATTTATCATAATCAACTTTATCTTTTAAAGTTTGAGATTTTAATTCTTCTAATCTGTTTAAAGCTTTTTCATTTTCTTCTTTTAAATTATATAATTCATCATTTGCTTTTTCAATTAATTGTTCTAATTTATTAATATTATCTTTATATATTAATTCAGACTTTGAATAATTACCTTTCATTTCTCCTATTTTTGTTTCATAATTTAATTTTAATTGTTGTGAATTTTCATTTTCTTGATTTTGAGTTCTTTTAACTTCTTCTTCTATTTCATCATGTTCTTTTGTGGCTTCTTTTATTTTTTCTTCATAATCAGAAATTAATTTTTGAGATTTTTCTTTTTCGAATTCAAGACTTTTTTCTTTTTCTAATAATTGAGATGATAATTCCATATTTTTATCATTTAATTTTTCGATTTTTTTATTTAGAGTTGATATTTGATTTTCAAATTTTTCAATTTCTGAATTTTTGGAATTTAATAATAAATCTCTTGTTAAATTCTTTAATGCTAAAGATTTTGCTTCATTTGCATTTTTTATTTTTTTTTCTAAAACATCTATTTTAGTTTGCAATTCTATTTTTTTCTTTTCAAATTCTGTTTTTGAAGAATTTACAATTTTTTCTTTATCATTTTGATTTGATTCTGCTTTTTTTATTTTTTCTTTTAATTCATTTATTATTTTTAAATTATTATTTTCAGATTCTTCTATTTTTTCATTTAATTTTTTAATTTCATTTCCTTTTTCTTTTAAAATTTTACTTAATTTATCAGCATTATTGGAACTTAATTTCAATAAATCAGTTTTATCATTTTCCATTTGTTTAATTAAAGCTTCTTTTAAAGCAATATCTTTTAAAATTTTATCAGCTTCAGCTTTAGTATCTTTAATATTTAAGTTCATTTTATTTAAAAGATTTTGTTTATCATTTAATTCATCTTCAAAAGAAGAAGCTTTAGAATTAATAATAATTTCAGTATCAATCATTATTTGATCAAGAATAAATTTAAATATTAAACTTTCTCTGTTTGGACCTTTTGGTGCAGATATAATAACATTATCTTTAAATTTATTAACATCTCTTTGATATTCATCAATTGAATTATAATAACTACTATGAACATTACCATCAATATCTTTAAATTTATCTGATAGAAAATCTAATAGTTTAGATTTATATATTTCATTATTTTTGGATGATATTTTGTTATATTCTAAATCTATTTGCCTTTGAGATTCTGATGATAAATTATTGATTTTTAGTTTTTCTTTTATATTGTTTATTGCTGATTTATGAGTTGAATTTAATTTTTCTGTTTCTATTGGGAATATTTTTTCTATATCAGAAAAGTAATTTTTGTACAAAGTTATTATTTCATTTGAAGACATTTGATTTGTTTAAATGATTTATTTTTCTATTTATTCTTAAATATTTAATCGTTAATTCTCAGAAATTATTTGTTATATTATTTATTTGTTTAATTAAGTCTTCCTAACAAAATGAAATAATTAGATTATTAAATGTTCAAAACCTGAAATTATCTTTTTGGAAAAAACTTTAGAATCTAGGCTAAAAATCTTAAAAAAGTATTACATGTAAAAAATAAATTAATTCATTTTTTAATAAGAAAAATAATAATTCCAAATGAAAAATTTGATAAAAAAGAAAAAAAATTAAAAATATATTATAAATAAATACAACTCATTTTAATAAAAATTAAAAACAAATAAAATTATAAAATATTATAAAATATAAATTAAAAATTAATACACAGAAAAAACGAAAAAAAGTAACTCTTAAAAAAAATATAAAAAAAACAAAAAAAAAAAAAATAAATAAATGTCAGAAAACACAAGAATAGTAACAAAAACAAAAGGAAAAGATGTTTCAAGTAAAAAATCTGGTCCAGGAGGAAATGATGATGACGTAAATATAATGTCAAATGAATCAAAAAATCCAGATGGTTCAAAAAAGAAAACAGATGATTTAATTAAAAAATTAAATAAAATTAATGCTTCAATTGAGAAAGAAAAAGAACAAGAAATTCAAGAATTAGAAGAATTAAATTCTCAATTACAAGATAAATTAAATAATATAGAACAATTATCTACTGCAAATCAACTTTTATTTAAAGAATTAAATGAAATAAAAAATACAGTTGATGAGAAAATGAAATTTATTAGAATTTTCAAATTTAAAGAAAATCAATTAGAAAATCAAATTAAAGATATTGAAAAAGATATTAAATTAAAGAATAAACAATATGAAAATTCTGAAAAAATGATTAATAAAGTTTATAAAAAAGAAAAAGAATCTTTAGAAAATCTTCTTCAAAAAAATGGTCCTGAAACTCAAAATGAATTATATCAAAAATTACATGAATTAAAAGAAAATGTAAAAGAAAACGAAGAAGAAATAGCAGAAATAAAAAAAGAAACAAAAAATCATAAAGAATGTGGAAAAAATATAAAAAATTTAAATTTAAGAGTTAAAATATTAAAAAATGATTTAGAATATGAAAAAAAAAAATCTAATCAAATAAGAGATACAAATGATTATTCTTATCAAGAAGATGTGTCTTATGATGATAAATTAAAAAGAAAACGATTTTTGGGAAAAAGAGGAAAATCATATTCAAGTAGACCTAATAAAAGAATGACAATACCAAATCATAAAGATTTTCAAAATGCAAAAGAAATGCAAAGAAAAAGAGAATTAAGTATTAAAATAAGTCCAATTTGGCAAGAATTTGATGAAATTCATCAAGAAAAAATTAAAAAATCAAAAAATCAATCTATTAAAGATATATTTAAAGGAGCATACAATAATTCATTACCAACTGAATTATTTACTGAAGAAGAATATGAAATTTTATCAAAAAAATTGGAAATTCCAGAAAATTTTTTACAAGGAATTTCCCTTAAATTCCAGGAGGTTGAAGATGAAAAAAATAGAATTGAAGGAGATATTTATGATAATAAAAAATTAGAATCAGAATTAAAAAATACAGAACAACAAATTGATTATTCTTCTTTAAGAATGAAAGAATTAAATGAAAAAAATATTAAATTAAAAGTTGAAAGTTCTAAACAAAAACAAGTTATTAAAGGATTAAAAAATGATGTTAAAGAATGGGAAACAAAATTAAAAGAAATTAATTATTTTTTTAATTTAAAGAATAAACAAAATATAACTTTAAAAAGAAAATTAAATGAATTAAATCAACAAATTGAAAATGGTGAACTTATTCTTTTGGAAAAATATAAACCTGTTGAAGAAGAACCAAATGAAGAAGAAGATAATGGTGAAGATGAAGAAAATAATAATGATGATCAAAATGATGAAGATGAAGATTAAATAATTATTTTTGTTATCAAATTAATTTATTATTTGTGTTTTAAATTTTTAAGAAATAAATTTCGAACATATTAAGTAAATAAATATATAAAAAATAATTAAAAATTATTTCCTTTTTCATGAAAGAATAAATTTTTAATTATTTTTTTATTATTGATATTAAAAGAAAAATAAAGGATTTTCCAAAAAAATAATTCAAATTTTATATATTCATTTATTATATTAATTTATTTAATTTGATTTCTATTAGCTCTGAATTTCTTTTTAGCTGCAGCAGTTGCTTCTGGAATAATAACAGAATATCTTTTACCATATTGTCTTCTTTTTTTAGCTCTTCCAACTGGAAGTTTTTTTAATCTTTCTTTCTTTTCTACTTTTGGAGTTTGCTTTCTAACTTTACCTGCTCTTGTTAAAGAACCATGTTTCTTTCCCATTTTTTAAATGATATTTTTTTACAAAAAAATAAAAATAAAAAATTTATTATTCAATAAATTTATATTAAATGCAATTTCTTTATAAAATTGTTAATGTATTTTATAAAAAACAATTGATTATTTTAAATAAGAAAATAAAAAATAATAAAGAGTTTCAAAAAATAAAAAATGTCCACAATTGAAGCAGTAAAAAATACCTCTAATTCAGAGGATATATTATCTACTACAATGCCAAATTTTCAAATAAAAAAAGGTTCATCTGACTTATTAGCTCGATTAACAAAATTTGATGGTTTTTATAATAAAAAATTTAATTTAACAACTTACTCTAAAATGAGAGAAGAATCAAGATCACGTTCTAAATCCCCAGAAAGAATATATTTACCAACAAAATTAAAAGGAAATGGAATTCCAAATGATATTATTCCAAGAATAGAATTTATAAAAGAAAAAGTTAAAAGTGCTCATTTTCAAGATTATTTTTCTGAATGTCCAAAAAAAAAAAACTCGAATTTAGAAGAAACAGTAGATTATATTTGCAAATATAAAGGTAAACATGGTGAATTAGATTTATATTTAATGATAATTTATTATATAAGTCAAACAATAAAATATGATATAAATGGATATGAAGGAAAAAGAAATAATAAATATGATCAATCTCCAGAAAATATATATAAAACAGGAAATGCTTTAAGTATTGGATTTTGTAATTATTTTGAATATTTTTGTAAAAGAAAAAATTTAAAATATAGAAGAATTGAAGGAAATTCAAGATTACTTCCTCCATTAAAAGACCAATCAAAAACTATATATAATCATTTTTGGGAAAGTATATTTGTTAGAGGAGAATGGTATTTTGTTGATCCTTTATTTGCTGCTGGAGGACCAATTGATTTACCTTTTGAAGTTTCAAAATCAGAAAAAGATTATTTTAATCCTTTTTATTTTTTAACTTTTCCAGAATATTTAATTATGACAAATAGACCTAAAGAAGATATTTGGCAAAAAACAAATAAAATTATTACAGAAAAGCAATTTTTAAATAAGAAATTATTAAATTTTGGTGATTTTTATCATTCATATTATGAATATGATATTCAATTATTAAGTCATACTTTTCCATTTATAAAAATAACAAAAGGTAAAGAATTAGAAATTAAAATAAAAGTACATGATTCAGTAATTCAAAGTGATTTATATCATGCAAATGGTAAAGATAAAATAGGAGATGTAAAATATCAATATGATGATGACAATAATATTTATTCAGTAGAACCAATTTTTCCTACAAAAGGAGATTTTGTTTTAATGATTCTTGCAAGATCAAATAATTCAACTGATTTATTATATGGTCCTTTTTTAGAATATAAAATTAGAGTTACTGATGATGAAATGTTTCATAGATTTGATAAATATAAAATAAGAAATATTCAAAAAAATAGACCTCAAACAGAAGGAAGTTTAATTTTACCAAAAATAGTGAAAGGAAGAATTAATTTTCAAACTAAAATTATTCCTGATTATAATAAGATTTTTCCCAGTAAAACTAATAAAAAAATTTGCTATGATAATGATAATGCTTATGTTATTGAACCAAGAGTTACTTTTTTAAAAAAAGGAATGGAATTTAAATTTAAAGTTAGAGTTAAAGGAGCTTCTAGTGTGGTTGTTTTAGATGGAAGGAAATTTAATTATTTAAAAAGAATTGATGGTGAAACTTATGAAGGTCAATTTACTATTCAAACTGATAATGTTTGTATTTGTTCTTTAAGATCTTCTAATGTTTTTACTGAAATTTATAGGTTTAAAGTTAATAAAGATAATACTTCAAGAAGTTTGATAAAATCTAAAAAATAAATGGTTTTTTTCTTATTTTAAATATTTTAAAATTGAATTTTTATATTTTGAAAAATAATAATACACACAAATTGAAAGAAATCATTTACTATAATATTTAATTTATCTATTAAAATTTTTATAATATTATAATATATTGATTGATCGAAAAAATAATTGATACACAATAAAAATATTTAATTTTTTTTCAAATAATGAATGATCAGAATATTTTTATTACACCAGATGGTTTTTTTTTGATACAAATGAGTTAAATTAATCCAAAATCTGGGTGAATTTTTCATTGAAAAATTTAAAAAGTGAAATTGAAGGATTTTTCTTAAAATTCTTGATTAAATTTAAAATAATATACATAGTTTGTCAAACAAAAAAATTAACAAGAAAATTATGTATCAAATATATATATAAAATTTAGACAAAATGATAGAATAAAGATTAAAATCTCCATTTTATATGAACTATTCATTTATTAATAATAAATTGTTATTGAGAAAAATTAAAATTTAAAAAAGTTAGTTACTTGTAAATTTAAAGGAAAAAAAAGATTATATGGAAATAAATTTGTTTCTTTAATTATCTAATGAAAAAAAACAAAAAAATACATGAAAAAAATGAAAGAAAAAATAAATTAAAAATGAAAAGTAATTAAAACATTTATTTTGTGATTTTTAAATTTGAAAAAATAAAATTAATAATTATAACATATAAAATGAAAATAAAAATATCAAATAATAGTTTATAATATAAATTTAAAGATTCAATATTCATTTTATTAATTTAAATCATGGATTATTGTTTTTTTTTAATTTCTTTTTTGAGATTTTTCTTTTTAAAACATTGATTAATAATATTATCTAAAATTGCTTTTAATTTAGTACAAACTCCTCTTTTTTGTTCAGGTTTTTTAGGCATAGTAACTTCAGGTTGGTTAATAGGACCATTAAAATTATTTTTAAGATTTTTTCCCATTTTCCTTAAAAATCCATCGTCATCCCTAGAATTATTCTTGTTATTATTCCTGGTGTTATTATTATTATTATTATTTGAGTCCTTTGTTTTTTTTTTACAATTTTCAAATAATTCTTCTAATTCTTCCAAATCAGCAGAACCTCCAATTTGATCTTCTAAAACAATTAAATCTTCATCTGCTTTTTCTAAATTATTTGATTTTATATAACCAAAGCATCTTCTATATCTAGCTTTAACATTATTTTCATCAACAAATAAAACTTTTGATGAATGTCTTATACATTCACTCCAATTTTTATTTTGAATATCAATATATGCCATATTTAAATTTGAAGGAATTAAAACTTCTTTTTCTAAATCTCTTCTTACTAATCTTGTTATTAATTTTTCTTTTTTTAAATATTTTACATTTATAACTGCTTTTGTATATGTATTTGTTGCTTTTGAAAATTGAAATGATTTTAAATATTCATCACCTTCTTTTTTTAATTGTTTACATAATTCAATTTGTTTTTTTATATATTCATCTTTTACTTTATCATTTTCTATTTTTTCATCTTCTTTTTCTTCTTCCTCCTCATTTTTAATTAATTTATCACTTTCATTTTGATTTTTTGTACTTGTATTTATTTCATTATTTATTTCAATTTCATTTTTTAATTTTTCTTCCATAAAAATTTCAAATAATATTTTTAATTCTATTGAGAAAATAAAAAATAAAATTTTAAAAAAGAATAACTAAAATTCAAATATTTATTATTTTTTAAAATTATCTATAAATAAATGGCAAGTATATTTCAAAATCCAATTCCAAATCAGCAACAAAATCAAAATCCCCAAGTAAATAATCAACAACAAAATCAAAATCAAAATCAAATAAATGATCCTTTAAATATAATAAAAAATATTCAACAAACTTACAATTCACTTAATAGAAATTATGAAGATAATTTATTTAAAGAATCAACAAGAGAAAATATGAAATTAAATTTAAAATCATTTGAAAATTTTCTTCCTAAAGATTCGATAATATCAACAAAAAGAATAGATCAATTATATGCATTAACAAGAAATTTAAGAAAAAACTTAGAAAAAAAGCAAAGATATGATTCTAATTTAAATTTTTTTTTAGCTAAAGAAAACATTAATATTCAAAAAATTGAAAAAGATATTTCTGAGATTCAAAGTGTTATTCAAACAAAATATGAATTACCTGATCAAAAAGAAAATATTGGGTTAAAAGAAAGAAAATATAATTTAGATTCTTCAGAAATTGGAATTGAACTAAGAAAAAATTCAATAAATAATAATTTATCATATATTGAAATGAATAAATCAAAAAATATTGGATTTAATTCTTTATTGAATAGATATTGTAATAAAGGTTATTTAAATAACAGTTTAGTTGATGATTTAAATTTAATTTTAGGAAATAAAAAAGTAGAATCACCGAAAAAAAAAAATATAAAAAATAATTTTAACTATATTCATTCTTCAATTTTAGGGGTTGATACAAGTAATAAAACAACAAATAAAACAAAAACAAATGGAAATAATAATTTAGTTTCAAATACTTTTTTTTTAGGAATTCCAAATGAAATTTCAGAATATAATAGTAATTATTTATTTGATCAATATTTTAAATGTTTAGAACCTTATTTTAGGAATAAATGTATTTCTCCTGAAACAACAGGAATTCAAGAAGTTAAAAACTCTATTCAAAGTCTTTCTGAAAATTTAAGTGTTAATAGAAAAATAATTTATGAATTATTAAAATATCAAATTTCAAATCAACCAATTACTACAAATAATATTATCAAATCAACAATAACTTATTATGAAAATCAATATTTTGATAAATTATCTAAATTTAAATTATCAAATGATTATATAAGCAGAAAAAATCTTATTGATGACCACATTAGAGTAATTATTTATTCTAAATTTTCTAATGAAATTGGATCTTATAATAAAAATGATTTATTTACTTGGGGAAAAATTTTTTATTTTATTAGATGTGGTTTTTTTAATGAATGTATTAGATTCATAAATGAAACTTCAAGTTCAAAACCAGATATTACTTTATTTGGTTCAATTTTATCTTCTGATTCAATTAAAATGGAAGATTATCAAAATGCTATTAAATTTATTGATAAAAATGATAAAATAAATAATCCTTTTAGACATGCTTGTTTTATTTTTTTAACTAAGAAAAATTCACCTTTAAATGATCAATTATTAGATGACATTAATGATTATATTTGGTTTTATTTAAATTTAATTTATGTTGATGAAGATAAATATGATAATATCTTTTCAAATCAAAATAATCTTCTTTCACTTAAAGAATTCCAAAATTATATTACTTCAATTAAAGTTGAAGATTTAATTCAAAATTCAGAAAGTCCAGCAATGGATTATGTTAAATGTTTACTTTCAATTCTTTTATATGATAATGCTCTAAATTATATTTCTCAAAGAAAAGAATATATAGTAGATGGTGGGAATTTATATTTTATTTTATATCAAATTGGTTTAATTCAGAATTTCTCTGAAGTAAACAACAAAGAAATTTCTAAACATTATTTGAATCAAAATCAAAAATATTCATCAATGATAAAGTCATTTATTCCTGAAAAATTAAATGAAGTTATTTTGTATATTCGATTTTCAGAAGATAATTATAATGAATCTATTGCAACTATATTTAGGCAAGTTGATAATTTTGATTTATTATTAAATTATAATCAAAATAATAGATTAAAAAATGAAGAAAATTTAGGTGATAGATTATCTATAAATCAGATTATATCAGAACTAGATTTTCAAGATATTTTATCAGATATTTCAAAATTATACATATCTTCCCCAATACAAAATTATGATTCTTTTTATAAATTATTAACTTTATTAAAAAATCATGGATTATATTCACAATTGTTAAATTTATTAATTTTTGATGCAGTGACAATAATTAAAGAAAAATCCCCTAAAAAAATATTTAATTTTAACGAAGAAAAATATGAGAATTTACCACAAAGAATAATATCTACAAATTATAAAATATTATTTGAAGACATTAACAGCTTATTATCAAAGAATGGTGAATTTAAAAGTGAAAATTTTAAAAATTTTAAATATTTAAGGCAATTAGAAACGATTGAAGAAGTTTATGATTTAATCAATGCTAATCAAGATGAATGGGCTTATGAAAAATTTATGAGAATTGTTACAATTGTTCAAATAAATCCAATTGAGATTGATAATTTTGTTAATTCTGTTTATAAAAAAATGAATGAGCATTTATTAAGTATTTACCCTGATATTTGCTTTGTTTATTGTTATTTATTAAAGGGTAAAATTTTCAGTTTAAACAACGGAAAAATTAATAATAGAGAATTAATTGAAACTAATAAACAATTATTAAGTGATTTATTTAATTTAGTTAATAGGCTTTCATCATTGAAAATAAATGGAAAATATACTGAAAAATATATTTCTTTAATGAATGACATTAATTCTTTTAATCATCAAATTTAAATAAACTTTTTATTGATTTAATATTTTAAAAAACTTATATTTATTCATTTTGTTTTTCTTTTCTATTTTTTGATATATCATTTAATCTTTCATATATTTTATCTCTAAAAATATTAAAGTCATTTATAAATTTTTTATATTTTTCTTTTTGTTCTTTTTTAAATTGTTCGATTTTATCATAAAATTCTTTATTATTATTTCTTTTTTTATAAGACTCTCTTTTATTTACATAAATGTTTTTACTTTGTCTTAATGAATTTCTAGGATTTATACTTTTCAACAAATTTTGATTGTTATTATATGATAAATTTATACTTTGAGCAATTTTATTTTTCATTTTATCATTGTTTCTATCAATTTCTTCTTCTTTTTGCCTTTTTAAAGAATTTATTTGGTTTTTAACGTCATTTGAAAATTCTTTAAGTTTTAGATCAAAATAAACTTGGTCAAAATAATTATTCATTTTAAAAATATTTACTCCATAATCTAAATTAGGATCAATATGTTTTTTAACATAATGATTATGAAAACTTTCATAATCTGTAAACTTAATATTTGGACATATATCACAAAAATATATATTTTTATGATTTTTATTTATTCCAGTCAATGATTCTGGAATTTTTTTATTATTCTTTTTTAAAAAAATTTTTAATTTATTTAATTTTTCTTGTGATTCTTTGATTTTATTATTTAAATTTCCAATAACTAATTCATTGTGCTTAATTTTTTTTATTGTATGTTGGTTTTGATTATAAATAAATTCAAGTTCTTTATTTTTTTCATTCATTGCAATTTGAATATCATATAAATAAATTAAAATTTTTTGATATTTTCCCACTAACAAATTAAAATCTTCACTTTCTTCATCAAATATATTATTCAACAAATGAGGTAAAATTGTTTGAATTGTTTCCAAATTATTATTTTTTATTTCATTTAAAAAGTCTATAGATAATGTTTTTTTAATCAGATTTCTTTTGTCAATATTATTCATTTGATAAAATGAATTTGATTTAATCATATTTGGATTAAAAATATTCTTAGTAACCTCAGAGTTTTCATCTATTTCATTATCATCTTGATTTTGTTCAAAAGTATGAAATTTAAAATTTGATTGTTCCATTTGTTGCAATTATTAAATTATAATTATTATTTTGTCTAATTATATATTTAAAAATTCATATTTTTAATTCTCAAAGTTTTATTTAATTAAAATAAAGAAAATTAGAATAAATTAAATTTTTGTCTAAATCTTATATTAATAAAATTTATAAAAAATTTATTATGGAAAAATCATTAAAAGAAGAAAATAAAAGAAATGAATTTTTAAATCATAAAAGAAATTCAATGGAGCCACAATTAATAGATTTTTTAAACCCACAAGAAAAAAGTAGAAATCAAAAAAATGGAAAATGCGGATATTGTAGTAAACAAACAGAAATAACATTAATGAAACAATGTATTAATTGTAAAAATTATTTTTGTTTAACTTGTGCAAAAAAACAAAATCAAAATTTAAATGAATTTATTTGTGAAACTTGTCAAAAAAATAATATTCAAAAAAATACTTTTAATAAAGGAATTTGTATTATTTGTCGAAAAGAAGAAGAAATAATTAAATTTAAAAGTGTAGATGATGTTTTTAAATATTTAGAAACTAATTTATTATATAAAAATGAATTTGCAGACATTAAAAGTAAAAGTCAAGGAATGAAATTTAAAATTGAAAAATTAATTTGTAAAAATTGTTTAAATAAAATAAAAACTGAAGGAAATGATTATTTAATAAAAATATTTGATTTGAAAAATAAAAATAGTTTAATTAAAATAGAAGAACAAAATTTTAAATTTCAAAATACATCAACAGAAAATCAAACACGAAATTTTCATCAAATAAATCCTTTTTTAAATAATCAAACACCAAATCAAAACATTAATCAACAAACATTTCAACAAATTCACAGTCCCTCGAATTTTTTAAATCAAAATAATTTACAATTAAATTCAAATGCTTTTCCTCAAAATTCATTTTTGATTTATAAAAATTTTTCATATAATCCTTTAAATAATCAAAATCTATTATTAAAAAATTTTTATGAACAACCTCCGAATGTTTTAAATTATGAAATGTTATTTCAACAATTAAATCCAAATGATAATATTCCTTTTCCTAATAATTTAAATATTTCAACTGGGATAAATCCTTTAAATTTAAATTTTAATTCAATTAATGAAGAAGATAAAAAAGGAATTGATGTCTTAGAAAAACAAATCAATACTATGAGATTATGTAATCAATTACAAAAAAATTCTTTGGATGTATTATATCAATATATTACTGAATTTTATAAAGAAGTTGAATATCATCAAAAAATTAATGAATATCAAAAATCAGGTAATTCTATTTATTTGAATAATAATAACCAATTAAATTTCTTAAAACAAATAAATCCTCAGTATAATCAAAATAATAGTTTAAATAACTTTCAATCGATGTTTAATCAACAATTAAAACATTAAATATTTTCATATTAAATAAATTATAAATTTAATTAGTTTAATGATTTTCTAATATTTCTTTTAATTTATTTATTATATTTAAATAATTACTTTTCTTATCAGATTCAACAAATTTAACATTTTCAAACATTTTAAAATTAAACTTTTTTTTCATTTGAAAAATAACACCCATATTAACAGAATCTTCAAGATTATTTTTTTGTTTTATATTTTTTAAATTTTCGATTTCTTTATTCAATTCATCTTCAATAATTTTTTTTGTTTTTGGAAAATTATTATCTTGTTTATTACAACAAACAACCAATTGACTTTCTAAATCAAATTTATCTGAATTTAAAATATCATAAATATATTTTGCACTTTGAATAATGGAATTTTTATCTGAAGAATCAATAAAAAGAAGAATAACTTTGCATTGGCTAATTTTATTAATAATTATTTCTTGAAAATAACCAGTTCCAGGATAATCAATAATATCATATTTTTCATTTAAATGAGGAGATTTACAATCCAATAATTCATTAGGTTCCATTGACATTATTGTTTTTTGATTTTCTTTTCCAATTAAAAAATAAAAAAATGTTGTTTTTCCTGATTGAGAAGGTCCAATTATCATTATTGTATTTCTAATTAAATTTTTGGAATGACCAAATAAATATTTGTATATAATATATAATACTATAGTGGATATTATTATTAAAATTATAGTATTTATAATGGATGACATTAGTACCTTAAATATAAATAATTATTTTTTTTTATTTAAATTAATTACAAAAAAATTTTCAAATAAAAAATTTTTAAAAACAGAAATTTTTTAATACTTTTTTCAATCAAAAAACTAAATATATATAATAACATTGTTAAAAGACAATGGTAAAAAATAAATAAATCTATCTTAATTTGATTTTGCAAAAACTTCAATTGTTTGAAAAGGTTTAAAAGTAGTTGTTTTAGTAAAAATATTTTTTTCTTTCCTATTATCATTGCAAATTTGATTATTTTGATTAGTATTAATATTATTTTTTTTTTCACAAACATTATTAAAAATCACGTTAGAATTATTTTCACATTTGCTTTCTCTACTTAATTCAAGTTTAAATTTCCTTTTAAATTTTTCTAACCATCCTTTAGAAGCAATAAAATCAGGAAATTTTTTAATTTCTAAAGCTTTTTTTTTAATCATTTTTGGTGTAACAGGAATATTTTTTTCTTTTAAATCTTCATACCAATTATAAAGAATTTTTTCCATTTCAGGGTCTCTAATTTTTCTCCCTCCACCTTAAGTATAAAAAAATTAGGATAAAATCTATTATTTACCTTTTTTCCTTTCTGGTCCTACTTTAATCCATCTTTTTAAGCTTTTTAATGGAACTGCAAACATTTTAGAAACTGCTTTTAAATCATTACATTTTGACTAGATTTTTTAAAAATATTTATATTTATTATTTTACTGCTTCTATACATTTTTTTTTCACTTCAGAACTAAACATTGAATATTTTTTTCTTTTTATATTTAGAAAATCTAATTTTTATTTAAAATTAAGTTTTTTTACTGTTGATTATTAATTTGTTTTCCAAAACTTGACATTTTGTTGTGATCACTTTTGTTTGATTTAAGTTTATTTGATTTGAAAATGTTGGTTGGAATATGTCTTTCTGGTTTGACATGTCCTTTTTATTCTTATTCTTTTTTAATTATTCAATTTTAAATTATTAGGATATTTTATTATTTTAATTCCAAATATCATGATTTATAAAAATCTGAAATAATTAATTTAGGAGAATTATTAAAATTATTTTTTTATTTTATTTATTTTATTTATATTATAGAGATTAATAAAATTTAATTTAATAAATTAATATAAATTATTTAAAATTAATTCCTTAAAAAATTAATTTAATAATAAAAATTAATTCTTTTCTTTCTTTTCCGAATTACAAAGTTCATTTAATTGAACACTTATTTTAACAGGAGGATTTAGATTCATATTAATATAATTACTAAAACCAGAAGTATTAATTTTTTTCATATGTTTACTTAAAGTTTTTGATAAAAAATGATTATTTCTATCTATCTTACAATCATTTTCATCATTATTAATTTTACCATCCAACATTTTTTTATCTGAATATCTATTAATTCTATTTAATCTAACTATATGAACTTTAGAATCTTTTTGTGCAGATTTTAAAGGACTTTGTGAAGGTTCTGTTAATAAAGTTTTATGCGCTAAAATTAAACTTCTTGCAATATTAAATGAGGAATTTTCATTTGAAGATTTTTGAATAATTGTATTTTGAGAAGAATTATAATCATCTTGAGAAGTTCTTTTCTTATTTCTTTTTATGTATGGTTTTAATTTTGATTGATTTACTTTATTTTTAATTGAATTTGCTGAAAAATTAATTTTGAATGGGAATAATTTTGTAGGGGCTTTTGCTTTTTCTTTTGTTAAATAAATAGTAAATTTACTTGATTGAGACGAATTTTTTTTATCATTTGAATTTTGAGTTTTATTATTTTGAGTATTTTTTATATTATCTGAACTTGTTACTTCTAATATACTTATTTTTTTATTATTATCTTCATTACTATGAATGGTATTTTTGATATTGTTGATGTCTTTTGTTATTTTTTTATAATTTTTATCTGATACATTTCTATATACTTTTATTGTTATTTTTTTATCAACCTCTTTTTGATTATTTAATATAGAATAATTAGATTCTTTTATTACTGAATTTATATTAATTGAAAGAGTTTTTTTTGAACTTATACTATGTTTATTTTTCATTTTTCTTTTTTGTTGGTTTAATTTTAATTTATTTTTAATAGGACTTATTGAACTATCGAAAATATTAATATCATCAAATTTTTTAAAATTATTATTTAAATTTTTTGCGGTTAAAACATCTATATTAGTAGGGCTAAAACTTCGAAAAAAATAAGGATCTCTTTTATATTTTTTATTTTCAGCTGAATTATATCCACTTAAAAAATTACTCCAATTCGTTTCTCTTAATGCTTTATTTTTTAATATTTTTTTTAAAGCAATTTTATTAATTTCATCATTTCCTTCAAATTGTTTCATATCTTCTGATGCAATACTTTCACATTGTTTTAAAATATTCTCTTTAATACAATTAGTTTTATTATCATATATAATATTATCATTCATAAAAATCCTTTGACCATGTTTATATACAGAATGTTGCATTATTCCTTTTAGATTTATTCTTTTATTCGGATTAATAACTAATATTTTTGATATTAAATCTTTAATAATAAAAGGGAAATTAGAAGGAAATTCAATTTTACAATTTAATATATTTTTTTGAATTTCCTTATTATTTTTTCCTATAAAAGGAGGATTACCACAATTCATAACATATAATATAATTCCAATACTCCATATATCTGCTAATTTTCCATTATATTCTTCTCCTTTTATTATTTCAGGTGAACAATAATTTATTGAACCACATTGAGAATTTAACATTTGATTTTTTTTATCTAATTTTATCGCCAAACCAAAATCTATAATTTTAATTTCTTCATTTTTAGTTAATAGAATATTTTCTGGTTTTAAATCTCTATGAATTATATTATTATTATGTAAATAAGATATTCCTTCTACTATTTGATAAAAAAAATTCATGATTGTTGTTTGATTTAAACGACCTTGATTTAATATAAATTTTTGTAATTCTCCTCCTGAAATATATTCAAATATTATATAAAAATTATCATTAGTTTCTATTACTTCATATATTTTTACTATATTTTGATGATTTAAAGACTTTAAAATTGAAATTTCTGAGTTTGTTAAAATATTATGCTTTTTGTTTTTCTTTGATATTATTTTAATTGCAACTTTTTCATTTGTTGGAATATGAATTCCTAGTTTTACAACTCCAAAAGAACCTTTTCCTAGAAGACCTATTATTTTATATGATGATATTAAGAATTCATTGTTTAATTGATTTATATTTTCTTTTTTCTCCATCGTTTTTTTACATTTATTATATTATTTTTTTTTAATTAAAATATTGATGTTTATATTTTGGGTCTTTTTTATTTTTTTTATGAATAGAATATTATTTAATTAATATAGAAATTAATTTAGATATTTTTATAATATTTATTATATTATTTATAATTACTTTTACCCAAATTATTAAATTAACAATTCAAGAAATGATATAAAAAAAATAATACAAAACCTTTGAAATGCTTTTTAAGGTGGAAATATAACTTATGATAAAATGATTATTTATATTGGAATGAAATCTTCAAAAGTAAGAAATATATAATTAAAATAATTATGTTTAGAAAACATTTATCAATGGGAAAAAAAATAAAAGCTAATACTGAAATTTGATGTTCTCACATTACTTTAAAAAATCTATGAAAAATCCATAAAATTAATAAACTTTTAGTTGAAAGGAAAAAAAAGAGCTTAAAAACTAAAGTTCCCATTTTTAAGTTTTGTTTTTTTTTTATGTTTAAAATTAAATATAAGATTTTAATATTGATTTATTTAAAAAAAAAAGTAATATTTTTTGTTATTTCAAAATTAATATTTTTTATGGTTTTGTTACGATACTTTGTGGTTGAATCATTTGTCTTGGAAATTCTTCTTCCATGTTATATTTTCTTTCAGAACCTTTAGATGAATGATTTGAATTCTGCATATTGTTATTTCCAGAACTACTTAATGAGTTTATCATAACCTTATTATTATTTCTTTGAATACCCAAAAAATTAGTTTCTGGCATTATCATTCCACTATTACTAATTCCTGAAGTTTGCAAATAATTATTATTTTGAATTGTTTCAGAACTTAAAAAGTTATTATTTTCATTTGGATAAATATTTTTATTAATTTCATTAGGATTATTCATAAATTGTAAATTTGAATTGATATTATTATTCTTATTAAAATAATTATTTTGAAAATTAGAATTAGGTAAATTATAATTAGAAAAAGCATTGGAATTCTCATTAATAGTATTTTCTCCACTAAATCTACTTCTAAATGGGTTAGTCATATTATCATTTTTAGTTTTATTTAAATACATTATCATTTGCTTATTATCTTCAATTAATTTTTCATTTTCTGTTATTTTCATTGAAAAAGCTTCAATTTGATTTTTTAAATTTGATATATCTTTATCTTTTAAATCATTATTTCTTTTAATATCATTTAAACTTCTATTTTGACTTTCTAACAGCATTTCTTTTTCATGAGTTATTTGTTCTTGACTTGTTAAAGTTTGTTTAATTGTTTTTAATTTTGATTTTTGATTTTTAATATCATTTTGTAATTTTTGAATAATTTCATTTCCTTTATTAATTTCTTTGATACTTGTTTGTAATTTTTCTTCAAGTTTAACATTTGATAATTTTAATGATTTAATATTATCTTCATTTGATTCTCTTTGTTTAGTTAATGTATCTACTAATTGATTTAAATTTTCTCCTCCTTTTTCTTTTTCTTCTAATTGTTTATTCATATTTTCTAATTTAAATGTTAATTCTGTTATTTCTTTTTCTTGAGTAAAACATTTTTGATTTAAATTTGAATTTTCTTGTCTTAAATTATCTATATCTCCTTTATATACATTTAATTCTGTATTTGATATTGCATTTTTTCCTTCTAAATCTTTTTGAGTCAATTCTAATTTCATTTTATTGTCTTCTAATTCTGTTTTGGATTTTTGAAGTTCTTCTAAATTTTGTTGAAGAGATAATATTTTATTTTCTAAATCTAAGATTTTATCATTTTTTTCTTTTTCTAATTTTTCTAATTGACTTTTTGATTCTTGAAAGCATTGTTCTTTTATAGTATTTATTTCATTATTTTTTTCATTTAATAAATTATCATAATTTGTTTTTTGTTCTAATTGTTTTTGTTGAATGGAATCTTTTAATTTGTTATTTTCATCAGTTAAGTTTTTATAATTTAAGTCTAAATTATTTAAATTTTCTAAAACATTTTTATATTTCGATTTGAATTCCATAAAAACTGAACCTAAATATTTTTTAACAATTGTATCATTAGCTTGTGTAAATTCCAGAACTAAATGATTTAATTCTCTAAATTTAGTTCTTTCTTGAATAATAAAAGCAGCTTGATTTAAATTTATTTTTTCTAAAATACAATTATATTTACTATTTTCCTCTCCACATAAGTTAATCATTTTAACTAAAAAAGAAGGAAAGTTTTGAAAATCAATAAGTAAACTTTGTTCGGTTTTAATTTGATGAAATTCAACTTCAGATATATCTAACATATATAAAATTAAAGGATCATGAGGACTAGTAATTTGAATTTGGATTTTAGGTTGTTTAATCGTTGAAACAACAATCACAATTTTCATAAGTTCATTATGATCTTCTCTTTCACCAGATTTAACTCTAATATTATTTAATAATATTATAATTTACTTTATTAATAATTCAATTTCTTGTTTTTTTGGTTCAATTTCAATTTGAGGATTATTTTCTGTTAAAATTGATTTTTGAATTGGATTAACTCTGACCATATTTAATTTATATTGATTAAAAATATCTTCTTGAGAATTTCTTTTTGAAGAATTATTACTATTTTTTATTGAATGATCCATAATATTATTATTATTATTGATATTATTTTGATCTTGATAAGAATTATTTGACATTTTTAAATATTAAATAAAAAACTTTTTATATTATTTTTGATTGAATTTAAAAGAAGTAATTTAAAACATTCAAGAAAATGTCAGAAACAAAAGAAATGAAAACAACTCAAAATGATTTTATAGAATTAAATGTCTTTGAAATAGAAGAATCAATTAAAAAAGATGGAAAATATGAAAAAGACGGAATAATGTTAAGAAAATGGGAAGGAGAAGAAAATTCAAATCATTTTATAACTCAAATAAATAGAGAAAATGTGACATTTGTAGGAGTATTAAATGATAATTTTCAAAGAGAAGGATATGGTTTTAATGATTTTGCAAATGGAGATAAATTTTTTGGATATTACAGAGGAGATAAAAGAAATACTCATGGAATATATTTTTGGGAACCTGAGAGAGTTGATGGTATTCTAAAAAAAGAAGTATATTATGGTTTTTGGAAAAATAATAAAAAAGATAATCATGGTTGTTATTTATGGGTAGAAGAAGAACAAGGAAATAAAGATTTTGAAAAAACTAATTTTGATACATTTATAGGTTTAATTGATGAAGATAAATATAAAAGAGGAACTTACTTATCTAAAAAAGAAGATAATTATTATTTATATTATGGTGAATTTGGTGAAAATGGGAAAAAAACTGATGATAATGCTATGTTTTATTCTTCTACTGATAGATTAATTAAAGGAAAAATTGAAGATGATGAATTTAAAGAAGGTCATATTGCAATATTTGATAGTGAAACTGGAGATTTAACTGATTTAATGTTTTGTACTTTTGGTCAAAAAGCTTCTGTGAATTCACTTAAAATGGAAAAAGATTTAGATCAAGAATCAGTTAAAAAAATTAAAGAAGAAATGATTACTTTTAGAAATGTTATTTTAGAAGAAGATTATTTTGGAAATGTTTATAATAAATATAATGAGGTTAAAGATTTTATTAAAGCTCATATGAATACTTTGGAAACTTTAGATGATCCTGAAAAATATCCTGAAATTATTTCTTTATGTTCTGGATATAATAAACTTAATATTTATGCTGATATTGAAAAAAAAGTTTATGGAAGGAAAGTTTAGGATAATTATTTTATTTATTTAAAGAATTTTAAATTATTATTATTTATAATTGTTATGGGTTAATTATTTTTTATTATTTTTTTAATTAAATAAAAAAATTGTTTTCTTTTTAATTTTTAAGTGAAAAATTAAATTTTATATTTTAATTAATACTTTACAAATATAATTATATTATTTTTATATTTTTAAATTATTATTGTTCATTTTGACATTTTATTTTATCTAACATAATAATAATGTTTCTTATATCATTTTTTATATCATAATCTTTGTTACTCAATTCATTTTTTTTTATTTTATTTATTTTCTTTTCTAAATTTGTTTCGTCAATATCAAGGAAATCAGAGTCATAAGAATCAGAAGAAGAAAAATCCTGCTCAAATTCAATAATTTCTTTATGTGTTTTTTTCACCATATTTTTATATTTAATAAAAAGTTTTTCATCAATTTTACATGGAAATAATTTTTTAATTCTAAATTCACTTTTTTCTAATAAATTTTTTTTTAAAGGTTTTGTAGGTATAATATTTATATTAACTTGTTTAGAAAAAAAATTTAATTTATTAACTTTATTTTTCTTTTCAGTTAAACTTCTATATTTTTGATAATCATCATCATCTTCAATCATTTTCAAAATTTTATGCATTTTTTTATCTCCTAAATCATTATCTAAATTTATTCTTCTTTTAGAAGTAAAAGATTTTCTAACTTTACTATAATCATCTATTTGTTTAATCATCAAAGAATTAATATTCTTTAACCATTTTTCTACATTTTCATTCAAATAACTTTTCTTATTTTCCATATTATTAAATCAACTAAATAATAAAAAATAAAAGAATTTAACAAATTTTAAAAAAATATAATATAAAAAAAATATATAAATGTCAGTAGTTGTAACCCCAGAAATTTATAATCAATTATCACTAATTAAAAGTGGAATTCCTTCAGATAGAATATTAAATTTAAATGATATATCATTAATAAAAGATGTAGTAAAATGTCCTCTTTGTAATGAAATAACGTATAATCCAAGAGAATGTGAAACATGTGGAATCCTATTTTGTGAAGATTGCATAAATCAATATTCCAAATTAAAAACAGTTTGTCCTTCAGGATGTAATAATATAAAACTTTCAAAAGTAAAAAAAAATAATAGATTAATATTAGATATTATAAAATTAAAATGTAAAAATTATCCTGAATGTAATTATGAAAATAATTATTGGAATATTGTTGAACATGAATCAAAATGTGAATTTCAAAAAATTAAATGTCCAAATAAACCTTGTAATTTCGAAGGTCATTTTAAAATGTTAAAAGAACATTTAAAGAAAGAATGTAATTATTTAAATTTTAAATGTGGTTTTTGTCAATGTATGATATGTAAAAAAGACTTTGAAAATCATTTAGAAGAACATAATAAAGAAAAAACATTTTTTATTTTAGATTGTGGTTATTGTGGATCAAGTGAAAATTTAAGAAGATGTATATGTAATAAATCAATTTGTTTAAGATGTTTAAATGAACAAAAAAATTTAGAATGTAAACAAACATGTTACTTATTTCAAAATAATACCAGATTTACATCTGGAATATATAATTGTTCTAAATATCCTTTACCTAAAAATTTTGAAATTAAATTATATTTTATTAGTGTTGATTGGATAAGAACTGGAATATCATTTTCAAATGATATTGTTAATGAACAAACTGATGCTAATTGTCCTCAATATGATATTTATTGTATTTTAGAAGATTTAATGCAATTTTATACTAAAAATAATGGATGGAAAAATTGCTTTACTAAATTTAGAAAATTAAAAGCCGGAGATTTTATGACAATTAATTTTAAAAATGGAGAGTTAAAATATAGTATTAATGATGTTAGTTTAGGATCAAGTATTCATATTGATGATTCTAATAAATCTGGTGATCCTTATTTATTTGTTCATGTTAGGAATGATAGATCTAAAGCTGAAATAATATATATAAGTGAAATTTTTAATTAATTTATATTTTTAATTATTAATTAAATGGAAAAAGAATTTAATGATGAAGGGGAAAAAGGAATTGATGATTTGATTGAAAATATAAAAAAGAAAAGAAATGTAAAGCTATTTAATCAAGAAGAAATTAATTTTATTAATGACTATAATAATCATAATTATAATTTAGATGAAGAAGAAGAAAAAATTCAAAAGTTTATTTTTAATCCTAAGAAAGTAAATTTAAAGGAATCTGAAAAAAATATTGTTGAAAATAATGTTATTTTAATTAGACCATATATACTTTCATCAACAAAACAAATTGAATATGAAAATCAAATAAATTTAAATTCAGATAATTATCTTTATATGTTGATAAAAAGATTAAATAGAAAAAAACATGGACAATTAGAAATGAAAGATATAAAGGATAAGTTAAAAAAATATGATAACTTTATTCATAATCTTCATATAAAGAAAGTAAAGGAGAAATTTAATTTATCAAAAAAAAATGATTTATCTAAAGCAAAACATACAATTTTAGAAGAATTAGATAAATCAACAATAAAAAGACCTTCATTTAGTAATAATTCAGATAATTCAAGTGAAGTTATTCATTATAGAAGACCAACTTTCTATGATAAAATTTTAATGTGTTGTTGTCGAAGCCCTTTAAAATCTTATGCTTTAAAAAAAAAAATTTGGGCTGGAGAAGATGGAATTTTTAAAAAATATTTTCAAGATAATAGAGAATTTAATTGATTTTTATCAATAAAAAATTAGAATGAATTTGTATTTCTATTCTTTTAAATGTTCTTATTTATTTATAAAAATTTATATATATTTTCATTAATTAAATATTTTAAATTCTTTTTAAAAATATAAACTATATAAACATGTATTTATATTCTTAATTCAAATCAATCATATTCTAATTTATGAATTTGATTTAAAGCAGGAGCGATTTCATTAAATGAATTTACATTTTGATAAGATTCAATAATTTTTCGATATAATTCCTTAATAATATTTAAAGTATAAGAACTTGATTTAATTAGAAAAATAATCCATTGTTTTAAAAAATCTTCAATTTCCTCACTTATTTTTTTACTATTGGCACATAAAATATCAAAAGAAGCAACAATAATACAAATTGCTTTAAGTGAATAAGGATAAATACAATATTTTTCATCAAGACAGACCATTTTCGCTAAATAAATACAAATATATTCTAATAAACTAGTATAATATTTCATATTTAATTTTTCAATTCTTTTCAAATTATTAATATAAAAATCATAAATAAAAGTCCGAATAAAATTATATGAAGTTACAATAACTAAATCCCAATTAAAAGTAGATAAAATATCTCTTTCCTTAAAAGAAATTACCCTTGGTTTAAATTTATTATGTGAAATTTTTTCACAAACTTGATCTAAATGAAGTGGAATTATATCTTCCATTTTTGAAGCTAAAAAAATACAACAAATACCTATCAAATGGATATCTTCATCATATATATTTTTCCTACTTTTCGAAATAAAATTATCAAAATAATGAACAGCACAAAAAAAAGAACTTGGTTCTGAATTATATGAATTAAATATTTGCATCATCCAATCTATCATTTTTATTCTCATTATTGAATTAAATGAATGTTTTCTTATAAAATCATGGGAAAAATTTACATCTAATTCAAGTGAATATGCATAAATTTGAGGACCATAAAATTGAATTAATTTTGTATCATTATCTGTTATATCTGTAACTGAGGGTTGATATGTTTTCTTTTTGTTATTTTTTGTTTTGAAATTTTTCATATTTTCATTTTTAATAAATTTTATTAATGCTTTTATATAATTTTTTACTTGTTCTTCTTTTGTTTCATTTGATTCTTTTTCTTTTGGTACTGAAAAATTTTTCCTTTTTGTTTTGTTTTTTGGCATGTAGTTCTTCTAGTTGAATTTTTTACTTTATTTTTTTAGTTGTTATTTAAATATTTTTAATTACTTTTTCAACTAAAAAAATAATAATATATTTAAATTTAATTATATTTAAGAATTAAACTTAAAATAATATCAATATTAATATGAATTTATAATTTATGCATTCTTTATTTAAGATAAATTTGATCATTAATTAATGATAAGGAATTAATTATAGTATAAATGAAATTCAATAGTAATTGACCAATTACTTAGGATGGATTTTTATCCAATAATTATATACTTTTTCCTTTAAAAATCTTCCAATTAGTGATAATTTAAGAAATAAAATTAAATTAAATATATTAATATTTAAAAATATATTGTAAATTGGAAATATGGGAAATGTAAATGTATTATTAATTTCTTTAATTAAATTTTTAGTGTTGTAATTTAGAAAATTTAAATAGTTTTACAAATAGTGAATTACCTTTTAATAAAAAAATTAGCCAACAACCCATAGAAGAAAAAGAGAAGAAAAAAGAAAATAATAAAGATGTTTATTTCCATACTGATAAAAATTCAAACGACAATAATAATAATTTAGAAATATTTCAATCAGAAAATGTTAAAAATGAAAAAGAAAATCAATTTGGAGTCCCTTTAGATTCATTTATAGATAATAATTTGTCAATAAAAATTTTAAAATTAGTAATCGAAAATTCAGCAACAATACAAAAAGGAGAAACAATAATAATAACACCAAAAGGATTAATTGGTTCAAAAAGGAAGGATAAAGATAAATTAAATGAAGTATTTTTTGGTTATCAAACAAATTTAGAAAACTTAAAAGTTGATTATTTGCTTCCTCCAAATCCACTTTTTCAATCAAATACAAAAATAGAAGGTCAACAAAATTTAAATAATGAAGGAATATATTTTAAAATAACATACAATCCAATAAATAATAATTACACAATAAAAGATTTAGAAGTAGGAAATGGAACTTTTATAAAAATAACAGATGATTATTATTTAGTAGAAAATTCATTAGTAAATATAGGAGATTCTTATTTGGTTTTTACTTTTATTGAAGATAAAGATGAACCAAATGAAAAAAATTTATTATTAAAAGCTTATTCAGGTTCAATTAAATATCAACCAATTACTTTTAAACATAAAATAAAAAAAGATTATATTATTGGAAGAGGAGAAAAAGATGATGTTGTTTTACAAGATAAAATGTTATCAAGAGTTCATTGTATGATTCATTATGATGAAGAAAAAGGATGGTTTATTAGAGATGGAAATGAAAATGGAAAAGGAAGTACAAATGGTACTTGGGTTTTTGCTTTTGATGAAATGGAAATAATTGATGGAATGTTATTTAAAGCTAATTCAAATTTATTTTCTTGTCATATTCAGTCTGGTACTGAAAAATTTGAATTTTAATTTGGAAATATTTTAATTTTTTAAATAAATTTATCAAACTATTTATAATTATTGATTTGATATTTCATAATTTTGATGAGAAAATAATATGTTTATTTATGTAAAATATATTTCTAAAGTATCTTTTATATTAACTTCTTTTATATTTTAAATATTTATTTATTCCAATTATAGTATTTAACATAATCAAATCTAAAACAATATATCTGTGGTCAGAGAAAATAAAAGATTTATTTGACCTTTTTTATAAATAAAACAAATTTATCTTTTTTTTTTGCTTTTGTAATTTTCCTCTTACTTTAAAAAAATTTTTTAAAAAATCTAAATATTAGTAAATCTAAAGAAGAAATTAATTTTTATTTTTTTAATTAATTTTTCTCCTTTAAAACTATCTTTTTCCTAATTATTTTTTTATATATAACAATTTGATTTCTTCATATAATTATAATATTTGAAAATATTTATCTTTTTTATTTTATCTTTTTTCAAAAACATTATCTATTTAATTAATAAAAATTTTGAATCTTTGTTTCAATATAAGGTTGAATTATTTTATAAATTTCAGTAGAAAACATTTAATAAATAACTTTTAGATTTTTTTTTGAATTATTAATTATTTTTTTTCTAAAAAAAAAATAATTTTAAAAATGGACACAAAAAAGAAAAAAAGAGAACAATCTCATTATATTTCTTTGATTATAATGATTATAATTATTTTTGGTTTTCATCATTATACTGATGATTATTTGAATACTTTATCAGAAAAATATATTCTTCAAATTAAAAAAAGTCTCAATAAAAACTCAATAATAAATAAACTTTTTTTCTTAATTTATGAATATATTTCAAATACAAAGATTATAATTTTTTTAATGTTAATTATTGTTTATAACTTCGGTAATATTTATAAAATTTTAATTTTATTCTTAAATTTACAATTGACAAATTTAATTTCTTCTTTATTAAAAATTTTATATAGAGCACCAAGACCATTTTGGAAATTATCTTCAGAACAAATATTAAGTAATACAAAAGAATTTGTTTATCAATCTGGTTATGGGAATCCATCAAGTGATATTTTAATTTCAGTTTCTTTTTATTTGACTTTACATAAAATTATTCAATCAAACAAAAATTTAAAAGAGAGTAAAATTATAATTAAACTGATAATCCGATTATTAACTATATGTATGATTTTATTTCATATGTATATGGCTTGGATATATTATTCTAATTCACTTTCTCAAATTCTTTTTTCATTCTTTTTAGCAATTGCTGTTTATTTTTTTATATTTTATGTTTTAAATTTATATTCAAATGATTATAGACAAATTAAATATTTATTAGATTATCCTATATATTTTCAAGGACTGAGTTTTTTGGGAATTTGTTTTGTTTATATATTTATTTTTTTTGTTTTAAAAAGAATTTCTCCTATTGATGATTCTTATATGAAAATGTTAAATATTTTGAATAATTCTCCATTAATAACGAATAAACATTTTATTCAATCTCTTTTTTTTGATGCTTTTATTAATTTTAGTATTTTTTTTGCTAACGTTGGAATAATTTCTGCAATGAAATTTGAATATCATAAAGTATTTGAAAGAAATTTTAATAATTGGGCTCAATATAATTTTGAAATAGAAGATGAAAAAGAAGATGATGATCAATCTATTTTTTCTCAAATTTCATTTAATAAAGTTATTCAATGGAATCATACTTCTTTATTATATTCAATATTAAGATTAGTGTTTATATTAATTTTATTATTTCTTTCATCTTTAGGATTTATATTTATTTCTTGGCATGATAATATATTTTTGGTTATATTTGTTAAATTAATTTTAACAATGAATTTAATTGGATTTGGTGCATTTTATGCTTATAAGCAAATTTTAAAATATTTAAAAGTTACAAATTTGACATTTTTCATCATGCTAAGAGAAAGCATATAATTTAATATTAAATTTTATTTAATTTAATTAAAAAATAGTAAATTAATAACTTTCTAATTTTAAAAAGAAAGAATATGAAATATCATAAATATTTGTGATTCTCAACAGCGTTTATATTTTAATTTCATATTCTATGTTTGAATTATTTTTTTAAAGAAATTAAATAAAATATCGAAGTAAAACCTAAAAATAATCCTAATGAAAAAATATTATTTTTCCAATTATTTTTTGAAGCTATTTCATCAGGGTCAATAAATATTTCATCTTTATTTAAAGGATTTTTTATACAATATTTATCACTTATTTCTTCTATTAAAGTTTCATTTGATATTTTATATGTATTTTTAATTTCTTCAGTATTTAATTTTAAAAGTCTTTTTAATTCTATTAAATTTTCATTTTCTTTTCCTTTTTGAAAGACAAGATATTCTTCAATAAAATAAAAAATTATATTATAAATAAAAACTTTTTCTTTTTTATCTTTATAAAATTCAATATAATCATTTAATATCTTTATAATATCAATATTCCTCTTTTCATTGATTAAAATATATTTTGATGTTAATCCTAATAAATTATCTTTATATAAATATCTAAATTCATTATATAAGAAAATTAATAAATATTCGAAATGTTCAAAGTTTATATATCCAAATAATAATTCAAAAAAAAATTTTAATATTTTTTTTGTTTCAAATATTCTACCATTATAATATAATATGGGATATTCTTTAAATAATTTAGAAGTATTATTTAATTGAGTATATATTTTTTCAAAAATGAAATCATTATTGTTTTGAATAAATAATTCAATAATTTTTTCTTCTGCAAAAACAAAAGAATTATTTAATTTACATGTAGCAAGAACGAATTTATTCATTTTTAGAAAAATTTGATAAAATTTGAAATAATTTAATATTTAAAAATAATTTTAAGAATAATTATATAATTTTAATTAAATGTTATTAAGAGTAAAAAAATAATCCATTAATTCAAACTATAAAATAAAAAAAAGTGTAACTATTGAGTTAAAAGATAAAAATAACAAACAAAGTTAAAAAACATTGAAAATCCTTCATTATGATAAATAAAATATAAATTGCTTAATAATATTGAGTTTTAAATTAAAATCAAAAAAGAATTAGTTATATATTTTTATTCATTATTTTCATTAAACATTTAAATTAATTTGTAAATCAATTTTTCTTATTTAAAACTTTTATTTTTAAATATTTTAATTGATTGTATATATTAATAACTCCATTAATTTAAGATATTTTTGGATTTTTTATAATTTTCAGCTTTTAAAATTAATTTATTCCTCTTAATATATTGTTTAACCTTTTTTATCCTTATGATATATTGAAATTATAATTGGATATATTACTTCTAATAAATTTTTTATTATTTAATAGTTATATTATTTATACTCTTTTATCTTGTTAGTTTTTTGTGTTTCTTTTATGATATATTTATTATGTGCTAAAACGTTTGATAACAGTGGAAGATTTATTACCATAAATAATTTTCAGTAAACATTTTTGTTTCTTATTAAAAAATTATAAATTATTGAATCTGAAAAATTATTGTTTAAAAATAATATATAAAAAAATGTCTCAATCAAACTTTGAAGAAATATTAGAATATAAACAAAAAATATCGAATTTAGAAAACATAATACAACAAAAAGAAATAGAAATATCATCTTCAAAAAGGTTAAATGAAGATTTAAAAAAAATGAATGAAACTCTCAGAAAACAAATTAATGAAGAGAATTCAAAATTAATGGAATTAAGAAATGAATTAGAAAATAAAGAAAAAATTTATGAAAATGAAATATCTAGAATAAAATCAGAAAATTATAAAAAAGAAGAAATATATAAAGAGCAAATATCAAAATTATCTGCATATAATCCTGAAGGTCAAAGAAATAAAATTCAAAATGAAATAGAAATAAAATATAAACAACTTCTTCTTCAAAAAGATAATGATTTAGATGATCAACAAAATACTATTAATGAATTAAAAAGAAAATATGAATTATTAAATTCTGAACATGAAAATTTTAAAAATGATGCAATGAGAGAATTAAATACTTTAAAAGAAGTACATAAAAATGAAACAAATAATTTATTAAATAAATTTCAAATTCAAAATGAAAAATCAAGTTCAAATGTTGATAAAGATATATTTAAAGAAATGAAAAATGAATTAGACCAAACAAGACATGAAATAAAAGAATTAAATGCTGAAATAGAAAAATTAAGAAAAGAAAAAGAATCTTTAGTAATTGAAAAAAATGAATTAAATATGATAAATTTAAATAATGTAGATAAAGAAAAATTTATGAATCAAATGTTAACCGCTGAAAATGAAAAAAATAAAGAACTTTTAGAAAGTATGAAAAATGAAATTGAAAAATTAAATAATTACTTAAATTCAAAAGATATAGAAGTAAAAGATATAACAAATGAAAAATTTATATTAATAAAACGATTAAATGATTATGAAGCAGAATTTCAAGATTTAAGCAATGAAGTAAGTATGTTAAGAACTTTAATTCAAAATAGAGATAGAGAAATAATGAATAGTTTGGAAAATAATGAAAAAGAAATGAAAGATACTTTATTTAGACAAAAAGAAAATAATGATAATTATAGAAGACAAATTGATGATTTATCTTCTCAATTAAAGAATGTTAAATCTAATTATAAAGATTATTATGAAAAAGCCTCAATTGATCTTCATTCTGCTCAAAGAGATTATCATTTAGCAAATGAAGAAAATAAAATGTTAAATCAAAGAGTAAATGATATTTTACAAGAATTAGAATTTATTCGAAGCGATTATGAAAATAAAGTTAGAGCTGCTTCAAATTATCAAAGAGAATATGAAGATATTGAAGGGAAATATAGAGATATTTGTAGGAAAGAGATTGAATTAAAGAATAATTTAAATGAAAAAAATAAACAAATTGAAAATTTAAATGATTATATTAAAACATTGAAAAAAGAAGGTTTTAGTGGTACTACTAAAGTTGACAGTTCTTATAAAGATTTAATGAAGAAATATAATGATATTTTAAAGAAAAAAAAATATTATAAAGAACAATGTAAAATTGCTAACAAGAACATTGAAAAAATTATTGAAAAATTAAAACCCGAAGAAAAAAATAGTTTAAGTATAAATCAAGTATATAATCCAATGCTTTCACAAAGTGAAGGGAGTGGAGCCTAATAAATTTTATTAATCTTTTTTAATAAAATATTATTTTTTTAAATACTAAAATAAACTTTCTTTATTTAAAAATAATATGAAATTATTATTTTTCTTCATTTTAAATTTTCAATATTTATATATTGTATCTACAATAGTTTTTCCCTTTAAAAAAAATACTACTGAATATAATCATACATATCATCAAAATATTTATAATTACTTTTCAAAAAGAATTTACATAAATATTACAATAGGAACTCCTCCTCAAATTATTCCAACTTATTTAAATTTTGATCAATCAAGTTTTTACTTTTCATCAGAAGAGAATAAATTATATAATAAATTAGATTCCTCATCATATAAACAATTACAACAAAATAGATCTTTTGATAAAGAATTTTTTGGCTTTGGGAATTTTTCTTCTGAAACTTTACTAATTAAAAATGAAAAAAATAAAGAAATAAAATTAAATGATTTTCAATTTATTTTAGCAAGTAATCATATATATGAAGATTTTAAACCAGGAGTTATTGGTCTTAAGCATGCTCCAAATTTAATAGTTTCAAATTCAAGTTTTGTATGTCAATTAAAAAATAAAAAAGTAATAGAAAATAAAATATATTATTTTTTATACAAAAAAGAAGATGAAGGAGAATTTGTTATTGGGAAATATCCTCATGAATATCATAATAAAATGTTTCAAAAAGAAAATTTAAGATTAGTTAAAGCTGATGAATATCAAGGATTTCCCCTTTGGTCAACTAAATTTGATAATTTCTATTTTGGTGATAAATTAATTAAAAAAGAAATTGTAACTTTTGTTTTTAGAACAGAATTCTCTTTTCTCATAGGAAGTAACAGTTTCTTTCAAGATTGTGCACAATATTTCTTTAAAGATTATCTAGATAAAAATAAATGTCAAATTGATAAAAATGATACAGGAAGTCTATTTTATGTTTGTGATGATGATATTGATATTAAAAAATTTCCTATTATAAAATTAACACATAAAATTTGGAATTATACTTTTGAATTAACTTATAAGGATTTATTTCTTAAATCTAAGAATAAATATTTTTTTTTGATTTGTTTTAAAACATATTATAATGATTTATGGACTTTAGGAGATCTTTTTTTGAGAAAATATACTATTGTTTTTGATCAAGAAAATAAAGTTATTGGATTTTATCATCCTTCAAATAATAGTAAAATTTCTTTAATAATCTTCTATGTTATCTTTATTTTTTTATTAATTTTACTGTCCATGTTAATATATATTTATTTAAATTACTTAAGAAAAGGAAAGAGAAAAATTAGAAATAATGAAATTGATGAAAATTATGAATATTTAATTAAGGAATAACTCTTATTAAACAGAAATTTAAAATAAATTGATATATATTGTTTTTTGAAAAAAATATACCTTAATTAAAACTTATAATTATAATGTATTTTTAAAATTTTTTTAGATGACTTTAAATTAATTTATGAACAACTTTATATATATTAATTTCTTTATAATATTTATACTTACTACAAAAGGTATGGTATTCTTTTTATTAAAAATATTTAAGATTATATTTGGTAAGAACTTACTTAATCAATTAAATAGCTTTAATATTAGAAAATAGAAAAAAGTATTATGAATATATAAACAGAAAAATAAAGTTCAAATATTTTATTTAATAATAAAAAAGACTAATGTTTGAATATATGTGTAATATGATTTTCATTTATTATTTTTGTTATTTTCTAAATATTTCAAAAAACCTTTAATAAATTTATCTTTTTATTCTTGATTGACTTTACTAAATGAACGAAATACTTTTAATTATTGTATTCTCCTATATAATCTGATGTTATTGTCTTTCAGCTTTTTATTCACTTATTTTTTTTTTATTATCATTTTTATAATTTTATTTACATTAATTTAAAATTATTTCTTCTTTTAATTTTTTTAGGGATTAAAAAATAAAGATTAAATTATATTAGTCTTAAAAAAAAACTAAATAATCTTTTTTAAAAAAGAACATTTAAAACAGTAAAAGTAAAAATAAGAAAACTCCATCTTTCCAAATTTAAAAATGTAGAAGCACAATTTAAATGCATTCCTCCCCAAGAAATTTTTCCTCTGTATTTAGCCCCTAACCAATAGCATCCTCTTTCAGTATCTTTCGGAAATAAATCACCATATTCATTATCACTAACTTCTCCATTATAATAACAGCAAGAATCTACATAACTACTATAACCCTTACATTTCTTCATACTAGGATTTTTAATATCTTCACCACATTTAGTTAATACAGCAGCAGCTTTATTATATCGTTTATTTTTATAATTACAATAAACTTCATATAAGATACCATCTAAAGTATCATATTCAACATAATTCAAATATGCACTATATGGTACTGAAACACATTTACTTTGATCCGTTGTGCTTCCATTGTATATTTTATAAAAACAACATAAATCCCCATACATTCCCGGGGAATCATACTGTGAACAATCAGTTAAATTACTTGGCTTTTTTTTTTCACATTCAATATTTTGTTCACTTGATAAAGTAATGATTGTAGTGATTATTAATATTGATATTTCTTTAATAACCTTCATTTATTTGGATTATATAAATCTAATTAAATTGAAAATTAAAAAAATATTTTAATTAATTCAATAAACATTTTATTTATTTAATTTATTTTCCATTTTCTCCAAATATATCATAATCAGTTCTTTTGAAATTGATAAATAAATTTAGATTTTTAAATGTGATAAACATTATATTCATATTTATATTTTTATTATCTATTAAACAATTATTCTAAGGGAATGTAACAATGAAATCATTTTTTTTTATTATTATTTTTCAATATTTATATCATAATTATCATTTTTATTTCCTAAAAATGTTTAATTATTTTTTTCCAAAACTAAAAATAAATTTATAGAGTATACTTTTATTTATAGTTATTATATTGTTCTAAACTAATTAATTTATATCAAAAGAAAAATCATGAATTAATTTACAGCGAAGATAAAGTTAAAAGTGATTTATGTGGGCAAATAATGAAAAATAAAAATTAAAAAGAACATTTTCAAAATCTATGAGAAAATGGAATAATAAAAAAATGTCTCTCAAATATATTAATAAAAAAAATGAAAGAATTCTTTTCAAAAAAATATATAAAAAAAATCATTGTTTAAATAAATCGATGTCTTTCAATTTATTGTCTTATTACTAATGTGTTAACAATATTTCTTTTTTATTATTTCATTTTCTTTTTTTTAAATATATCTTATAATTCTTATATGTTTTATTAAAGTAAAATAATTTTAATCTATAATAATATATAAATATAATAATTAAAATTAAATGACATTTACCTACATATTTTTCCATAATAGTACAAATTGAAAATTTTTTTAATTTGAATGAAATAAATCCCTTTGAATCCAAAGAAATACAAATTGATAAATAAATTTATATTGTTCCCAACAACTAACCATTCCTTTTCTTTGTTCTCTTAATTTTCTAACCATATTAAAAACAGAAATAAAAGGCTTAACATCTTTATCATAATTAACTCCATTAAAAAAAGAAATACATTTTATTAAATTAAATATAGCAATTAAAGTCCCTGTTCTTCCAGTTCCTGCAGAACAATGAATTAAAACTGGACTTTTTGGAAATAATTCTCTTGATTCAGCAATATAATGAATTAAATAATTTATTGTTTTATAACCTTTATTTTCATCTGGTTTTGAATAATCAGGCCAATTTAACATTTGTAAATGATATAAAGTTTTTATTTCATTATTTAATTTTAATTGTATTTCTCTTTTAATTAAGCAATTATCTATAATGAATTCTACATTTATTATTTTTACTGTTAAATCATTTTCTAAAATTAATTCTTTATTTAATTCATTTGGTAAATAATATTCACATTTTTTTCTACCATATTCTTCAAATGAACATAACATTATAATTAATTTTACGTCATTGTTAAATAACATTTTGTAAAATTTATTTATTGTATTTTTAACTGGAGCTTGAGCAGCAATAAAACATTTTTCATCATTTACAAAAGGACCATTAATATAACTTGCATTAATATACCAATCTTTTTGATTATTTTTTTCAAAATTTTTTGAATTTTGAAAAGGAACAACATTAAATTCATAAGGAAGAATATCTGAGTATCTATTATTATTTCTTTTTAATGATTTTTCTATATCTATTTGTTGTAATTTATGATTTGAACTGTCAGTTATTAATTTTATTAATTTAAATTCATTTTCAAAATTACGGTTACGAAAAGTATTTTCAAATTTTATATTTTCATTTGATATAAATATACTTTTTGATATTGAATTTATATCTCTATTTTCTGTTATATATTTATAGGAAATGTCATTTTTAAAATTTTCTCCTTCCATATAACATAGAAGATCATTTAAATATGAATTATTTTTTGAAAATAAATTATTTCTTTCATTTATATCTTCTATTATTTCCTTATTTGTTAATGGAATTGAGTTTAATTTTAAATTTTGAACTTCATTAAAAACTATTATTTCTTCTTGAAGTTCCTCATTTTCATCTTCTTCATCACTTTCTTCAATTGAAATAGTTAATCCTTTTTTTAATTTTAGTGACATATTTTATATTTGATAATTATTTAATTGGCTTTAAATAAAAGGTAATATTTAAAATAATTTTATCATAGATTATAAGAATATTATATGATAAATATTGATTTTAAAAGTTAATTATTTTCTCAGGGAATGTCATTATGCCTTACATGTTTTTTTTTTGACTTTTTTATGTATTTTTAAGTGAAAAAACCAAATGTCAGTTATTTAAAAAAAATATTAATATATTATTAATTTTTTTTAAAGATATTTTTTAAAAGTCTGGAATAATTGAAAATATAAGGAAACTTAGAAATTTCATGGCATAAATTTCTTGAAAAAAAGAATATTTTACAAAGAAAGATTATTCTAGAATTTTTTTTATATCTAAGATTAATTTTTCAGTTACTTAAATAAAATAAATAAAATAATATTTTTAAAAAATAAAAATAATTGAAATTATGAGATAAAATAAATTTTAATTTTTTATATAATAAAAAATAATTAAAACATCTTGAGGTTAAAAAATAATCTCAAATATATTATTTCAATTTTAAATTAAAATAAAAATTAAAAATATTCGAGAAAAAAATGAAAATTCTAAAATTCATTTTTTACATAATTCCATTATTTAATCAAATAACATCTTTAATAGAGATCCCTTTATCTCAAATAAACATAAATTACAAAACTCCAAATACAAAAATAAAAAAAAAAAACTTAATAAAAGCATTCAATCTAAGGAATTTACAAATAAAAGAAGATTTATATGTATCAGCAAATTCATTAGTATATATTCCGATAACAATAGGAACTCCACCTCAAAAATTTAATGTAGTATTTGATACAGGCTCAATCGCTCTTTGGGTTCCTGGAAAAAATAGTGAAGATAAACATACTCTAATACATCATTTTGATAAAGATAAATCATCATCATTTAAAAATTTAAATGAAGGTTTTAATTGGAAATATGGTTCAGGAGCTTCAAAAGGATTTTATGGTTATGATGTTATTAATTTTCAAAATGTTAAATTTAATTTTACTTTTGGTGTTGCTAATTATACTGATTTTCCAAGTAATGATCTTGATGGTATTATCGGAGCTCCAAGATATTATCCTTATAGTAGAGAATTAAATTTTATCAATGAATTAGTTAATCAAAAAGAAATTGAGAAAACTGTTTTTTCTGTTAAAACCAATTCAAGTTCAAATGAAATTAAATTATATCTTGGAGGGATACATGAGGATTTTCAAAAAAATAATACTGGTTTTTGTGAAACAAATGAAAATTCTGCTTATAAATATATTTGGAGTACTCAATTACAATGTTTTGTTTTTGGAGATGTTAAAAATTTTAGTGTAAATTCTAATTGTAGTAAAGATTATCCTGATATAATATTTGATACAGGAACAAATTTTCTGATTTTTCCTCATATATATCAATCTTATATTTCTAATAAATTAAATGAACAAAAATGTAAACCTTTACAAGATACTATTATATGCAATAATATTGATAATATTAGTAATATTAGTTTAGTTTTTGGATATTATACTTATACTTTTCCTTTACATAAAATTTTTACCTATACTCATTTCAAATTGTATATTTCTAAATTTAAATTTAGTAGAGATTATAATATTATTCTTGGAATGCCTTTTTTTCACATTTTTCATACATTATTTGATATTGGAGAGTCTAAAATTAGATTTTATACTGAATTTTCAGAAATTGTATATGTTAAAAAGCAAATGCCATTTTTTTTTCTTTATGGAAATATTATTTTATTTTCTATTTCGATTATTTTTATTTCTTTATTGATAATATTTATTATATTTGCATATAAAAAATATATGAATCCTATATCAGAGCTTACTCCTTCTTCATCACTGCGTTTAGTTCCATCAAATGAATTAAATGACAATAGAATAAATTGATTATAAACATTTTATTAAATAGTAGTTTTAATTAAGTTATTATATTATTAATTTTCAATTTTTAAATAGAAATAAATATATATAATATCTATTTATAATTTAAATCATACTAATATTTTTATATGATATATTAGTGTTTTAAAAATACAAAATTTGTTTTGATTGTAAAAAAGAATATTAATATATTCAAAAAAAATGTATTTCTTATATTTTTATGCTTAAATTTTTTTTAGGAATTTTATTCAGTAATGAATTTTCATTAATTGCTTTAGGTTTATTTAAACACGATGATTTTATTGTTGATGTATTTTTTTCTTTACTATTATGAGTTGTAATTGATTTTACAAATTTAAATTGTTTTTGATGATTGATTGAAAAATTTTTAATATTTAATTTTTGTTTTTTATTATCTTTTGAATTATTATTTTTTTTAATCATGTTACCAAAATTAATTGAATGAATACCTATTAAATTATTTTTTTTAGCTTTTATACTTTGATTTATTGAATTATTATTTTTGATTATTTTTTGATTTGAATATTTAGGTTCATTCATAAGAGTTTTAGTATTATTTGTATATTCAATATTAGTATTTATTTTCATTGGATTTTTTTCTTTTTCTTTACTTAAAGAATTTGTTTTAAAATTCTTTTTTAAATTATTTCCTTTTTCTTTTGAATTATTTTGTGTTTTTAAATTTAAAGAGTATCTATTTCTAAATACATGATTAGTTTTTTTAGATTCAGTGTTTTTTGGAATCACATTTTTTAAAAAATTTTTTTGTTGAGAATTTTCAAATTCAGAAACATTAGAATGATTTTTTGAAGTTTGTTTACTATTTTGTGTTGATTTTAGAGGTTTCCTATTTAAACTATTACTTTTTAAATTAAATAATTTTTTCTTTGGATTACTTATATAACTTGTTAAATTTAAAGACATATTATTTAAATTATTACTTCCATTATTTATATTTGATTCTTTATTAAATGAATGTTCATTTTCAAATAATTTTTTAACATATAATTTATTAACATATTTAGTTAAATTTTCTCTTTTTGATTTACCATCATTTTTAAATTGTGTTCTTGCTTGATTTATTGTTTTAATATTTCTACTTAAATTTGTTGTTCTAGGTTTAGATTTTTTATTTTTATTTTTTATAATTAATTTTAAATTCTCTTCTGAAGGAGTTGGAGAATTAAAAAGAAATTTTTTCATATCTTTTTTAATTCCAATTTTATATGTATTAACTGTATTTTCTATATTTGTTGTATTATTCATAATTGTATTATTTATGTTTTGATTTCCTCCTAATGAAACTGTGTTATTTTTTTGAGCAATTAAATTTGATAAATTTCTGCTGTTATGATTTTTTTTTAAATGAGAAGAAATAAATTTATTTAAATTTATTTTTGTTGTTATTTTATTTTGAGAATCTAAATTGATTGATACTATATTATTTTCATTTACTTTTTTTTTATTTGTTGATATTGAAATGTTATTATTATGATTATCATTGGATTCTCCCATAAAATTATTTATTACAACAACATTATATCTGTTATTTGAATTATTTAAATTAATACTTTCATTATTTTGATTATTATTAAAAGATAATTTCTTAACATTATCTAAATTAAATATTGTACTATTTTTTTTATTCTCATTATCATTACTATTATTATTATCACATATTATTTTTTTCTTTTCATTTTCTTTTTCCAATCTGCTTTCTTCTTCTTTTTTTTTCAATAAAAGATAGTAAATAGCAGTAATATTATTATAATAATTTTGTTTAATATTTTCAATAATATAATTCTCATTGACCTTATCTTTATTCTCAAAATACTTTTCTTTAATTTCTTTGACTATATCATAATTAACATAAATATCTTCAATCCCAATTAAAATTCCTCTTTCTAAAGGAGTTTTGTCTAAATTAAAAAAAGGATGAATTTTTAACTCTTTTAACTTAATTCTTTTCTCAGGATTAACAGTTAAAATTCTCCTTAAAGCATCTTGAGCAATATCACTTAAATAATTAGGAATAATATAATTTCCACTTCTAATTTTTCTATATAAAACTTCTATTTTTTCATCATCAAAAGGTAATTTTCCACATAACATACAATATAAAACAACACCACAACACCATAAATCAGAATATAAACCGTTATATTTTTTTCCACTTATCATTTCAGGAGCTGCATAACAAGGACTTCCACATGCAGTTTTAATTAAAGTTCCATGTTGGTAAGAATTAGACAATCCAAAATCAACTAATTTAACTTTTTTATGATCTTTTGTTAATAATATATTTTCTGGTTTGATATCTCTATGAACAATTCCTAAAGTATGAATATATTCTAAAGCAGATATTAATTGACGAAATAGAAAACATGCTTTTAATTCATTTAATCTTTTTAATGAATATATATATTGAAATAAATCTTTTCCGTCTACATATTCCATTACAATATATATGTGTCTTTCACTTGTAATATTTTCATATAGTTGAGCTATATTATTATGTCTTAAATTTTTTAATATATGAATTTCTCGGCTTATTCTTTCTATATCACTTTCATCTTTTATTTTATCTTTATCTAAAATTTTTATTGCTACTTTTTGCTGAGTTGGTAAATGAATTCCAAGTTTAACTTTACTAAATGTTCCTTTTCCTATTGTGTTAGATAAAATGTAATTTCCTATTCTTTTACATTTTATTGTATCTGGAGAGAGACTGTTACTTTTTGGTTGTTTTATTATTACATGTCCAAAATTTTTATTAATGTTCTTTGATAATTGGGACATTAATTATTTAAATTTATATGAAATAATTTTTTTATTTTTTTTATTATTTAAATATTTGATTCTACTAAAATCTAAATAATAATAATATTTTGATGTGTTTGAGCAGTTATTTAGGTAATAATACTTTTATAATATAAAGATTTGTTCACTTTAATTACATATTAATATTTTTAAATTGTTTAATTTTGAAAATATATAATTAAATATCGAAATTATTCTTTCATTTTTTAAAATTTATAAAAAAAATTTTATAATTATTGTTTAAAATGAATAAATCTAAACCTTTAAATGAATTAATAGTTATGTATTGAGATAAGAAATAATAATTTCAATAGTAGAAAAAAATAAATTGAAATCATATGAACAATAATTAAAAGATTTAAAATCATTAAAAAATAAAATATTTGTGTATTGTATAGGAAGATAAAAACAACTAAATTCTTCTTTAGTCATTTTTTAATTAATTAATATGCTTCTAATAGTTTATTATTATAATCTATTTTAATGAAATATTTCAATTTACTCTATTTAATTAAATTTTGGAATATTTGTATAAATAAAAAGATTAATAAATTTTAGAGAAAATTTTGAAATTGAAACATTAAAATTAAACTTCAATTATTTGATGATTAGTTTAAATAAGAAAGACAATTATGAGTATATCAATGAAAAATTTGTCACAAAAAATTTTTTTTGAAAAATCATTAAATGTGTGGAAAAATCCAAAATTTTGTTAATATTAATATTTTTATTTAAGTATCAAACTTGATTCTAAATGTTTTTAGCATAAATATAAATTGAATATATACTTTTATTTTTTTGATTAAATTAAATATATATAATTTTTAGTAAAAGTATTTTTTGAATATTCAGCATTTAAAACTAAAAATAAATGAAAGCAATATTTATTTTGATTATAATTTCATTATTTAATGTTTGTTTAAATAAAAAACAATGGTGGCATGACTCAAAAGTAATAGAATTTACAAGTGAAAATATTACAGATTATTTAGGCTCTGATAAATATATAATTCTTCAATTCTATACAAAATGGTGTGTATATTGTAGAACTTTATTTCCTATATATGAAGAAATATTTAAAATTTTTAATTCAACTAGAAAAGATATAATTATAAGTAAAATTAATGCTGACGAAAATTCAAAAATTTCTGAAGAATATGGTATTTTCGCTTTTCCAAACATTGCTCTTTTTAAACCTGGTTCCAAAAAAATGTTTTCTCTTTATCTTGGAAAAGCTGATATTAGAGATATTTATGCTTGGATTCAAAGTAATTGTCCTATACAAATTAAAAAAAATTTAAAAGGAAATACACAAGAAAAAGCTAATAATATAGATAATGTGAATGTTTCATTAAATAAAGGAAGAACTACAGAAGAAAATGAATATTTTAAAAGAAAATGTTATGAAATAAAAGAAAGATTAAATAAATTAGAAGAACAATTAAAAAGAGTTAAAACTTTAAAAACAAAATATAAAACAATAAAAATCCAAAAAAAACAAGAAAATGTAACAAAAATAAAAATAAATGTCAAAGTTTACTTTATAATAATAATGTTAACATTTATTTTCAAAATAACCAAATTAATACTATTTTCTTCCCACAAATCTCTTCCAAAACATCTTCATCAAAAAGCATAATAATAATTAAAAAAATAAAAAAAATTAAATCCAAATAAACTAATATTAATATATTTAAAAAAAACAAAACAAAAAATGGATTCAAAAATAACATTTCAATTTCAAATCAAATATGAAACAAACCAGGGAGAAAATATATATATCTTAGGTTCAGACCCAATATTCGGAAATTGGAAAGATGCAAAATTTCGTTTAGGATGGTATGAAGGACATATTTGGAAAAAAGATTTAACATTACCAAAAAGTTCAAATTTAATAAAATATAAATTTGTTTGTATAGGAGAAAACAATGAAAGACGTTGGGAAGTAGGACCAAATAGATTATTAGGTACAGAATATTTAAAAGGATTAAAAAAAACTTCAGATGGGAAATATATATTAGATTGTATGTGGAATCATTTTAAAATTAATTTTAATATATATTTCCCGTTAAAAAATAAATATGAAAATATGCAAATTGTAGGAGAACCAATTGGTTTAGCTAATTGGTTAAGAGAAGATGAAAAACCAATTAAAATGGAACTTTCAAATGATAAAGAAATTGTTGCTAAAGATGGAAATGCTATTAGAGGAAAATTCTGGAATGTTACTATTCCAATGAGAATTGATGATCCTAGAAATTATGATTTTGAATATAGATATTCTATTTATAATTCAGAAAAAAAAACTGCAGTTTGGGAAAGAGAACCAAATAGACATTTAAAAATAATATTTGATTTAGATTGTGAAGAAAATAAAGATTTAATTGATGATAATCCAGATGAAAATAAATTATTAGTAAATTCATTTCTTGAAGAACTTGATGTTAATTTCGTTGCCAATTTAGTTTTTAATAGAATGGGAGATAAAAATATATATATTGGACCATATCCTCAAAGTTATAATGATTTTAAGGAAATAGCCCAAGCAAATATAAATTCAATATTAAATGTTCAAACTGATAAAGATTTAATTCACCGTCAAATAAATCATAGAGAACAAGTAAAAGAATGTAAAGAATTAGGAATTGAAATAACAAGATTTCCAATAGAAGATTTTAATCAAGAAGATTTGGAATTAAAATTAAAAGATGCTGGAGATAAATTAAAAGAATTATTAGATAAAGGTAAAACAGTTTATGTTCATTGTACTGCTGGAATGAGTAGAGCTGCAGCAACTGTTATAATATATTTAGTTTTATATGAAGATTATTCTGTTGAAGAAGCTAGAGATTTTGTTAAGAAGCATAGACCTATTATTTGCCCTAATTGGGATGTTATTAATCATGTTGTTGCTCAATATAAACCAGATAAAGTTGATATGGCTTCTGTTACTGCTCAATCTATTAATTTGGGTAGTGGTTTTGAAGATAAAATTGACAGTGGAGAATATTCTCAATCTATTATGTTAAACAAATAAATTCATTTTTAAAAGGAGAGATTAGATTATTTTTAATTATTATTATAATTTAATATTTAATAAAAATTTTGTTGTTGTTTGATGTTTTTTAAAGTTTAAATAATAAGATAATTAGAATATTAATTATTCTTATTTAGCTTTTTTTTCTTTTAATTGTAATTAATATTTTTAGCTTTAAAAAATTTTCTTCCTTCTTCTAATTGTTCCATTAATTCTCCATATTCATTTTCACAATCAGAGATAAATAAGATACTATAACAAACATTACAAACTGCATAATAACCAATAGAAATTAATAAATGACCTGGAAAAGCATATAAAGCTTCTGATAAATTATCTTTTCCTGTTAAAGGGCAATAAATTAGTGCTAACACCCATAAAATAAAAATTATTAAAACAATTAAAAAATCTCTTAAAATAATTTTCATTTTTATTATTTCTTTAAGTAACCCTAATTATTTTTAAGTAATAAAAAATAAAAATGAAGCCAAAAGCCAATAATATTATTAAAACAATTTCATTGTCTGATGCTTTGGAAAAAACAGATTATGAGAATAGTGTAAAAAAAGTTATTCAACAATTAATTTTAGATGATTTTCCTAATAATAAAATGTATTTATTTAGAAAAACATCAAAAATATCTCTTCCGATTTTAATTATAATTATAGCACATAATTTAAAAGTATCATTAAAAGGAAAATTTTATGATATTCCATTATTAATTTATTTTCCTGATTCTTTTCCTTTAGGGGCACCAGAAATATATATAGAAAAAAAAGGAAAATATCTTCAAATAAATAAAACAATTCCAAATTATTTTATATCCCAAGAAGATTTAAGAGTAAATTTTCAATTATATAAAAAGTGGGATAAAAGTGCATCTTCTATAAATAAAGTTTTAAAATTTTTAGAAGATATTTTTAATAGGTTTTTTCCTGTATTTAATTCAAAAGTAGAAAATAAATTTTCTGGTTATTGTAATTTAGATTATAAGAATATAATATTAATACAGAATAATTTTAAAATAGATATAAATCATATTAATGAAAATGAAACTGAATTAATAAATAAAACAGAAAAACATACTTCAAACAATGATAAAAAAGATAATAATGATAACAACGACAACAATGATAACAATGATAACAATGATAAAAATGATAACAATGATAAATTAATTACTCCTCAAGAGGATGAAGATTTAAATACTCCTACTGGAAATATTCTTAAAGATTCAATATTTAATGAAGAACAATTAAGAACAAATCTTTTAGGAAAAATAAATTTAAATTTAGGAAAAAAAGTATGTCAAGCAATTCTCAATGAATATAATATCTATCAAAATTTAGATTTATTAAAAAATAAAATAAATAATAAAATTACTAAATTTAATAATATTTTTGAAAAAGAGAAAAATTTAAATGAAAATATTTTAAATTTTGAAAAAGAATTAGAAATAATTAGTAATGATGAAAATAACGATTTTATAAATAAATTCAATACTTTAAATATCATTGAGAAAAGTAATATAATGATTCAAATTGAAAATCCAAAATATTTACAAAGAAAAATTAAAATAAAAACAATTGAAGAATTTATTACAATAATCAAAAAAGCAATAAGTGGAAAAGCTATAAATATAACTGATATAATTCCTACTATTCAAAAAGTAAACAAAGAACTATTTAAATTAAAATATGGATTATATAAAAATCCTAATCAATAAAATTAATTATGAGAAATAGTTGAAAAAAATTCTTTATAATTTTTTTTAAATTTATTAAATTAAATATTATTTTATTTTAATCTTTTTCTATAAAAAATTATAACTTAACATTTACAATCATTTTTCTCTCTAACAGTACTAATTTTCTGAGCTTTAGATAACCTTCTTTCAGTTTGATCACCTTGATAATCTTCTTTATTTTTTTCATAATATGAAATTAATCTATAAGTGAAAAATTGAAAAACTTTATCAACATTAGTATTATCTCTTGCACTAGTTTCTATAAAAGAAAAATTATTAGTTTTAGCAAAATTTTCTCCTTCTTCAATATTAACATCTCTTTTATCTTTTAAATCACATTTATTACCAATTAAAAAATTAACTTTATGAGAATCATTATTAGAAAAAGCTAATTCAACCCATTTTTGAATACTTTCAAATGATTTTTTATTAGTAATATCATAACAAAAAATGAATCCATTACTAGTTCTAAAATAATTAACTGCAATTGATTTAAATCTTTCTTGACCAGCAGTGTCCCAAATATGAACTTTAGCTAAAATATCTTTAAATTTTAATGTAACTACTCTAAAATCTACTCCAATTGTATTACTATATTTTTCTTTAAATACTTCATCACAATATCTTGTTAATAATGATGTTTTTCCTACTCCTGAATCTCCTAATAAACAAATTCTAAATATATATTTATGAAGTGAAGAATAATCTGAGAGTTTGATTAACTTTGGACAATTTTGAATATCTTGTTCTTCGAAATCTTCTTCAGTCATTTATTTTTTTAATCTTTTTAAATTTTTTATTTTATTTTTTAATTTTTTTATTCTAAATTTTTGAATTGTTTATAAGAATCTTTTTTTTAAATTTTAATTTTCAAAACTATATATTTTTAAACTTTATTTTCTTAAAAAATCATTTTATATTTTGTTAAAATTTAATATGAGTTTCTTCTGTTTTATAAACACAAACTTTTTTTTTCAATAAAAATATGTATGATTATATAATCTAATTTAATCAAATTTATTTCCTTTAATAAAAAATTATAAAATGAAATTAAATATGAATGATGCTTCTGATATGTTTGGAAATGTTATAAGTATTCAACCACAAATATTAACTATAAATGGTAAAAAAATGAATAATCCAAAAGAGGAAAAAAATGAAAATACAAAACAAAATGAAAATAACTTATATATAATAGAAAGATCCCAAATTGAACAAAATCTTGAAGATTTTAATTCATATGAAAATTTATTAAGTAGAATATTAGATGAGCCAATTGATTATGAAAAAGGAAATAATGAAAACGTTCAAAAGAAAAAAATAAAAAAACAAATTGATACAAAAAAATTATTAGAAAAAAAAAAACCAAAAGGAAATTTATTAATACAAAATTATTTTGATAATAAATTAAATAGAATAAAAACAAGGGATTTTGAAATTAAAAAATTAAAAAATAATATTTTAGATAATAAATCATCAGATAAAGAAAAAGAAAAAATTATAAGTCAAAGAAAAATAAAAGATTATCAAAGAAGTTCTAAAGAAGTATATAATATTCCTCAAGTAAAAACATATCCAATAAAAAAAGCAAATCATAAAACTCAGAGCGAAACTCAATTACCAATAAATAAAGATATATATAATAATAAATCAAATAAAAGTGAAAATGAACTTTCAAAATCAATTCATAAATCTGAAAGATTTTCAATTGAAGGTGATTTTATATCTGAGCATTCAATTCAAAATGATAAATATGAAGAACAAAAAGCTTATGATTTTGAAATGGAAAATTTCGATAATAATCCTAATAAATTATCTAATAAACCTGTTTATGTTTTAACCAATCAAATTGTAAATATTAATAAAAAAAGTATAATTAATAACTTAGATAAAAAAGATTCAAATAATACTACTTCAAAAATCTCAAATTCTACAAAAAGAATAGAAAAAAAACAATTTAAAGAAGAGTATATACAAACTGAAGAATATGAATTAAAAAAAAAAAATCATATAACTAATCATATAACCTTTTCAGTTGAAGGTAAAAAAAAATTTAGGTTTTGTTGTTTTTGATTTTGAAATTGATTAAATATTTTAAATTTTTGTATATAAGGAAAATTGTTTGTAATATTAATAATATTTAAGTTATCTAATATAAATTAAAAACAAGCTAGAGAAGAATAAAGTAAATTCACTCTTAAAGTAATTAAATTTTTTAAAATTAAATATATTTTAATTAAGTTAATAATTCTTAAATATATTAAAATAAAATAAATATTTTTAATTTTTATTTATTATCAATCTAAAATTACCATGAAGATTTTTTAAAAATAATCCTCCAAAAAATAATTATAAGTGTAAATTAGATATCTTCATTTTTTTCTTTAAATAATTACATTATATTATTTCAATATAATAATCTTCTGTTATTTAAATCATTATATCCATCAATATCCAATTAAAAATTAATTAAATTATCAAATATAATATAATCAGTAAAATTTATACATTTATAAATAATATTTTTTGATAAAAATTAAAACAATTATTCAATTTTATTATAATTTTAGTTACATTCTCAAAAATTATTTTACTCACATAAAACTGGTATATAAAGTTTATTAGTTGAATAATTTATCATTAATTTTTGTATTATTAATCAAAATTTTTTCTGATAATTAAAATCAATGAATTTTATTAGGATTAAATTCACCAAAATTAAAAATTTAATTTTTACATATATTAATTATATTTAATCTATATTTAGTATTAAATATTATAATTTTTATTATCAAATTCAATATCTATATATAGAGTTTCTCTTCCAAAATTATTTTAATATTCATTTATTCATTTTTAGTTGTAAATACTATTATATAATCTATAATAATTAACATATTTTTAATTTTTAAAAAATATATAAATATAATTTCTTATATATATTTTTCACATTATTATAAAAATATATTCATTTCCTTTATTAAACATTATTATTTTTTATTGATTTATGTTAATTAAAAATGGGAGTAAAAGGTTCTGTTTGTTGTTATAATAGAACAAATGTTCCAAATTCAGATATTAAAGTTCCTGAAGACTCATATGTAAATTATCAAGTATCAACAGAATCAGCATTAAAAGAAGTAAAAAGCATAAATGATATTTCTCAAGCATTTGATTTCATTATATCGGGACAATATTATCTTTTATTATTTAAAATGTCAAATTATTATAATTTAATTGATAAAATTATTCCTGAATTAAACAGTGATAATATTTTTACTTTAATTGAAAATATTATTAACTGGATTAAAAATACTGAATCAGTTGAAAATAAGGATATTAATGAGATTAGACTAAATGTTGAATATGGGACTAAAAGATTAATTATTGAAATTGAGATTCTTCGTTCTCAAAACAAAATAAAATTACCAAAATTATATGCAATTAAATGTTTAAGTAATTTATCTTTAATTGCACAATATATTAAATATATAAATAATAAAGGGAAAGAAAGAGATTATGAGGAAAATTATTGGAAAGATGATGTTGAAAATAATATTAAA
>JAEEGL010057003.1_pt1 | contig 79851 bp, 67 predicted proteins | sample 9134231 | NCBI WGS metagenome assembly JAEEGL01 (sample SAMN16246548, study PRJNA631951) | gut metagenome | biome: gut microbiome; feature: rumen; material: fiber-attached | host: Bos | place: Iran: Karaj | collected 2018-10 | reverse complement strand
TTTAATGTAGTTTTCCATCTTCCACTCAGCTTTTGCGCCGCAGACTTCAAAAAGGAAGTTGGAAAGCATCTTGCGCCCTTCGAGAGAGTGGTTCACTTCGGGATGAAACTGCACCGCGTAGATCTTTTTCTCGTCGTTTCCGATCGCGGCGAACGGGATCGTGCCGGTCTTTGCTATCGGATAAAATCCCTGAGGAATTTCCGAGACATAGTCGCTGTGGCTCATCCATACCTGGGTCTTAAGCGAGATTCCTTTGAAAAAAGGAGATTCCGGAGCGATGTTTTCGATGTAAGCGCGGCCGTATTCGCGGCTGTTCCCGCTGCTGAGCTTTCCGCCGAGGCGCGAGGATGTGAGCTGCATTCCGTAGCAGATGCCGAGTATCGGGATCCCGAGTTCGAAGATCTTCGGATCGACATCGGGCGAACCTTCATCATTGACAGAAGACGGACCGCCTGAGAAAATTATCCCTTTCGGAGCGAAATCTTTAATAAAATCGAGCGTTACATCAAACGGTTTGAGCTCGCAGTAAACATTCATCTCCCTGATCCTTCTGGCGATGAGCTGGTTATACTGTGACCCGAAATCGAGAATGAGAATCTTATCCATAAAAACCTCCCTAAAGCAAAAACGCTCAAATATAGGGTTTTGGCGAAAAAAGGCAAGGTTTTGAAATACCGTGCCAAAGTGCCTTTTTGCTTGCAAAAAATGCACTTTTAATTATTATATCAGGTCTGTTTTTTTGCAGAGTGCTTTTTATGATATAAGAATTTTTTGAAATTTTGAGGGCAAAGTGAAGAAATTTTTCATTCCTTTTTTTGTGTTGCTTGCCTGTTTCGGGCTTTCGGCGCTTTCTCCCGACTTTTCCGCTTTCGGTGCGGCAGCAGTCTCCGCTGACGACGATGATGAAGATGAAGAGGATGAGGAGAGCCCTTCCGAAGAGGACGAGGCTCCGCAGCATGAAAGCGACGAGGAGTTTTTCGGAGAGAAAACCGAAGAAGATGATCCTTTCGCAAAGACCGGTTCGTCAAAATCTGAAAAGCAGAAAGACGATTTTGTTCAGGGAGGTTCCCAAAATCTCTACCCTGATCCCGAAGAAGACGATTTTGTTGTCGAAAAACGTGAAAAAGGTGTCGTTCACCGGCATAAAGAGCCCGATATCGGAAAAGTCACGTCATCGACTTACCTTTACACAGAGGCGAGCGTCCGCTCCAAAAAGCTGTTCGAGCTTTACGAAAACGATGATGTCGTGATCCTTGAAGAGGCCAACGACTTCTACAGAGTTGAGTTCTTAGGCAAAGAAGGCTGGGTCCCGAAAGAGTATGTCCGCCTTGAAAAATGGTACACTTACATGCTTTCGATCGAACTTGCAGGCGGTATTGCCGGAGGCGGCGGAGACTTTACGAACTTCGACATAATCGGCAATTACACGCTCAAACTCAACGTCAGGGCCCTTCAGGATTTTTCGGTAGGAGTGGAAGGAAGGCTCCTCTCGCTTGACGCGGACAACCTTTACTACGGCGGCGGTGCAGCTCTCAGATATTACATCCACGGACTTAGGACAAGAAAGACAAGAAGCGCGATCACGGCTTCGGTCGGCTTTATCGGCGGTATCGAGAAAGTCGCGGACCGCACGCGTCCGAACGGCATCCTGAGCTTCTTCGGAGGTCCTTATGTTTCCGTAAATCTGGATTATTTCTTCAGAGTCTGGGAATATATCGCGCTCGGAGTCGGCGGCGACTTCACCTATCTCAAGATGTACGGTTCCTTCAGAGGTTTCGACCGCAACGAACAGCTTTTCCAGGGCGGCGGACACCTTTCCGTGATGTTCAATGTAATGAGGTGACGATATGAAAAGATCCACTTTTACACTTTTACCTTTGTTTTTGCTCGTTTTTTCGGCCTGTTCGCCTGAAATGAGCCATTTCGATATAGAGTGCAGCTCTTTCGAGGACTGCGACCTCGGCGAAAAATGTTTTGACGCGAAATGTGTCAACAACCTGATGGAGCCAAAGAACCCGCTTGACGAAAAAGAGGAGTTCGCCGGAATAGAATATGTCACGAACAAGATATTCTACCAGGGGAGAGTCAGCCTTCCCGACGGTTTCATAATCCCCTATGCAAATCTTCAGGTCCAGTACGGAAGGACCAACCTCGTCCAGAATGTCGACCCTGTTAACGGGACTTTCTGGGTCCGTTCGAATGTCGTGGGAACGACTCTTTTCGTTCTGAAGACAAACTACGAGGATGAAACGAAAAACGTGCCGATCATGCTCACTGTCTTCCCGTCAAACGGAGAAAACTACTTCAAGAGAAAACATGTCGAGTTCAGCGTCCGCGAAACGGCAGCGGCTCTTGTTTTCCTTCAGCCCGGCATCGCGACGACTGTAAACCCGCTTTACAATGCGGCGCTTCTTGAAAGGATCCGCAGCCTCAAGGCTACAAAAACCCTTATCCGCATACTCAAGGACAAGATGGTGACCATCACGCCCAGCATCATCGTAGCAGGCGACCTTGACGTGCAGAACGCGATCGCGGCGGCAGTCGACGAACTCTACACCCAGACTGCTTCCTACATCGAGGACCAGGGGACTGAAGAAAATGAAAAAACTGCGGAGATCCGGCCCCGCAACTATCAAAGAGACCTCACTGTAACACAGGACGACAAGACCGAAACATTCCATCACTCCGTTTTCCGTGATCTTCCGAAAGAGGAAAGCGACGAAGAGATCGACCAGGTCTATGTAAAATACTTCAATGAGAACGGTTCGGCGGTAAAGACCTACAACTCGCGTCCCCGCTGGGCATATTTTTATGTTGACGCGATGCCGACAGTGCCTCTTCTTCCGAACGAGGTCGCCGATGACGGTATCGACGAATCTGCGCTTCCTGTCCTCATGGTCCCGCCTTCACACTACGCATCCCCGACTCTCAGATACCTCATCCAGACATACATCACGCAGAACGAGGAATATCTGACAAGAAAGCTCATCGTCGAAGGCCAGCCCAACAGAATGGCTTCGGAGATCGCGGCTTACTTCGAGGAGACCACCGAAACAGAAAAAACGCAGCTCAGATACAAAAACAACGAAATAAAGGAAGGACTTCTTGCAAGCTATGTCCCGGCGCAGAACAGCGGCGGTCTTCTCAGCAGGGCGATGGATCCGATCTGGGCGACATACTTCTCGCAGATCATGCTGCCGATAGTTATGATCTCAGCAGACGTAAACGATAACTTCTTGAATATACTGATAAATTACGATAAAGCCGTTAACAAGGGCCTCGTAAACCACCCGGTCAATGTCGTTGCGAGAGGGATCCGCGAACGCGGTATCGGTCAGCGTGTTAACGACTTCATGAAATCGAGGAAGGCTTCGTTTGCGACCAACCTTTACAAAGACGATCTTTACATCAAAGTCATGGAAGTCGTCGTAAACTCCTTCTCGGGCGAAACAAAGAGCAGCAGGTCATTCCTTCAGGATGTAAGCAACTCCACAGGTAGCGAATCCTACATGCTCCAGCTCCAGAAAGTGACAGACCTTGTCTTCAAGAAGATAAATCCTGCCGACACGATCAAGCTTTTCAGAGGCATCGACCAGCCGATAATCGATTTTACCGATGAGATCTTCAACATCGGCAACACCGGCGAAGACATTTATTATTTCAACGAGAGCGACGGAAGTTCGGGCGGAGATGATCCCGACACCTCGGAGATCCCCTTCCCGACTGACGAGAACGTATGTCCTGACGACATGTGCCGCTGCATCGACAACGACATCCCCGGATGCATGGTCGAAATATCGGCTGCGGGAAATTCTTTCCTGATGGGAAGCAGCACGAAAGAGGCTTTCAACATGGAAAAACCGGTCCACAAAGTCACCATGCACTCGAATTTCCTCATCGACAAATACGAAGTAACGGTCGCTCAGTATAAAAAATTCCTGAACGACCAGAAAAACAAGCTCTGGAGGCCTGAAAGCGCGATGAAGACCGACGACGAGCTCGGTCTTGAAAAATGTTACGGAAACGACAAATACCTCGAAGAGTGGTTCGGAAAATACAGCGGAGACAAATACATGGGCGGCTCAAAGGACAAAATGCCTGTCACGAGCGTCTGCTGGTATGCGGCGAATGCCTTCTGCAAATGGGTCGGCAAACGTCTTCCGACCGAAGAGGAATGGGAATACGCGGCAAGAGTCAGAAGCGACTGTGTATGTCCGGCATCATCCGAAGAGGAGTGCTCGAAAGAATGCCCTGATATGCCTTGGGAGGACAGCACGGTGGAAGGCTGGTTCAGCGGGATAAGTTTCCTTGAAGGATCGAACATCCCCTACAAAGCGAACTACCGCGGAAGCACCGATCCCTACGAACCGAGCAAAGAACTCGAGGATCTCGTTTCGGCGGAAGATCTCCTTATCGCTTACCCGCAGCCTCATGTAACGCCTGTCGGATACTACAACGGCTCGAAATACGACAAGTTCAACTCCAAAGACGCCAAGAGTCCGAGCGGGACATACGATATGGCAGGCAACGCCGAAGAGTGGGTCTCGACAAGATTTTTCTACTACTCCGATCTGTTCCAGGGCGGCGTCCCGCTTCCTATCGGAGACCAGAGAACGGTCCGCGGCGGCAGCTGGAACACTTCAAGGAAACTGATACGATCGACTTACAGACGCGGCGTAAATCCGCAGTACAACTCGAATTCGATAGGTTTCAGATGTGCAAGAGATATAACAGAATAATATAGGTGGCGTGATGAAAAAGATTTTTTATTCACTGCTTTTCGCGGTTATGCTTCTGAGCTTCATGCCGGCAGGTGCCGAAATCGTGCGTGACGGCGAAGAGTGGCGTGTCTACGACGAGCAGTATTCGGACGAGATCGAATTCGAATACCGCGACGTGCTGATAGAACACAACAAATGGGGAACAGGCGACTGGCTTCCCGGATGCAGCGGGCTCATTCCTCTCAGCGTCCTCTTCAACGTCGAATACGGCGCAGAGATGGGCGCGAAAATGAAAGGCAGGGCGAAGGCGCAGTGGCCGGAATCGGTCAAAGTCTTCTTTGAAGGGACTCCGGGCGGCGGATCGGCAGACATGTTCTACGGCATCAATATGGAAGCAAAATGGAAAAACTGCTACTCCGGCGCAGAAAACGAACTCAGCAAGTGGCTCAACTTCGACCTCAGCTTCAAGGATGACAAAGTCTACCAGCCGTTCCTGCTTGACGGGAACATCGACAACCCTGTTTCGATGGAAGACAGCGTCGACCACTTCCAGCTTTACGAAGGCACCCTCGCTGACATGGTAGGCGGCAGCTGCGGTCTTTCTCTGCCCATTGTCGGCGATCTTTGCAGCCTCGTTCACTTCAACTTCGAACTTGACGGCAAAATGTATGTCGAGATATTCGGAAGCAGGATAGGCCTTGACGAGAAACAGGAGCGCAGCATATTCTCCGACAACCAGTATCTCGTCATCGAACCTCCGCTCGTAGGGACCACCATGGAGATCCCTGTTTTCTACGAATCGAAGACTTATTACAGGACAGACATCATATTCAAGGTCACGATCACCATCAAGATACTCGAACTTCAGTTCCCGATACCGATAGAGATCCCGGTAGCCAAAGGAGAGAAATTCTGGAGATACAACTCGCAGAGCGTTTCTTTCGACTTCCCCGCTGTTTTTATCGAGTCGAGATCGCACAAATTCGCCGATACGATGCCCGGCGACGAGGATTACTGGGAATTTGACGTCGAGAACATCGGAACAAGAGTAATGGAGGCGAAAGTCGTTTCCAACGATTCCAACTTCATCGTAATTCCCGACACGCTCAGCATAGCACCGGGTGAAAAGGCAGCGCTCACGGTATTTTTCAAGCCTTACGATGTCGGCACGCAGAAAGGAGTGATCTCGATCTACAGCAACGATCCGGTCGAGCCTGTGACTAAAGTCTCGCTCTTCGGCTACAGCAGCGAGAACGACACTCAGTGGACACAGGTCATCGAAGGCGACGAACCGCGCTGGGAAGTAGGAACTACCGGCAGCGGATGCTCGATCTCAGTGATAGGAGGTGAATAATGGCTGATTTCAGAAAGATTCTCACTCTCCTTGTTATGGCGGCTATGCTTGCAGCCTGCGGCGAAGAGGATTATCTCTACAAAAAGATCGGGCAGGATTTCGACAACTCGGGCGGCGTCTACAGAGGCGTAAACGGCGTCACGGTCCACCTTGAGCCCGGTTCTCTGCCCGAAGGGACCGATGTCGTCACGATAACCGCATACGCCCTCGACACACCGGCTTTCACGAATGTTTCCAAACCGGTCACGAACATCTACTCGATCTCGCCTGCGGCATTTGAATTTGCAAAGAATCTGACAGTCGTCATCCCCTACAAAGAGGCCGATTTCCCGAATCTGCTCGACGAACTCGACCTTAAGCCCTACTTCTCGATGGATCGTCAGAATTTCGAGGTTTTCCCTGAAACTTCATACGAACTCGATGTCGAGAACAACCTTTTCAAGATAAGCACGAAATTTCTGGGCAACTTCCACATCGGATTTCCGAAGGATATGGTCAAACAGGAAGACGCGAACCAGGCCGGTATCGCCGAGATGGTGCTCATCCCCGGCGGAGAATTCGAGTTCGGCGCACCAGCCGGAACTCCGACAGGACTTTCGGAAGAGGATGAAGGTCTGAAACAGTCTGAAGGGACCAAGAAAGTCTACCTTTCATCCTACTACATCGACAAGTACGAGGTCTCGAACAGTCAGTACAAACTGTGTCAGGACGCAGGCGTCTGCACCGCTCCTTACGATGCGACCTCGATAATGTACCAAAACTACTACAACAACGCGACCTACGCCGGATTCCCGGTGATCTGGGTCTCATACAACCAGGCTGAGACCTTCTGCCAGTGGGCAGGGAAACGGCTTCCGACCGAAGCGCAGTGGGAAAAGGCGGCCCGCGGCAAAACGATGCGCACATATCCGTGGGGAGATCAGGAACCAGCCGACAACATTGAGGCCGCTCAGGCGAACTACACGGCCCTTTTCGGCGACGTAACCTCGGTAATGTGGGGAGATGAAGGCACCTCGCCTTACGGAGTCTACAACATGGCCGGCAATGTCGCGGAATGGACGGACACCTGGTACAATATCGATTTCTACTACAAGAGCGACACCGGCGATATACAGATCGAAGATCCGACAGGTCCGGCGGAATCTCCGACAGAGGAGAAAGTCATCCGCGGCGGAAGCTGGGTCTCCCTTGAAAGCGAGATCACGACATACTCGAGAGACAAGGCGTTCCCGAACTACCGCTATTACAACCTCGGGTTCAGATGCGCTCAGTCTGTATCGAAGTAAAGGAGGGTAAAATGAAAAAAATCATAGTTTCTTCACTCTTTTTCCTTGCTTTCATTTTTGTCGCGGTTTCCTGCGGAAGCGAAAAAAAGGATCCGTATTCAGATACCGACACGGATCCGACGGCTGATACCGGCGACACAGGCAGCGATCCGACCGACACAGGCGACACCGCCGTAGATCCCGGCAAGGACAAACCGTCGAATGACTGCAACTACTCCAGCGCGGACAACAGACTCAAACCAAAGAACGAGGAACTCCTTTTCTCAGGTATCATCTTCGGCGAAAGATCGCTCACGAAATATATCTACATCATGAACCGCTGCTATTCGTGCGACGAGGCGGAGCCGCTCATTATTTCCGGCATTTCGATCGTCGACAAGGACGGTAACGCGGACGAAGGGACTTTCAAGATCGAATCGAACCCGCTTGAAAACGGAAAAGTGCTCCTCAAAAACGACGAAGAAGTCGAGATAGGCATTTCGGTCGTAGCATCCACCTGGACTGAACAGGTCCGCTACCTCAGAATAAGGAGCAACGACAAGTGCAAGGCGAATTTCGACATCCCGCTGACGGCCCAGACAAAACCGACCGGCAGGATCGAAGTCAAAACGATGGATGAGGACGAAGACGACGACATTCTCGTTTTCACCGACGTCCTCGACGAACTCGTAAAAGAAGCTGTCGTCTACAACAAAGGTGCGGCAAACCTGAAACTTTCATCGGTCGTTATTTCGGAAGGACAGTCGAAGAACTCCAACGAAATGGGCTTCTTCATCAAAGAAGGGCCTGAACCCGGCGTTTCCATAGCTCCGGACGGAGAACTCACTCTCCAGATCGGATGCCGCAACGACAAGGAATACCCGTCGCCGCTCACAGGCGAACTGCTCATAATCAACACCGATCCGACGGAATACAACAAGAACTCGAACAAGCGCATCACACTCAAATGCGGTCCGAATGTTGAAAAATATCCGACTGCAAAACTCAAGTGCGAGCCCGAAAAAGTCTCCGTTTTCCAGTGGGCGATCATGGATGCGAGCGGAAGCACCGACAGCGACGGCGAATCGCAGGAAGGGCTCAAGTACCTCTGGAGCTTCGCAACGACTCCGGGCGGTATCTCGCTTGACATAGTCGATGACGCAAACCGCGCGGGAACACCGCTCAACGGCGATCCTTCGAACAAAGTCAAACGCACCGCGTTCCAGGCCAAGGTCAAAGGAACATACGTCGTCCGCCTCATCGTCATCAACGACAAAGGGGTAAGCAGCGTTCCGGCAGAATGCACTGTCGAAGCAGTCTCGGACGACGACCTTGCTGTCAAGCTGCTCTGGAACAACAAGAACTCCGACATGGACCTTCACTTGATAAGGCCTGACGGCGAGTTCGGCAACGCGACAAGCGACTGCTACTTCTGGAACTGCTCGCCGCAGTATTCGGGCGAAAGACCTGACTGGGGCGTCGAAGGCGAGACGAAAGACGATCCTTTCCTCGACATCGACAACACCAACGGAATAGGACCCGAAACAGTGACTATCAACAAACCCGACAACGGTATCTACAAAGTCGTTGTTCACGCTTACGACACTTCAAAAGGTCCTTCCACAGCCGTTGTAAAGGCCTACGCTCACGGAGCAGAGGAAAATTCGGCCTCGCTCCTTATGAACAAGACCGACACCTGCTGGCACGTCTTCGATATCGAAGTCAGCGACGGCAGCGATGAAGACGGAAAGAAAAAGATCAAGATCACCGAAATAACTCCGGCGGAAGTCTACGACTGCGAAAGACCCACCCATTAGTTCCGCAAATCAAGAGGCCAGCGACCAATGAACGACGTTCAGAATTATATCGACAACAGAAATATCACCGTAGATCAAGTCGGGATCTGGGACATTGAATATCCGATAGTCGTAAAGGACAGAAAAAACGAGATCCAGCATACTGTGGCGAAAGTAGACCTTACCGTTCAGCTGCTTCCTGAGTTCAAAGGAACGCACATGAGCCGAATGCTCGAAGTGCTCAACAGTCACAGCAACGAGATAACGATAGACAACATCCCGGAAATATTGAGAAAAACGCGAGAACACCTCGATTCTCCGCAGGCGATAATCGCACTCAGGTTTCCTTATTTCATTCAGAAAAAGGCCCCCGTTTCGGGAATAACTTCCATGTTTGCCGCAAACATTCTTTTCAGCGGATTCAGCGATGAGACCGGCGGCGACAGCTTCATTCTGGGTCTGAGGATACCTGTAACGACGCTCTGCCCCTGTTCAAAGGAGATAAGCGCTTTCGGGGCCCACAACCAGCGGAGCTTCGTCACTCTTTACGTCCAGTTCAAGAAGTTCATCTGGATAGAAGAGCTGATCTCTGTCATCGAAGAGAGCGCGAGCTGCGAGATCTACCCGCTTCTCAAGCGTCCCGACGAAAAATTCGTCACCGAAAAAGCGTTTTCGAACCCCGTTTTTGCAGAAGATATCGTCAGGGGCATCTCTGAAAAGATGATGGCTGACAAAAGAATAAAATGGTTCATGGTCGAAACACTGCATCTGGAAAGCATCCATTCCCACAACGCTTATGCAAGGATCGAGCGGTTCAAGACGAAATCGACCGTTCTTACCGAACATCTTCGCATGTTCAAAGGTTTCCCGAGGCAGGAATTATAAATTTCAAGGAGTATTGTTATGAAAAAACTGATCTTCTTTTTTTCCGTGCTGATCTTTGCAGCTGCTCTCCCCGCTGAAACGCTCTACTACTACGCCGAGGGCAGAAAGATCACTCTCACCGAGGATTTTTCAAGTTATTCGTTCATCAGGACAAAGCTGACGAAGGCGAATCTCGTCCTTCCGCAGAGCGTCAAGGTCCTCAAGAGCCACAAAAACATTTCGATAATCGAAACTGCTGACAGTTCGGCAAAAGAATATCTGGTCAAAAACGGATCCCTTTTCCCCGCTTACATCAAAGACGGGGCAAAAGTCCACGTCAGCGGCCGGATCTTCGTCAAGATCCCCGGCAGACCCAATGCCGAAAATGCAAAAAAATGGTGCGAAAAACACGGTTTCAACTTTATAAAACAGTATAAATTCGTGCCGGACTGGTATTTGGTTTCATTTGACGGAAACCCGATAAAAAAGGCGGCTGAACTTGTAGAAAGCAAAACCGCCGAAGCGGCAGAGCCCAGTTTTTTCGTCCCTCTTCAGAAGAGAGCCTACATCCCGAACGATCCGCTTTTTAAAAACCAGTGGCATCTTCACAACGACGGTTCGAACACGTCCGTTTCGGGCAGCGACCACGCTCATGTCGCTGAAGCGTGGGAAGTCCTGCGCGCTTTCAAAGGGAATTCGGGCGGCAAAGGGATCAAACTTGCGATAATTGACGACGGATTCGACCTTGACCATGAAGATTTTACAGGCAGATTCACCGCCGGATACGATTTTGCGGACGATGACGACGACCCGACCTACGAAAACAACCCGAGATATCCCGATTATTCAGACATGCACGGGACATGCTGCGCCGGAGTTGCCGGAGCCGCCACAAACAACGGCAAAGGTGTAGCCGGAGCATGCCCGGAATGCACACTCATCCCGATCAGAATGGACATGATGACATACTCTCTCGATTCAGCGGCTATCGAAAGTTTTGAATGGGCGGCTGAACACGGCGCTGACATCATCTCGAACAGCTGGGGCCCTGAGGACAAGGGAGGTGCTGTCGATATGAACACAACGCTTAAAAATCTCGTCGCAAACCTCACATCGACCGGCAGGAACGGCAAAGGGATCATCATTCTTTTTGCGGCAGGAAACGGCGAGGAAAGCATTGAAACCGACGGTTTTGCGAGCAACCCGAATGTTTTTGCGATAGGTGCGACAAACGCAGGCGGAAAACGTGCATACTATTCGGATTTCGGTCCCTCACTTGATTTCATGGCTCCGAGCTGCGACTACTCGAACAACGGATACGGTGATCTTATCGACGGCATCTGGACGATCGACAACACCGGAAGAGACGGCTACAACATCGGGCAATCTTCTCTTGGCGACAAAACCGGCAACTACACCAACGATTTCGGCGGCACTTCTTCGGCCTGCCCGCTTGCTGCCGGGATCACAGGACTTGTGCTTGCAGCCAACAAAGACCTCTCGCGCGACGAGATTTACCAGATCTATGTCGAGACTTCCGACAAAGTCGGCGATGCAGGCAGTTACATGAACAGTTTCAGCAACTATTACGGTTACGGCAGGATCAATGCCTGCGAAGCAGTAAAAAAGGCCCTTGAAACGGCCGGAAAAGACGTTTCGCAGGTCACTTGCGGCGGAACTGTCATAAATCCCGGTCCGATCGACGACACCGATACCGACGAACCTGACACTGCTGATACGACCGACACGACCGATACAGCCGACTCATCAGACACAGCCGACTCATCAGACACGGCTGACACGACTGATACGACTGATACGACTGACACGGCCGACTCATCAGACACGGCCGACACAGCTGACTCGTCAGACACGACTGATACGACTGACACGGCTGATACGACCGACACTTCTGACACACAAGACACCGATGACGACAAAGAAAACTGCGGCAACGGATTCCTCGATGACGGCGAAGAATGCGACGACGGTAACAGAATAGACGGCGACGGCTGCTCGAAATACTGCATGAAAGAAGGAAAGGCCGCACTGAAAAGCAAAGGCGGCTGCTCGCTTGACCTCATTTAGCTCAATCAATCTTAAAATAAGAACCGTAATAACGGAATAACGGAATAACATTAACGTTATAAGAACACTCCACACAGACACAAAAGTTCAAAGGCAAAAAAAAGCCCCTCCGGAGAGGGGCTGAAAAAAATCAGTTCAAATTACTTATTGAACAGGATTGCAAACCGGAACACCAAGCTGTGCGGAAATGTCACCGTTGCCGTTGTAGTTCTTCGGGCTGTAAAGAGTGATATTGCCGTTCAAAGCGATGCCGCCGTGATTTGCGAAATCACCGAGATTGGTAATGTTTATATCACCTTCGCCGAAAGCGTGGATGCAGCTGATCTGAGAAGTGCTCCAGTTTACATCAGCAACAAACAGCTGAGCCTGAGCGCCCTGGTAAATAGAAGAATTGAGGGTTCCGACAGCTGCATATTCTTCAGGGATCGAAAGAGCTACGATCGGGTTGCCGCCGACACCCTGGTTGCCCTGAACATAAACAGGGATCTGCTGGATATCAATGGAGTTGCCATACTGCGAGCTGAGATTGTAGCTTGCGTTGGTCTGAATCATGTAAGCATCAGCCGGGGTAACAGACATAGCACCGTTGCCGTAAGTTCCGGTTGCGAATGCAGCCTGAGCAATACCGACCTGGCTCTGCTGACCGTCTGATGCGTTTGCGATCTGGTCGATCGAGAAGTTGAGCGAAACGCTTCCGTAGGGAGAATTGTAGTTGGTATCCGGTTCTTCGCCGCCGCCGAGACCGCAGTTCGAGATCTCAGTTGCACACTGTGAATTAGCACATTCCTGGAACTCGTCATCTGTTGCAGAAGATTCGCTGCAGGTATTGAGGCACTGGATAAGAGCGTTGATCTGAGCCTGGCTCGTAGAGTCACCTTTGTCGAAGCATCCCTGCTGGCATGCGCCGTCCTGACCGCAGTCTACCATGCACATATACATTTCGCTGCAGGTAAGAGCGCTTTCGGGAGTCGTCGGATCAGTTGTCGGATCGGTCGTCGGTTCCGTGCTGCCGCCGTTGTCGCCTTCGTTTCCGCCTTCGTTGCCGCCGTTTCCTTCTTCACATTTTCCCTGTTCTGCGTTGCAGGTCTTTCCTGCGCAGTTCTCAAAATTCTTCCATTCTTCCTGATCGCATTTCTGAAGCATGTCACCACTGCATCTGAAAGCGCCCTGTTCTGTGCAGGCAGCTTTGCCTTCGCCGTCGCCGCCTTCATCGTCGCCGTCACCGCAGCTTACTACGAAAAGAGCTGCGATAAGAAGCATTGAGAGCATCCAAAATTTTTTCATCTTAAAACCTCCAAAATTAAAAAAAACTAAAAAGCCCTAAAAGCCAAATAAACGGTGGTAGTATAGGCACAAAAGTTTTTAAGTCAAGCACGCAACCAATTTGGGAAAGCCTTTCTTCTAAAAATGGACATTTGAAAAAAAACAAATACGATTCCCCGAACTGCAGGTTCTCTTTTTTTAGAGGTTTATTATGAAAAGATTTTTTATTTCCGTTTTTGTTTTGCTGATGCTTGTTTCGTGCGGAGAGGACAACTCGCTCAAACCGGAGACAGCTGAAGTGCTCATCAAGGAACGTCTTGCAAAGATGCCGGGGCGCAGCGTCTCGTTCTATCTGGGCGCGATGACAGATCCGAGCTATATCCCTGTCTACAAAGCAGTCGCGACCGGTAAATATCTCACATTCCAGCCTGAAGTCTATGTCGAGGCGGCAGGCAAAAAAATGCCGATGTTCGAGGCGACCGAAGAGGGAAAGAAGATCTTCAAATGCGATAAAAACCGCTGCACGGCTGAAGTATGCTCCACTGTTTTCGACCGTTTCACCGGGATCGTGAACAGAGGAAAATACGCAACGGCCGAATATCAGGTAAAAACTCTCTGCGAGGGCGAACTTTATGAAATCTTCAAGCCTCTCGCCGACAAACAATACATAAAACCAGAGACTACCGTCGAAAAGGCGGAATTCGAATTTTCGAAAGAAGATAAAAAGTGGATTTTGAAGTAGGAGGAAAAAATGGCTGAATGCTACTGCGGAAGCGGAAAAAATTATGAAGAATGCTGTGAACCCGTGATAAAAGGCAGAAAAACCGCGGAAACAGCTGAAGAGTTGATACGTGCGAGATATTCGGCTTTCGCGGCTCACGAGATAGATTTCATCATGGACACGGTCGTTCCTGACCAGACAGGCAACATGTCGCGTGAAGCGGTCGAAAGATGGTCAAAGAAGACCGACTGGAAAAAACTCGAGATCACCGGGACTGAAGCGGGCGGCGTGAACGACGAGACCGGAAGCGTCGATTTCAAGGCGTTTTCCCTGCTTGACGGCGTTATGCAGTGCCATCACGAGCACGCGATGTTCAAGAAGATAGACGGGAAATGGTTCTTCGAGGACGGAACGCAGATCATGCCGGAACAGGTCAGACGCGAGACTCCGAAGATCGGAAGAAACGACCCGTGCCCCTGCGGAAGCGGGAAAAAATACAAAAAATGCTGTGGTAAAGACGCATAGTCATTGTTTTTATTCTTTTTTAGGAGGCATTATGAAAAAATTCGTGCTTTTTACGCTCATGACGCTTTTCTGCATGACTCTGTTCGCGGAAAAGGTCTATAGAAGCGACGGAACTTTTTTTGAAATGAAAAGAAACGGCAATGTTTTCGCTTCGAAAATCGATGCTGTTTCTTTGAAAGCACCGGAAAACTACAAAATGAAATGGGTCTCCGGTGACGAATTTATCGTTATCGACAAAGACCTGAAGGGCAATCTGCCGGTCTATCTTGTCGGAATGAACATTGTTGTAGCAGATTCCAATTTTTTCTATCGCGGCACGAAAAGCGTGGAATTTATTGAGAAAAAATACGGCGTAAAAGCAACTGAGATCATGAGCGGATACGATCTTATCGAGTTCAGCGGCGCGGCTGACAGCGTAAAAACCGCTCAGCAGATCGTCGAAAACGGCGACGGATTCGCATTCCCCAACCTCTACAGAAGATACGAGCTCAAAGCGGTCAATCCGGTAAAATTCCCGATCGCAGACAAATACTACAAAGAAGGTTATCAGTGGTCGCTTAAAAACACAGGCGAAGGTATCGGCGTATACGGTTCCGCAATCAAGACCCTCAAAAACGCCGATGTCAGATTCGAAGAGGCTATGGAATTCCTCCACAATCAGATCGAAGAAGGAAATCTCGAAGGTTTCGACGAAAAGACCAAAGTTGCGATCATGGACAGCGGTGTCGATTTCGAACATCCCGACCTTAAAAACAAACTGGAAGACGGATTCAACATGGTCCATGCCGGTGAAACAGGCAACCCGGGAACATACGACCCGAACGATCCCAACAATGCGATGTACGGTTCAAGCGGATACTCACACGGAACGAACTGCGCAGGCGTCGCTGCCGCTGAAGGCAACGAGATCGGAACCGCCGGCATCTGCCCGTGGTGCGGCATCTACCCTGTAACCTACATGGAAGGCGGCATGGGATCGTATGAAAGTTCCAGCGACAAAAAACTCATGGAAGTCTACACGAAATATGCTGAAGACCCTGAGATCGTAGCTATCAACTGCTCTTTCGGCCCGATGGCAGGTTTCGGAGACATCCCCGCTTCATCAGGTGAGATCGAGAGCCATAAAAAATTCATGGAGGAAGGAAGAAACGGAAAAGGCGGCGTCATCGTCTATGCAAGCGGAAACGACGGTGTCGATGCAAGCTACACCGGCATCCTTTCCTACGAGTTCAAACTCAAACGCAACGACCAGGAAGTCAAAAGCAAAGTCGTCACAGTCGGCGCAAGCTCGGCTTGGGACACACGCGTCACATACTCCAACTACGGTGACATGCTCGACATAGTTGCACCTTCGCTTTCCATCCAGCCGGCGATCGGTATCGCGACAAGCTACCTCACCGGTTACGGCGACATGAAGGACAAGGACTACACCAACCAGTTCAGCGGAACTTCATCGGCGACCCCGGTCATCACCGGCGCATTCGGCGTGATCTTCTCGGTAAATCCGGAACTCACGCTTGAAGAAGCTGTCGACATTCTCCACAGAAGTGCCGACAAGGTAAATCCCGAAACAGGTTTTTACGATGAAGACGGCCACAGCGTAAAATACGGTTACGGCAGACTCAATCTTCTCAAGGCTGTCAGACTCGCAATGGGTCTCGATATGTGTGAAGCCGATGCGGACGAAACTGCAGACAACATTGACAACAACTGCGACGGCAGCGTTGATGAAGGTCTTGCAAAAGACATTTCCAAAGTTTCGGCAAAATGCAAGGCTGACACAGACTGCGAAACCGGCGATTTTAAAGGAAAGGATGTATCCTGCCTCTCCGGCGAAGTCGGCAAATACAACATCAAGGACGGTTACTGCGTGATCAAAAACGATTCCTTCACCTGCCCTGACGGAACAGCTCCGACAGACGACTACGGGAAAGACTGCTTCCTTGAGTGCAACAAAAACAATGAGTGCCCGAAAGGCTTTGCATGCACCGATGAAAAACTCGGAAAGTGCTTCCCGGAATGCAAGGACAACACAGACTGCATCGAGAACAGATCATACTGCGACACCAAGACAAAACTCTGCAAAAACGTTCCGTCAGAGCCGATGGGACCGTGCGAAACGACTGAAGACTGCAAATACAACGCTATGATGTGTCTCACAGAGATCCCTGACGGTATATGCCTCATCATGTGCAGAGACGATTATGCATGCAACGATGACGAGGACAACATGGTGAACAAATGTGCTGAAGTCAATTTCGGCGGCTACAACATGAACCTCTGCCTTCCGGCTTGCGAAGACGACAGCCAGTGCAGAAGTTTCGGCGGCTACATGTCCATGAAGTGCCACAAGCTCTACAACGAAAAGACCAATATCTGCGGAATGCCGTGCAGAGAAGACATCGACTGCGTCGACGACAACGCAAAATGTTCCGACTCGAGATGCGTCCCGCTCAACGAACCTGACGAGACCGACACCGAAACAGATGATGCCGGCGACACCGTTTCCGATGAAGAACCGGCTGATGATTCCGACGACGATATGAATCTTGACGATGACCAGCCCGCAAAGAAGAAAAAATCAGGCGGCTGCGCGATCACCACACTTTAAATCCCGAAATTTCACGCGGCGGTTTCAAAGCCGCCGCTTTCTTTTTATTGCGCGCCTTCGATATTTCGATTTGCCGCCGCTCGTTATTTCGAAATTTCGACATTTCGATATTACGACAAGAATCAGCGGCGGCGAAGAATCTAAGAGAAAACCAAAAGATCGGGTTTGATTATAAGAATGAGTCCCAAAGTGATCATGAGAAATCCGCTCACGAGTTTGAGCTTTTTCGCATGTTTTTCCTCGAATCTGTGCTTACCCATCGTAACAACGAAGATAAGCACGATTATCGCGAGAGGAACGACATAGTAGATGTTGTAAAGCGCCATATAGAAATATTTTTTAAGCGTCGAAACATTCTGGATGGAAAGGACTCTTGTATAGATCGCAGGAAGTCCGATAGTGCAGCCGAGCTCGATAAGATTTACAAAAAACGCAAGGGCGATAGTCCCGAGGATCGAAAGGAACATGTTCTTGTTGTTGATGACCTTTCTCATTTTCTCGAAAAGTTTCGGTTTCACCTTGTCAGGGATCATCAGGCTGACACCTTTTTTGAAGAAGAAGAACTCCTTCATGTTGATAAGTCCCATGATGAGAGCGACAACGCCGAGCGCTATCGTGACGTAGGTCGTCATTCCCATGAATGTGAAGATGTTGAGCCATGCCGTCATGAAGAGAAAGTAAACGACACCTGAGGAGAGAACAAAAACTGTTCCTATCATTATGACTTTTTTCCTGTTTTTTGCTGCGACAAGGAGTGTGAGCAGGAACATCAGGACCCACATCGCGCACGGATTTACGCCGTCAAGAAGACCGATGATGAATGTGAAGCTCGGAAGTTTGACAAGCTGTGCGTCGATCTTTCCCAAAACCGGAACATCGATCACGTTTTCCTTGCATTCCTGACACTGCTCGCCGCACGATTCTCCGTCAGCCTTGTTCATTTCTATCATTTCGCGGATGAGCGCGTCGTGATGCCCGGCCTGAAATCCGACAATGAACTTTCCGTTGAAAATAAATGTCGGGACACCGCCGCCCTGGATCCCCAGCTTTTGCGTCATTTCTCTAAAAAGCGACATATTTTCAGGCACTTTCAAGACTTCGAGCTTTTTGAAAGTTATATCTGTATACTCCTTTTCGATCGCTTCGATAAAAGGCTGGGCCTCGTGGCAGTGCGGACACTTATAGGAATAAAAAAAGTAGAAGACATTGTCTTTCTGCGCTTCCTCGGCATGGAGAGCAAAAGAAAAAAGCATTAGAAGAAGCAGGAAAAATTTTTTCATAAAAACCTCCGTCAAACAAAAAAATCCGGCAATCATAGCCAAAATCACTTTTTTAACAAAAAAAGAGCCGATTTTATTTCTTAACCGGTTTTTGGGCGGGTTTTCCGATCATCGCACGGATCCTTTTTTCATAAGTCCCTTTTTTGAAGCCGACGATATATTTATCTTTGAAGACAAATGTCGGGACACCGCTTCCTTTGATGCCCAGTTTTTCCGATTTTTTCCTGAAAAGAGCCCGGTTTACTTCATCCTCCGAAACTTCCAGCTTTTTGAAAGTTATATCGGGGCGTTCTTTCTCAAGCTCCTCCACAAACGGCATCGCCTCGTGGCAGTGCGGACAGTAGCTCGAATAAAAGAAGTAGAACACCTCGCTTTCGGAGAGCTCTTCCGCCGAAAAAACGAACGGGATCAGAACAAAAACGAAGAGAATAAGGATCTTTTTCATCTATTTCTGGATCTCGAGATATTTTTCAAGACCGAGCTTGAGGACGTTCATAGCTCTTTTCGTCTTCTCTTCGTTGAGGACGAACGCGATCCTTGCCTCGTTCCTGCCGAGTCCCGGAGTCGAGTAGAAGCCTTCAGCCGGAGCGAGCATTACCGTTTCGCCGTTGACGTCGAAATCGGTGAGGAGCCAGATTATGAAGTCTTCCGCGTTCTTGACCGGAAGTTTGATGACGATGTAGAAAGCACCGTTCGGAACTCTGTATTCAACGCCCTTCATCTCTTTGAGCGTTGCGAGGACTGCGTCTCTTCTTCTCTTGTATTCGCCGACGACTGTCTCATAGTATTTGTCGTCAAGGTCAGCCGATCTTACAGCCATCATCTGGTCGATGGTCGGCGGGCAGAGACGGGCCTGGCCGTATGCAAGAGCTGCTTTCATTATCTCTTTGTTGTAGCTTACGAAAGCGCCGATCCTTGCGCCGCAGGATGAGAATCTCTTTGAGATACTGTCCATGACGACGACTCTGTCCTTCGCCTCTTCGAAGCTGAGAAGGCTGACGTGTTTTTCGCCGTTGAAGATGAATTCTCTGTAAACTTCGTCCGCGAAAATGAAAAGGTCCTTTTTGATCGCGAGCTGGACTATCTTTGAAAGTTCCTCTCTCGAGTAGACTTTTCCGGTCGGGTTGTTCGGGTTGCAGATCATGACAGCTTTGGTATTCGGCGTTACGAGCTTTTCGATCTCTTCAACTGCCGGGATCTCCCAGTCGTTGTCGATCTTCGTCGTTATCGGAACGATCTTTACGCCGGTAGCAGTCGCAAAACCGTTGTAGTTCGTGTAGAAAGGTTCCGGAATAAGGACTTCGTCGCCTGCATCAAGGCAGACCGTGTAAGCCATGATGATAGCTTCGCTGCCGCCGGTAGTGACCATGATGTTGTCGCGGGTAAGCGGGATGTTGTATCTTGCATAGTATTTTACAAGCGCATCCTGATATTCAGGAATACCCTGACTCGGACCGTAGGCGATGACTTTCGTCTTGATCTCACTCAGAACTTTGAGCATCTCTTCAGGAGTCTCGACATCGGGCTGGCCGATATTGAAGTGATAGACCGTTTTGCCTTTTGCTTTCGCTTCGTTTGCATAAGGAGCGAGTTTTCTGATCGGTGAAAGGGGCATCGACTGTCCTCTTACGGAAATGTGTCTCATTTTATCCTCCAAAAAAGTTAAAAAAAACAAAGTCTGCGCCGTTGTAGCACTTAAAACTGCAAAAGCAAGAAAAAGCGTCCGGCCGCAGACCTGCCGATATTGCGAGATATCGCCGCAGCCCGGAACTGAGACGGTAAATCTTGACGATTTTCCGCCGCAGTGATAAAAAACCGCTGTTTTTCGGTTCAAGGAGAAAAAGATGACCAATCCCGAAATCACCAGATTCATTGAAAAACTTGCGGAAAGCAGGGATCTTTCTGACGAAGGGCTTTCCGCGCTTATCGACTGCGGGGAAGCGACCGCACCTCTTGGCGAAGCGGCTGACAAAGTGCGCCGTCGGATCTACGGTGACGCCGTCTATATCCGCGGTCTCATCGAGATGACGAACTACTGCAAAAACGACTGTTTTTATTGCGGGATCCGTCGCGGGAACACCGAAGCGACTCGTTACAGGCTCACCGAAGATGAGATAATGGAGTGCTGCCGCGAAGGTTACGGCCTCGGATTCAGGACTTTTGTCCTGCAGGGAGGCGAAGATCTTTATTTCAATGATGAAAGGATGTGCGCGATCGTCGCGGATATCAGAAAAAACTATCCCGATGTCGCGATAACGCTCTCTCTCGGCGAAAAGACACGCGAAAGTTACCAGAAACTTTTCGATGCCGGGGCGAACCGCTATCTTCTGCGCCACGAAACCGCCGACAACGGTCATTACCACAAGATCCATCCGGCGGAACTTTCCCCCGAGAACCGTAAAAAATGCCTTTTCGACCTCAAGGAGATCGGTTATCAGGTCGGTTCAGGATTTATGGTGGGCTCGCCTTTCCAGACGACTGCCAATCTGGTAGCAGACTTGAGGTTTTTGCAGGAATTAGACCCCGACATGATCGGGATCGGTCCTTTCATCCCGCATGAAAAGACACCGTTTGCCGACAAAAAACAGGGCGAGCTTACGCTTGTTCTGAGGATGATCTCCATCCTGCGCCTCATGTTCCCGCACGCCCTGCTTCCGGCTACCACTGCACTCGGGACGATCCATCCTCAGGGGCGCGAAATGGGGCTCAAAGCGGGTGCGAATGTCGTCATGCCGAACCTCTCGCCTGTTTCGGTGAGAAAACTTTACGATCTTTACGAAAACAAAATATGCACGGGTGAAGAATCGGCACAGTGCCGCGGCTGTCTCGAAATGCGCGTCACAAACGCCGGTTATCACATCGTCACCGATATCGGAAACGTCAAAAGGAGTTGAAAAATGAATATCTGCGAACTTCAGCAGGAGATCCTGCGGATCAAAAAAGAGAACGATGTCTGTGTCCTTGCCCACAGCTACCAGGCAAGAGAGATCACGGAAGTCGCCGATTTTACTGGCGATTCCTTTCAGCTCAGTGTAAAGGCGAAAGACGCGCCGCAAAAGACTGTCGTTATGTGCGGAGTGCGTTTCATGGCCGAAACGGTAAAGCTGCTCTCTCCCGAAAAAACGGTCTATCTTGCAAATCCGACGGCAGGATGCCCGATGGCGGAACAGATGGATAAAGACATAATTTCCGAAGTGAAGAAGGCTTATCCCGATTACACCGTCGTAGCCTACATCAACACGACGACCTCGCTCAAAACGATCTGCGATGTCTGCGTGACATCGTCTTCGGCAGTGAAGATCGTGAAAAAGCTTGAAAACAAAAACATTCTCTTCATTCCCGACTGCAACCTGGGCGCATTCGTCGCAAAACAAGTCCCTGAAAAGAATTTCAAACTTTTGAACGGCGGCTGTCCGACACACGCAAGGCTTTCGGCAGAGCATGTCCGCCAGGCGAAAGAGGCTCACCCGAACGCGCTCGTTCTGGTCCATCCCGAGTGCAAACCAGAAGTCACGGAACTTGCCGACTACATCGGTTCGACCTCCGGGATAATGGATTTCGCAAGAAAATCGGATCACGATGAATTTATCATCGGGACCGAGATCAGCATAGCCGAACATCTTTCATACGAATTCCCTGACAGACACTTTTACCCGCTCGCTCAGAACCTCATCTGCCAGAACATGAAGGCTACCACTCTGGTAGACCTTTACAACGCAGTCCGCGGCAGAGGCGGAGAAGAGATCATCCTCGACAGTGATACGATCGAAAAGGCACGCCGCTGCATCGACAGAATGATCGAACTCGGTTAGGAGCCGGCATCATGGAAGAGATCAAATGCCCCAAGTGTGGGACCGTTTTCAAAGTCGATGAATCGGGTTTTGCCGCGATACTGAAGCAGATACGCGACAAAGAATTCGAGAAAGAGCTGAAGAACCGGGAAGAACTGCTCCGCACGGAAGCGGAACAGAGCAAAACGATCGCAAAGATGGAGTTCGAAAAGGACCTTCAGAAAAGGATCTCTGAAAAGGAGAACGAGATCATCCGCATCAAAGCGGAATCTGAAAGAAAAAATGCTGAACTGAAGGCTAAAATAGAAAGTTTCGAAAACGAAAAAAAACTGGCTGTAGCCGCGAAAGAACTTGAGATAAACGATCTTAAAAACGAGATAAAAAACGGAAAGAACCTCGCCGAAGCGGAAAGACTCAACGCTCTGCAGGCCAAGGAACAGGAGATCTCCGACTTGAAAGGCACTCTTGAACTCGTCAAAAAGGAGCATGCTCTCAGCGAAAGGGTCATGCAGGAAAAGCATAAGGCGCAGCTCGAGATGAAAGACGAAGAGATCGCGCGGATAAAGGACTTCAAGGCAAAACGCTCGACGAAAATGATCGGGGAGGACCTTGAACAGTTCTGCTGGAACGAATTCAACAAAGTCCGCGCCGCCGCATACCGGAACGCGACATTCGAAAAGGACAATGAAGCAGTCCGCGAAGACGGCGAAGCAAAGGGAACGAAAGGCGATTTCATCTTCCGCGAAAGCTCTGATGACGGGACCGAGTTTATTTCAGTCATGTTCGAGATGAAAAACGAGTCAGACACGACAGCGACGAAACACAAAAACGAGGATTTTCTCGACACACTCGACAAAAACAGAAGGAAAAAGAACTGCGAATACGCCGTTCTGGTCTCCATGCTTGAGCAGGACAACGACTTTTACAACGACGGGATCGTGGAAAGCTACCGTTATCCGAAAATGTATATCATCAGGCCGCAGTTTTTCCTTCCGCTGATATCGCTCCTGCGCAATGCCGCACTTGACTCGCAAAGCTACCGCAGACAGCTTGCCGAAGTAAAGAACCAGAATATCGATATTACGAATTTCGAAAATGACCTCAACCAGTTCAAGACCGCTTTCAGCAGGAATTACGAACTTGCAAGCAACAAGTTCAAAGCCGCAGTCGAAGAGATAGACAAGACCATAACGCATCTGCAGAAGATCAAAGACAACCTTCTTGGTTCGGAGAACAATCTGAGGCTTGCGAACAACAAAGCCGAAGAGCTCACAGTCAGAAAACTGACAAAAAACAATCCGACCATGGCAGCAAAATTCAAAGAAACATCAGACAACGGTTAACGCATGACTCCATTCCTTCACAACTAAACAAAAAGGATTGAGGGGACGCATTTCAAATATTTTATTCAGATATTTACATAGAAAAAGAACCAAAGAAGCGTTAAAAAAACGCTGTCGGGGAAAAAACGAAATGCACCTAAACGGTCAAAACCGGAAAAATCCGATCGAGGTCCCCCCACGTGATAGAACATTCAAGAATAACAAATAAAATTTAAATTTCAACTAAAAAAATTAAAAATCCTTAATTTTTTTCAAAAAAAATGGCATATTCGCATTTATTTGAGTATCCTTTTGCCGGTGTTCTGGTTGAAACAGGAGTCTACAATGAAACATTCGTTTGTCGGAAGCGATATAGGACTTGCCGTGCTCAAGCCGGTAAGAAATCTCGCTGTCACAAAATTTTCTGATTCTCTCTTCTTTGCCGAAGCTGACGGGAATTTTGTCAAACTCGATCTGTACGAGCAGAAACTCTTAAGCGAGCTCAACGGAAAAAGCACTTTGGCGGATATCACGGCGGCAAGACTGGAAAAGGGCGACACAGCGGTCTTCGACAGACTCATAACGCTGATCGAAAAGCTGAACGAAAACAGCCTTCTTGACCCTGAATGTGCCGGAGAATTAAAGAAAACTGACCAAAAAAACGCTTTTTACGAAAAAACCTTTGTAAGGAAAGAGCTCAAACGCTCACCGGTACTTGCAGCGATCGGAAAGATCCTGACTTCACTTCCTTTTCTCGTCCTCATGGCGGCTGTTTCGCTCATCTCTTTTCTCACTCCGCCGCTTAAAGGGGTGAATATCCTAACTTCGATAACACAAGGGGCGATAGAGCACGGCGCGGCTTACCTCTTTGCACTTTTTTTCATTTTCGCCTTTCTCTTCGCGATCCTTTCTCTCCCAGCTCTCTGCTCAGCAGCCTCCCTTGAGGCGGAAGGCATATCGCCGCGGCTTTCGCTCAAATGCAGATGCGGACTTTTCTACATAACGGCGTCATCGGCGCAGATAATAGGCAAAGGAAAGACTCCCGCGATGAAACATTACGCGATGATGCTCCTCACCCCTTTCTTCATCTCAGGGATCACGGCACTTTTGTGGCAGCTCGGGATCGCCCGCCCCGCAATGGCTGTAATGAATATAATAGCTGTAGGATGCGGACTTGTCGCGCTTTCACCGGTCAGCACTTCCCCTCTTTCGATGATCATCAACTTTTCGATGCCCGGGACCATGAAATCTTTCAACTACATAAGAAAGCACTTCATCAAGGACATTTTCGCGCTGAAAAAACTTTCGCCGGAAGCCGAGCGGATGATGATAGTCTCAAGTATCGGGCTGATCTGGATCTACTTTGTCTACAGCTATTTCTGGAGTGTCGCAAGATCAACTATGAGCCACCTTTTTTCCGACATCTACGCAGCTTACTCAGACGGAGACACCGCATCAGCAGTACTTGCCGCGCTGACGCTCCTTATCCTGATAACACCTGCGGCAGCAGCGCTTGCCGGATTCCTCGCCATCGCTCTCGGAAACATCGGGAGCGTAGTTGCGACTCCTCTTGTAAAAATGCGGGATATTGCAGGAAAAATAACTGCGAAAGCAGTCCCTGCAACTAGTGAGATAATCAGATTTTTGAAAGAGATCCCTCTGTTTTCCGAACTTACCGACGAAGAATTCACAGAACTCTGCAAACACATAAAGCTGCGCCGATTTATGAAAAATTCCCCGATAATCCGTCAGGGCGACCAGGGAGACAACTTCTACACCATAGTCTCAGGAAGAGCAAAAGTCGTAGTTTTGGAGAACGACGGAAGAGAAAAGATCGTCGGAACGCTTTCGACAGGGGATTCTTTCGGAGAGACAGCGCTTATCGAAAAGGGACCGCGCACGGCAAGTATAGTCACGCTGAGTCCTGTGGCGGTATTTGAGATGAGCCGCGAAGGTTTCGAGAAATTTCTCGCATCGAACGCCGAGAACAGGGAAAGGATCACCGGCAGGATACGCCTCGGGAAGATGCTTCTCACCTCTCCGGTATTCGCGTTTATGAGCCAGAAACAGATCTCTTACCTGATAAAAAATCTCAAGCCCGAAAGGATAAAGGCGGGGACGACTGTTTTCAAACAGGGCGACACGGGAGACAAATTCTATTTCATTCAGGAAGGCAGCATCCGTCTCGAACGTTTTGAAAACTCTTTGAGGACCCTTGACATCATCCTGAAACAAGGGGACTTCTTCGGCGAAATGGCCCTCGTAAAGAACATCCCGAGAACAGCGACGGCGGAGAGCGTGAACGACTCTCTCCTTTTCTCACTGGACAAGGAGACTTTCTGCAGCATAATGGGTAACTCCCTTTTCGCCGGGAAAGAACTTGATTTGGTCATAAACGAAAGAGCAGTGCATCTTGGAACGGAGGTATTGAAATCATGTTCGCGAAAATGATAGGGATCTGCGCAACGGTATTCATTATCGGCAAATTCGCCGGAATCGGTGAAGAACAGATAAAATACTTCACAGACATCGCCAAGATCACGCTGACACAGCACGAAGTCAACTCCATCGCTCATCAGATCTACGGCATCACCATCATAGACGGCCGGATTCCGGATCAGAGCGATGAAGACTGGGCGAAATACATCAGAGCCAATATGAAAGCCGACATTCCCGGAAGAGATCCGGCAAAAGACTACTGGGACAAATTCTATGAAGTTCGTGAAGTCGATACCGTCCCCGGCCTTTCAGGCGAAGGATTTATTGTCAAAAGTTACGGCCCTGACACTCTTCAAAATACAGAAGACGACATCATCTCAGGTTTCGAGTATCACGAATAGGATCCGCTATCTGCACTCCGCATAAACTCCGGGCGTTCCGTTTTCAACCGCCGACTGGCATTTCCCGCCGTGCGCATCGGCAGTGAATGAAAAACCTTTCTCTGTTTTGAAGGCAGCCGGGTCTGCGGAAGCGGCAAGAGTTCTCGCGCCGTCTCTGTCACACAAGATCTGAACGGATTCGTTCCCCGTGAGACCTGCGTCGGCGATCGTGGTGTCGTCAACTGTGAGCCAAAGCGCGGAAGCAGGCAGAACATCTCCGAAAGCCGCATCGTTTCCGGTTATCACGGCGACTTCTCCGGCACGAAGAACGGGCTCGCCGCCTTCATTTTTCACTGCAAGAGGATCGATTCCCTTTCCGTCGTTTTTGTCATCGATAAAACAGTCCGAAAGATCGAAATCCATCGCACTGTAGTTGTAGATCTCGACGAATTCCCAGCTTTTCTGAGGTTCGAGTGAAGGAGTGTGCATTATTTCAGATATCATTATGTGCGGAGCAGCCTCATCGGTCTCGACTGAAAAAGTTTTGGCGATCCTGCCGGTCGTCATCCATATCTCCATCTTCACTTCATATTTCTTTTCCGGTTCAAGCCCGTCAAGCACGGCGGTACACCCTTTGCGACACATAAAATAGCTGTTCTCAAGGGCTACGGCGATCACCGGATCTCCTTTGACTGAAACGGAAAATGCCGTATCTGTCACGGCCTGGTCGAACGAGACATCCGATCTTTCAGGTTCGTTTGAAGGAAGGCGGATCTCCACATTCTCGAGTTCAAAGTCGCGTTCGGCCGATCTTGCCTTTTTAATGGTGAAAGAGCCGATGATCTCAGAAAAAAGGAAAACATACCACTCACCGATTTTCATCATATCTTCAGGTCTTGGTCCGACATCTGCAAATTTGATCCCGACCTCGCTGTCGAAACGGACTGCCACAGTCATGCTCATAGAATCATCGGGAATGACTTCGGCGACTTCAGGCAGTTTTTTCCCGGTCTCATACAAAAGTTCCCGGATCTCCTTATTTTCAGAAAACTGTTCTCCCGTCATCAAGGGTCTGTTGTCGGAGGATTTCAGCGCGGATGTCATCGTTATAAAAATATTGTCCTCTGCCGGAAGCGGCGGCATGACTGTCACGGTATCGCCTGAGACCTCGATAGATTCAAGCTTTCCGAGGTTTTCAGAGGAGACTGAAAATCCGGCGGCGACCGAATTGGGATTCACCTCGGAATTGAACCTGAAGACCAGTTTTTCCTCCGGGAAATAGATCCTCTCCTCAGGCTCGGCGATACAGCGGAAAGGTGCATAAGCATCAGGTTCCGGGGCATCTATGCCGCAGGATGAGCAAAAAAATGCAGTGACAAGCATAAAAAGCATCTTTTTCATTTTTTCTTACCGCATGTATAGAGGTCAAAACCCGCATAGGATCTGAGCCATCCGTTGTTTTTTCTGTCAATTATCTTAAAAATCATCATCTGTTCCTCCGGTATTTTTATTTCAAGGCTCTGAGCGGCGTTCAGCATCGCCGAAAAATAGTAAATACTGCTCAGACGGTCGATCATTTCGATCCGCATCATGTAGAGTTTGTGCTCCTGCTCTCCGAACTTTATCGTATCCGGATTGTAGAGGAGTTTTTTGAGGTCGAAACTTATTTTGCCTCCGACTTCGTATGACTTCAGATCACCGTAGGTCGTGTTGTTGTCGTCCGGTCCGACAGTGATGTAGTCTTTGCCGACAGCAATGTTGTTGCGCTGATAGAGATAGAGTTTTTCGTCACTTTTATACTTTCCCCAGAAAGATATTTCCGGCAGAAGACCGGCGACGCGGGTGTTTTTCCGCGCTGAGACGACCGCTTTCTCAAGGTCGGCCGTATTCCGCAGAGCCTTCGATATCATCTCGTCGAGAGCAATGCAGCTGTAATCCTCCTCCAGCGACTCGCTTGAGACATCGTATCCCTTCAGAAAAACGGCAAGAGCCTCGACAGGCGAAGGTTCAGCGCAGAAAGCATCACTCGTCCGGAACAACAAAAGGATCACCGTGATCGATCTCAAAAGGATCTTCGGCGCCGACCTCAAACGGATCACCTGTCTCAACAACAAAAGGATCTGTAAAATCGCTGAAAAATTCCTCATCGGCATCATCCTCCGCCTCAAGCATATAGTTTATCTGGTTTCTTATCTCCCCTATTTCGCTCGCCGAAAGCACAGCGTTACTGAATTCGGGAACAAAGAAAGCGTTTCTATTCACATTTTCCTTTGATTTGTTGAAATCCACAGCCAGATTACAGAACCAGCCGTAATGAAAATTCCCTGCCTCGCGGGTTATATGCATCTCGGCTTCTAATACTATATTAAAAGCAAACATCAGCTTTATTACGCTGAATAAAACCGCCAATTCACGACCTCCGATCCAAAAGAATCAGAATCAACAGGCGCAAAGATACTTTTTCACATCTCAAAGTCAATATTTTTTAATAAAAAATTAGATTTTCAAATAAGTATTTTAGAAATCTATGAAGTCAGCTATTGCAGAAACCGTTTTTTCATAAAACTCTCTCTTCTCATTCAAAAGTTCATGGAACCCTTTTTCCACAATGATCTTACGGCAGTCTGCAAAATTCGACGCCACCCTGTCCTGCGCACTGTTGTCAACGACCGCGTCGTTTCCGGCCTGAACAAGAAGAACAGGGACTTTGACTTTTGCCGCCGCCTCAGGAAGTTTTTTTATGGCCTTCATACTCTCACAGACCCATCGGAACGAAGGTCCTCCCAGGGCAAAGGAGGGATTTTCCGTCACAAATCTCTGCTGTTTCATATAGTTTTCGACACTTTGCGTAAGGTGAGTTCTCTCAAAAGGCTTAAGGTGATCATTTGCGCTTTTTCCGAAGGCATAAGACCTGCCAAAACCAAGACGGCATGCACCTTTCACGATAATTTTCACCAAAGATACCGGCATATCGTAAAGAAGTCCCCACATCGGACTTGTAAAAACAATCTTCGTGAACGCTTCGGGGCGTCTCGCCGCAAGAAGGAGAGCGATAGCACCGCCCATCGAGTGGGAAACAAGAAAGACCGGTTTTCCGTCTGCATATCCGAGCACTCTGTCCGCCAAAAAGGATTCCGCGTCATCGACATAAAAATCGAAATCCTCGACATAACCTTTCCTGCTTTCAGCAAGCATCCTTCCGCTTGCCCCCTGCCCTCTGTGATCAAGCGCAAACACCGTAAACCCGATAGCGTTCAGACGCTCGAAAAAGGGGACATACTTGAGAAAATACTCGGCACGCCCCGTAAGAAAGAGAACGATCCCTTTTTCGCACTTTGACTTGAAACATGACCATGCGATATCCACACCGGCATGTCTGCTTTGAAAAAAATCTATCTTTCCTGACATTTCCTTCTCCGAAAAAACCTTCCTCATTATAATTGTGATTTTTTATTGATTGTCTATAATATTTCGTTTTTGTGTTTTCCGGTTTATTACCAATTTTGGAGGTTTCAAATGAAAAAACTTTTGGTTGTTCTTGCTCTCATGCTGTTCGCAGCAACAGTTTCGGCAGAGCAGAAAAATCCTTTCACCGCGGCTTCAGTAAAGAAGATCGACGGTGTTACGGCTATGGTCTCAGGTCTCGACATTCAGGTAAAGGCCGATGACGATTCTCTGAAAAAATTCATCAAAAACGATTTTTACAAGGCTTTCAACATCGGTAAAAATGTTGAACCTGAACTTCTCCGTGCAGTCAAGATCGGAGACACTTCGATCTACAAATTCGTTCCTTTCTACAAAGGGATCAAAGTTGAAGGCGTTTACACCGTCATCATGATGAGAGACGGAAAAATCGACAGGATCAACAACGGTCTTTCCGATATCGACATCGATATCACGAAGATGATCCCGGAAAACCAGGCTCTCAAAGCGGCAATGGCTGTAAGAAACATCAAAACCACACCGAAAAACTACATGGTCGAAAAGATAATCACCCGTCATTTCGGCAGATTCGTTCCGGCTTACAAAGTCAGATTTGCTCCTGCTACGCTTGCAGACACACGCTACCACATTGTTGATGCGCTTACCGGCAAAGTCATCAAATCGAGTCATTCGACATACTTCGATGATCCGGCAGACCCGACAAACGATCCGGCAGACCCGACAGATACAACTGATCCTGAAGACCCGGAAGAGCCGACAACCCCGGCCGTACCGGTATGGGAATGCAGCGGTGACGAAGCAAACACCGCAAAAATCTGGAAGTTCAACCCGGAAATCACTCCTGAGCTCGAAGAAGTCGAGCTTCCGTGGGTCGCTCCGGTTGACGACAGCGAACTTACCCCTGAACTTCTGGGCTCGCTCATTACCGAAAAGGATGAAAAGGGAATCAGAAAGATCAGAGCTTACAACTGCCCCGATGACGGCACTTTAATAGACATCGATCCTTCATCTATGGGCCTGCCTCTGCCTATGACATTCAAAGTCCATGTCTGTCACCCGATGCCTCTTGCAAACAAATGCGAGAAAGGCAGCTTTGTCTACGATGACTGTGAAGGAGAGGATGCATTCTCGAAAGAGAGCATCAAAATTGATAAGATCGACAGATGTGCCGAGATTTCAATGTATTACCACGCTTCGAAAATTTATGACTACATCCGTTCGATCTACTCCGACATCGACTCTAAAAACGCGTTCTATCTTCAGAACAACGACAAAGAGAAACCTCTCAATGTCATCAGCAACTTCACGATGCCTGAGATATCTATGGATAATTTCCAGGCTCTTATGACCGGAGAAAATGAGCTCGCTCCGTTCGACAACGCATTCTTCACGCAGGAACAGCCTATGCTCAACGCGCTGCTTGGCGCTTTCGGCGTAAACGGCGACCTTCTTGTTTTCGGACAGGGAACCAAAGCTGACCTCGGCTACGACGGCGATGTCGTTTACCACGAATTCGGACATGCCACCATCTATACCACCGGTATCATGGGACTTGAATACACCGACAAATACGGCATGACTGTTGAGCCGGGATCACTTCACGAAGGTATGGCAGACACGTTCGCGTTCATTATGACTGACAACTCCTGCACAGGCGAATACGCTTCCAAAGGTTTTGCCGGACTCGGCGCAGTAATGGATAAAGAGGGCGATGTATACTGCATGAGAACAGCTCTCAACAAGAGAAGAGTTTTTGAAGATTTCGTCGGCGAAGTCCACTGGGACGGTCAGCCGCTCCTCGGTGCGAACTGGGATATCTACCAGCTCATCAAAGGCGATGACAAAGATACGCAGAAACACCGCGACAACTTCATGAAGCTCATCCTCAAAGCCCTCTACAGCGTAGGCGATGCGGACGCTTCCTACAAACTTTGGGCTGAAACACTTATGGCAGAAGTTGAAAAAGACGATAACTTCAAAGGAAAAGCTAAAGAGATCAGAAAGATCCTCGAAGACAGGAATTTCTTTGAAGAAGTCCGCGCACGCAGCCTGAACGAACCGATAAAAGACACGATGTATATCCCTGCAGGCGGCAGCAATGCTGAAGATGACCCGACAGGCGGTCTCATGGGAGCAGGCGGCGGAATCGAAGTAGAAGACGGCGAAAAAACTGTCAACATCGGTCCGGCTTATATCCAGTACTACTACGATGTTCCCGCAGATGCTGAGAAAAACGATCTCAAGCTCAATGCAAAAGTTGCAGGCAACAGTTCCGGTTCAATGGGCGACATGTTCGGCGGCGGCGGAACTCCCACCCTTAAAATCTACTACAGAAAAGGCGCTCCGATAGAATACGTCGAAGGCGAAAAAGCTATAAAAGTCGAAAAAGATGGCGAAGCAAAAGGCGATTCGTCAAAAGGCTGGTTTGTTCCTGCAGTCGAAAAAGGTGCAAGATACTACATTCAGTTCGTAAGCACCACCGCAAGCGGAGCTACCGTCTCTGCGATCTCTGCTGAATCGGCTGACGCTCCGGTAGAAAAAGAGGATGAAGTCTCCGATGAGGACAAGGATGCTGACGACGATATGACCTACAACGACGACGATCCCAAGGAAGAAGAAGGCAAAAAGAAGAAATCCGGCGGCTGCTCGCTCGTTCTTTAATTTTCAGCCTTCCGCTCACATATCTTTCAGTTTTAAGCACCATGTTTAATTTAACCATTTGAAATCAAAAAGGAATTTCTTGAAATCTCTTGACAAATGAAGAGTTTTGAGTATAATGCCTGCGTTTTTGTTCTTACTTTTCGGAGGTTTTTATGAATCAGTTCAAACCTGAAGATCTTGCTGTTTACCCGAATTACGGAGTAGGAAAAGTCGTTTCGGTCGAATCGAGGATGATGGGCGATTCGGAAGTTGCATGCTATGTCGTCAGCATTCTTGCCGACAGTTCGAAAGTCGTTATCGTCCCGGTCGACTCTGCCGAGCAGATGGGTCTCAGGAGCTTGATAGATATCAAGGATGTCGAAGGTGTTTACGGCTGCTTCAAGTACAAGAATCTCGACCTTCTGAAGATGAACTGGAATAGGCGTTACAGATCGCTCCAAGACAAGATGAAGACCGGGAAAGTCACCGATGTTGCAGCTGTGATATCCGACCTGATGTTCCTCAAAAGGAAAAAAGGGTTGAGTTACGGAGAGGAAAGGCTTCTCAACGATGCAGAGGACATTCTCGCGACCGAGCTTTCGATCATAGAAAAACTTCCGAAAGAAGAGATCGTCAACAAGATCCACAACAGCTTTAAAAAAGAACCTAAAACGAACTCCTAAATGATTTCCGTAACAACGGACACTTTAGTTACCGGCATAGACAGATGGTATCTCGAAAAACTGCTGGACTTTGATTTTTTCTGGTATTCGCTCCCGTTCGAGCACTCCGGGTCGAAAGGCTTTATCCTCCCACGCAGCGGTTTTTCACTGAAAACACCGGTAAAACTTGTCGTGGATCTGAGCGAGACCGAAAAGGACGACATTTTTTTGTTCGATCCGGCGAATACTGTCTTTTATTCAGAAGAATGGCGGGGAAATGCTTCCGTAGCCGCCTCTTTCGTGAAAAACATAGTCGATTTTTCAGGCGGGAAGGGCGATTTTGTAAAAAAGGACTACAAAATAGCCGTCAGAGTGCCGGAAAGTTGATCCGGGATCACGCCACAAAAGCCGGCACGCCAGAGGCACGGTCAAGAATATTCAATAAAATCAGTGATTTGCAAAATAAAGCCGATAAAAGTTTGACTTATCCGAACTTTTCACTATTATACCGCCGTTTTTCCGGTTCGTTGATCAAACGATTTCTTGAGTTGAATGGGTCGGTAGCTCAGATGGAAGAGCATCTGACTTTTAATCAGGGGGTCGCGGGTCCGAGTCCCGCCCGACCCACCATTCGCTCTTGTTTTTTGGTGACCTTTTCGTCTAGTGGTTAGGACATCGGCCTTTCACGCCGGTAACGGGGGTTCGAGTCCCCCAAAGGTCGCCATTTTTTTGCCCTTCAGCGGCGCTTTTCCTGACAAATTTGACAAAACAAACTGAAATTCTAAAGTTTTTATGTGTTTGGTGTATTTTTTAAGGAGAAGCATTATGAAAAAATTCACTTGGTTTTTAACACTTGTTCTGGCGCTGTTCTTCGCAGTTTCATGCGGCGGCAGCTCAAAAAAAGATGAGGAGGAAACTCCCGATACCGACGAGATTTCCGATGAAGAACCTGCCGAAACCGACGGTGATGCAGAAAAACCTGCAGACGATTCAGACAACACCCCGTCTGAGACACCCGAAGTCGATCCGCTCAAGTGCGAAGACTTTGCTGACGGTATCAATGAAAATCTGATCGTCGGCGAAGGCAAAAACGAACTTGCGAGAAGTTTCATACTCCGTCTGCCGGAGAATGTCGAATCGGCTGAAAAACTTCCCGTGATCTTCCTCTATCACGGTTACGGCGACTCTGCAAGCAATTTCGAGAACTTCCTCAGCGGCATGGTAAACAATGAAACAATGCCTTTCATCCTTGTCGTTCCTGAATCGCGCGGCGACATTTACGGATTCAACAACATTCCGCCTGCAGGTCTTGAATGGGATATGATGAACCTCACTGACGGAAGTGCGGAAGGCGACATGTTCGACGCAATTCTGGAGTGCCTTGAAAAGAGATGGAACATCGATGAGAAGCACATCCATGTTTCCGGCTTCTCGGCAGGTGCGATCACGGCAAACAGCATTGGTCTGCAGAAACCCGAAAAGATCGCAAGCATTCTTTCATACTCGGGCGCATACTTCTCCGATGAAAAGAGCCGCGACGCTTTGGGCGACCTCATGGGAATGAAGATCGGCGATTTCTTCACCTGGCCCGATTTTGCGGAAAAACACAACAAATATCCGCAAGTCTTCGTCTATGGCGACAAAGAAAATGACTCTTGGGGAATGTCGGGCATCTTCACGATATACTTCAACCAGATGGCGCGCCTCGGAGCAGGATATCTTTCAGGTTTAGGTCACGATGCGATCCTTTGCGACCACGGGCAGACGCACACTGTCGCAGGTATCAGCGAAGAAGGCTTGATCAAATTCTTCGCAGACCATCCTTTCGGAACTACGGCATCGCCCTACAAAGATGAAATGCCCGCAGAATTTGCCGAGATCTGCCACTTCTTTACCGAAGAAGATCTGATCGAGGAGGAGGAAGAACCTGAAGAGCCGGAAACTCCGGACGGCGAGCCGCTTACATGCGCGGATTTCAAGGAAGGCTACAACAAAAATCTTATGGTCGGCGAAGGTTCCGATACTCTTGCGAGGAATTTTTATCTTCGTATGCCCGCTGACGCCGACGGACAGCTTCCGGTCGTCTTCTTCTATCATCCCTACAACGTTTCCGCATCGGATATCGACTCGGTCCTTTCAGGAAGCGTCAACAACGATACGATGCCGCTTATCCTCGTCATTCCCGAAGCAAGAAGCGACAAGTTCAAACTCGGCCTGCCGCCGACAGGTCTTGACTGGGATATCGTAACACTGTCGGACGGAAATGCCGAAGCAGACATGTTCGACGCTATTCTGGAATGCCTTAAATCAAGGGATATGGTCGACGAAGAGCGCATCCATATTTCAGGATTTTCAGCCGGTGCAATAGCTGCTGACAGCGTTGCTCTGATGAGATCAGAGACAGTTGCAAGCGTCCTCACCTACTCGGGTGCATATTTCTCGGATCCTGCGAACCGTGAAGCGCTCGGCACAGTCGAGATCAGCGAAGGAAATCAGATCCCGATAGGCTCTTTCTTCACCTGGCCTGATTTTGAAGAAGAGCACAACAAATACACCCAGATGTTCATGTTCGGCGATGCAGGCAGCGACACATGGAGCGTAGAGGACGGACTGATCGACTTCACGATCGACTTCAACGAGACGGCGCAGAATGACGGAGATTATCTCTTCGAAAACGGTCACGGCGCGATCCTCTGCAACCACGGCGGCGGTCATAATCCTCAGACTTCTCAGAGCGACATTGACGCTCTTGTAAAATTTTTCTATGACCATCCGCTCGGCACAAATCCCTCGCCGTACAAAAACAAAATGCCTCAGGAATTTTCCAACTGCGTCTTCAAAAAATAATTTCATGAAATAAAAAATGGTGCCGGAGACCGGAATCGAACCGGTATGGGGTCGCCCCCGCTGGATTTTGAGTCCAGTGCGTCTACCTATTTCACCACTCCGGCAAAAAATCGGGCGCTATATTACGGAAAAACGGCTGAAAGTCAATTTTTAACGCAGGGTTTCGATGATCTCGACTATCTTTTTCTGGATGTCTTCGATCTTTCCGAAACCGTCTACGCTCTTGTAAAGACCGAGTTTTTTGTAGTGGTCTGCGATCGGAGCTGTTTTGCCGCGGTATTCCTCGAAACGTGCTTTAACTGTCTCGGGATTGTCGTCGGAACGTCCTTCGATCTCCGCTCTTTTGAGGATCCTTTTCGTCGATTCCTCTTCCGAAAGAAGGATCTCTACCATGCAGTCAAGCTTGAGACCGAGTTCTTTCAGCATATTGTCAAAGATCTCAGCCTGTTTCAGCGTTCTCGGATACCCGTCGAACAAAAATCCGTTGCCGCCGATATTCTTTTTGAGCTCGCTTTTGAACATGTCGGAAATTATCGCGTCGTCAAGAAGTTCGCCTCTGTCGATGATGGCTTTCGCCTTTTTGCCGAGCTCGGTTCCGCCGCGGATCTCCTGACGGATAAGCTCGCCTGTCGAAATGTGGCAAAGGCTGAAATGTTCTTTAAGAAGCTGTGCCTGTGTTCCTTTTCCTGCTCCCGGAACTCCGAAAAGAGCGATGTTGATCATGTTTTCCTCCTTAAAAAAAACAAAAAAATCGAAACGGGCGACTATACAACATAGAAAAAATTAGGAAATTTTTTTGTTTCGCCGTAAATTCCTGCGTCTTTAACGATCGTTTTAACGGAGTTTTCATGCGTTTTCCGGCATCTTTTTTCATGAGAAGCGCACTGGTTGTCGCCGAAGAGCTTTTAGGACACTACCTTGTGAGGCAGACTGAACGCGGCAGGATCGTCGCAAAGATCGTCGAGACAGAAGCCTACTGCGGAGTCACCGACAAAGGCTGCCACACTTTCGGCGGAAGGCGCACAGAAAGAACTGAGGCGATGTTCCTTCCCGGAGGTCACGCCTATATCTATATGATCTACGGGATGAATTTCTGTCTGAATGTAGTCACGGCTCCCAAAGACGATCCGCAGGCTGTGCTGATACGTGCAGTCGAGCCGGTCAAAGGGCTTGAACTCATCCGCGAAAACCGCAAAGGGATAGTAAAAGAGACCGACCTCACGAACGGCCCGGGCAAACTTGCGAAAGCGCTTCTCATCGACAAAAGCCTCAACGCCTGCGACCTCGTCAAAGGGAAAGAACTTTTTCTCGAAAAAAATCCGGACTTAGGCGGTTTTTCCATAGTTTCGACTGCCCGCGTAAACATCGACTACGCTGAAGAATTCAAGGACAAACCCTGGCGCAAATACATCAAAGGAAACAGATTCGTCTCCAAAGTTTAGGGTCAGAAACGGTAACCTACCGCGACTGTCAGATCGGGATAAAATCCGAGGAATCCATCTAAGCCGAGCTTAAGTATCATCCCGTTTTTGAAAACGAGATCAGTTCCGATTCCCCACGCTGGACGCAGAACCAAAAAATAATCGCTCCAATAATATTCATCGACCTCATCCTTATCGAAAAGCAGCAGAAGTCCGAGCGAAGCCCATACACTCACCGATTTCAAATGCGGCTGATTCTTCAAATCTATATCTACAACCGCATTCGCCTGCCAAGCCAGTTCAATGATGTTCCACCAATACAAAGTCATATATCTGAGGTCAAAATCGAAACCCGTATAGAGATTCACTCCGCTGCTGTCGAAACGCTTTAAAAGGAAATCAACATCCAAAGCGGCAGTCGTACGGAAAAGGGAAAAACCCGATCCGACTCCCAAAGCGGGCTGGATATAAAATTTTTGCGAGGCTTCTTCAGTTTCAGCCGCAGTTTCAGAACCGCCGTTTTCAGCCGTTTTCACTTCATTTGATACAGATTCCGCCATGGCAACGCTGAAAAAGAGGAACATTATCAAAAATATCGCGATTTTTTTCATAACATCCCTCTAAAACCTGTAACCCAAAGCAATTATAAGACTCAGATACAATCCGCGGAGATTGTGTTCGTCCTTTTCCACAGGCAGTCTGTCAAGCCCGATCTTTATCACCATGTCGTTGACAAAAATCATGCTCAAACCCGTTCTCCATGCAACAGCAGTGCCTTTCCATCCCGAATAATCTCTATACACCCAAAAGTTGAAGGCCGCTCCGATCGACATCCACAAACTTACATAATTAAGATTCGGATCTTTCTGCTTGAAATCGAAAGTGATATTTGCCTGAAGCGGAACAGTAATAAACCGATCGTAAGGGGCTCCTGTCATTCCTAAATCCAGACCAAGATAAATATTGTTTTTCCTTTTGGTTTGAGCAACGAGAAAATCAATATCCAAATTGAAGAGAGTACCGAAAGCTATATTGCCTAATTCTATACCGAGAACCGGCTGGACATAGAAGAACTTAGTTTTTTCCTTAGTTTCAGGCTCAGCTTCTTCCGCTTTTTCCGGCTCCGGTTCAGGTTCTGGCTCAGGCTCTTTTTCCGGTTCCCTATCTTCAAACAGTGTTATCGTAACGTCTTCAATCGTGTATTCGCCGACCTGAACTTCTTCCGCGATCAAAAAACCGAAAAAGAGAAAAACTGTGAGAAAGAGAAGGAGTTTTTTCATAAAGATACTTTAGAACCTGTAGCCTGCCACACAGACCAGGTCAGGATATTTGCCGTAGAAACTGTCGAAACCGAGTTTTAAAAAGACATCGTTGTGAAAGATCAGGTCGAGGCCCATGCCCCATGCCGCCAGGAGCTTGAAGCGCGAGTCGCGGTCTTTGTCGTCATCATCGTATTCGTCACCGTAATCATAGTAGGAAAGATAACCGAAAGCGAGATCGACACCGCCCGAGAACCACAGTGCAAGGCGTTTGACGTTCCTGTTGTTCAGCGGAAAATCGAAAAGGAAATTCAGCTGCAGAGGGATCTCGTAAATGGAATGATCGTTGATATAAGGACTGTATCTGAAGTCGATCTCAAGCCCGAGGTAGACATCGGTGCCGCCGGCAGTGTGCTTGAGAAGAAAATCGATATCGTTGTTTATTCTGAAACTGAATATCGAAGCGCCTATTCCGAGACCGGCGGAAGGCTGGTAGAATACTTTCGAAGGCTTGTCATCTTTCGCAAAAGTTTCCGCTGCAGGACACGCCGGGCATTCGCATGCGCATTCTTCAGGCTCGGTCTTTGCCGGAGTTTCTTCATGGACTTCCTTTTGTTCCGGTTCAACCGGTTTTTCCGTGATCTCGGGGACCTTCTCCTCTTCCTGCGGCGTGTTCGGCACTTCAGATCCCTGATCTTCGTCAGCCTGAGCTTCCGCCGGAGCAGTTCCTGACTCTTCTTCAGCCTCTTCAGGCGCGGGCTGCTCCACGCCGGCTTTTTCACCGTTATCTGCAGCCGTCGGCCCGTTCTGAGCCTCCTGCGCCGTCAAAATGCCGGAAAACACAAAAACAATGAGAAATGAAAAGATTTTTTTCATAGCGACCTCCTGATCTTTTATCTGTACAACAATCTCAACGGCATATTTTTTATACATACATCGGATAAAAATTCAAGGTGTAAAACAAAGAGTCTAAAATAGTTGATCCCGGGATCTCCGGTCTTTGCGACTGGCAGAATTTTTGATGAGTGCTGAAACCGCTGCTACTCAGCTTCTTTTTCAGCAGCCTTTTTGGTCGTTCTCTTGGTGGTTTTCTTTTCAGCTTTCTTTTCTTCGGCTTTTTCTTCAGCTTTTTCGGTGAAGACCATCTTCTCTACCATCTTGTCGAGGACTTTCTGCTCTTTTATCTCGTATTTCTTCGCGTTGATCCTCTCTTCGCCTGCATATTCACGGAGTTTGTTCGCGAATTCAGCCGGAAGTCCGTACTGAGCAGCTTCCTGTGCGAAAGCGATGTCGACGTCCTTGTCTGTTACTTTGATGTCGAGTTTGTCTGCGAGAGTGTTGAGGATGATGTATCTCTTGATCGCGAATTTTGCATCGTCTTCGATCTTAGCGAGCTCTTCAGCGGGAACTTCCTCAGCCTTGAACTCTCTTTTGTAATCGTCGATCCTTGCATTTTTCTCGTTGAGCATGAATGACGGCGGAACTTCGAAGTCGTATTCGTTGACGTATGTTTCGATAGCGATGCTCTTTTTGCCCTGCATCGAAATGTCGTCGAGGTAGTTCTCGATATTTTTCTTTATCTGATCCTTAAGCTCTGCAACAGTGTCCGGATAACCTTCCTTGCCTGCAAGGAATTCATCGGTAAGCTCAGGTGCGTTCTCGCATTTTTCGACTTTCGTCACGTCGATCGTGAACTGAACGGTTTTTCCTGCAAGTTCAGCCGATCTGTAGTCTTCCGGGAACTTGACGTCAGCCGTGAAGGAATCGCCCTTCTTGTGGCCCGGGAGCGCTTTTTCGAAATCGGGAACGAATTTTCCGTCGCCGACGATGACCGTGACATCCTTTCCAGCCGTATTTTCGACTTCCTTGCCGTCGATCTTTCCTACGAACGAAATGACGAGTCTGTCTTTTTCAGCCGAAAGCTCTTCATCACTCTCTTTGTATTCTATGAACTTTGCCTTGATTGCTTCAAGTTCGTTCTCAAGCATAGTGTCATCGTATTTTATCGGAGTGAAATCGTGCTCGAAAGGTTTGAGTTCGATGTCGATCTCGGGGAAAACTTCAGCGCGGAGTTTGAAAGTGAAAGCGCCGGTCTCGGTAAGTTCGTTCTCATCGAAGATCTCGGGATTCGTAGCCAATCTGAGTTTTTCCTTGAGGACTGCTTCCTGCATACCTTCTGAAATGAAATGGCGCTCGACATCAGCCTTGACGTTCTTGCCGTAGAACTGCTTAAGAACATTGAGCGGAGCTTTGCCCGGCCTGAAACCTTTGATGTTCACCGAATGCGAAAGCTGCGAGTATTCCTGTTTGAACTGAGCCTGAACTTCTTCAGCGGAAAAGCTGACTTCGATCTCTTTTTCCACTGTGCTGAGATGATTGATTTTGTAATCCATGTTTTTTCTCCGTTAAACTTGTTTATATTAAAACCAGTCTCTTTGCCCGACTTGGTGCGAAGGGGGGGACTCGAACCCCCACGGTTTCCCGCCAGATCCTAAGTCTGGTGCGTCTGCCAATTCCGCCACTTTCGCAAGGATAGAATTTTATCCTTTTTAAAAAGTCTTAAAAATGTGAGGGGATGTTCAAAGTAGAAAAAAAGATGGTAGGCCCTAAAGGATTCGAACCTTCGACCCACTGATTAAGAGTCAGTTGCTCTACCAGCTGAGCTAAGGGCCCACATTGCGTAATGGGGTGGGAGGTGGGGCTCGAACCCACAACGCCCGGATCCACAATCCGGTGCTCTACCATTGAACTACACCCACCACGTATCTTCAAATTAAAAAGAACATCAAAAATGGTACGCCCAAGAGGATTCGAACCTCTGACCTACGGATTAGAAGTCCGTTGCTCTATCCAGCTGAGCCATGGGCGCACACTCAACGCATCCGGCTGCCAATGACCTGAATGGTCGGGGTGAGAGGATTCGAACCTCCGACCCTCGGTTCCCAAAACCGATGCGCTAACCGGCCTGCGCTACACCCCGAAAGGCGGACGCATACTACGAATATTTTTTAAAAAATCAAGTTTTTTGTCTAATTTCAGCGATTTGAGCACACAAATCACTGAAATTATTCTTGTTTTGACGCGCCGTTAAAATTATGCCGTAATGTCGAAATATCGAAATATCGATATGACGACGGCGCGAATCGTTTAACGATAATAACATTATTTCGATCTACATCTTTTCAGGCGCTTCGATGCCTAAAAGGTCAAGTCCTGTTCTGATCGTCCTTGCGACCGCTTCGGCAAGAAGAAGGCGCGACTGCATTTTTTCGGGCTCTGCTTTGAGGATCGGAGTCGAATTGTAGAAAGTGCCGAACTTCTGAACGAGGTCGAAAATGTGGTCGGCGATGAAGTTGGGTTTATAAAGTTCAGCCGCTTTTTCGACACATTCCGGAAATTTTGCGACACTTGCCGCGATGCTTCTAACGATATCGCTTTCCAATAAAATTTTGCAGTTAAAATCGAGCGTTACCCCTTTTTCAGCCGCTTTGCGCTTTATCGACTGCACTCTTGCGTAGGAATACTGCAGGTAAGGCGCGGTGTTTCCTTCAAAACTGAGAGCCTTTTCCCACGAAAAGTCGATGTTGCTCGTCCTGTTCTGTGAAAGATCGGAGTATTTGAGCGCACCGATGCCGACAGCTTTTGCGATCTTTCTCTTTTCTTCCGCCGGAAGTTCCGGATTTTTCTCTTCGACAACGCTGAGCCCTTTGCTTTCAGCCTCTTTGAAAAGGTCTGCGAGTTTTATCGTGTTTCCTGCGCGTGTCTTCAGGATCTCGCCGTTGAAAGAGAGGACTCCGAACGGGATATGGACAAATTCCATCTTCCAGCCCGCACGCTCTGCGACATTGAATATCTGCTTGAAGTGGACCGCCTGTCTGTCGTCGGTGACATAGAGCGCCTTGTTCATCTTATAGTTTTCGTATTTGTATTTTATTGTCGCGAGATCGCTCGTCGCATAGAGAAAAGCCCCGTCTTTTTTTCTGACGATGCACGGATGAAGGTTCTCTTTTTCGTCAAAAAATACGACCAAAGCACCTTCGCTTTCGACCGCAAGCCCTTTTTCGACAAGCTCGTCAATGACCTTCGGCATAAGCGGGTGATAGAACGATTCTCCGTAGTAAGTGTCGAATTTTACTCCCAGATATTCATAGATCTTTTTGCACTCCGCAAGGGTTATATCGACGAATTTTTTCCAGAGCGCCATGTTTTTTTCATCGCCGTCCTGGACTTTTTTGAGTTCTGTCCTCGCAAGTTCCTCAAGTTCCGGATCCTTTTCGGCTTCGTCGCCGAATTTTATGTAGATCCTCTCAAGTTCCGAGATCGGATCTTTCTCGAAATTCTCTTTGTCGAGCCACCTTTCCCAGCCGACGATAAGTTTGCCGAACTGCGTTCCCCAGTCGCCTAAATGATTGTCGGCAATTACGTTGTAACCAACGAATTTCATTATTCTTTTTATACTGTCGCCGATTATCGTGGTCCTTAAGTGTCCGACGTGCATCGGCTTTGCGATATTGGGCGAAGAGTAGTCGATCACTACTGTTCCGTCAGTGTTTATGTGCGAAAAATCCCACTTTTCGGTGAATGTTTTTCCGACTACATCGGCAAGAGCCTCTTTTTTGAGAAAAATATTTATGAAACCCGGTCCGGCGACTTCGATCTTTTCAGTAAGATCATTCTCGGGGATCGCCGCAATGAGACTTTCCGCGATCATTTTAGGCGCCTGCCTGAAGATTTTTGAAGAAGTCATTGCAAAATTTGTCTGATAGTCGCCGAATTTCTCATCGGTCGCCGGCTGCAGAACAAGTTTTTCCCACTCTTCGAAATCGGGACGGATGTTTTTTACCGCCTCTTTAAAAAGTTTTTCGAGTCTGATCCTTATAAGTTCCATTTTCTGCTCCTCAAAAGTCAAAAAAACGCGGAATCTTACATTTTTTGCGCTAGTAGGCAATAAAACAAAAAAATCGGAAACAATTTTTTTTCTGCTAAAATGCCGTGTTTTTTGAAAGGAGGATCTCATGGTCAAATTCATCGGCGCACACGTTTCGGCTTCAGGCGGAGTCGAAAACGCTCCGAAAAACGCGGCTGAAATCAACGCTACGGCTTTTGCTCTCTTCACCAAAAACCAGAAACAGTGGTTTGCGCAGCCGCTTTCTTCCGCTTCAATCGAGGCTTTCAAAGAGAAATGCGCTGAACTGACATTCGCGGCGAACGCTATCCTTCCGCACGACAGCTACCTCATAAATCTCGGTCATCCGGCATCCGAAGGGCTTGAAAAATCGAGGAACTCTTTCTGCGACGAGATGAAACGCTGCGAAATATTAGGGCTCGACAGACTCAACTTCCACCCCGGAAGCCATCTCCGCGAAATTACCGAAAGCGAGTGCCTTTCAAAAATCGCCGAATCGATAAATATAGCGCTCGATAAGACAAAAGGTGTCACTGCAGTCATCGAAAACACAGCGGGGCAAGGCTCCAATGTCGGATACAGATTCGAACATCTTGCCGAGATCATTGATAAAGTTGAAGACAAGTCGCGTGTCGGCATCTGCATCGACACTTGCCACGCCTTTGCCGCGGGTTACGATCTCACCACGCCTGAAGCGTGCGGAAAAACTTTCAGCGAACTCGATAAAACCGTGGGACTCAGATATCTTTGCGGAATGCACTTCAACGACGCAAAAAAAATGCTCGGAAGCAAGGTCGACAGGCATGAAACTCTCGGTAACGGCGCAATCGGGCTTGACTGCTTCAAATGGCTCATAGAACAGCCTTTCACCGACGATATCCCGCTGATTTTAGAGACTCCTGAACCTGAAAAATGGCCGGCTGAAATAGAACTGCTCAAAAGTTTTGTAAAACAGGAGGGCTAATGAAACTTCTCGTAACGATCCTTTCGCGTCAGACTGTCGTTCAGGCATCTCTCATCCGTGAAGCCGCTCCCGATGTCATAATTTTTGTCTCGACCGTGATGGCGCAGGAAAACGACTGGCACAAAAATATTCCGGTTTTAGTGAAACGCGCTGACGGCGAAGACATCAAGTATATCAATGTTTTCATTGAGAAAAATATGAATCTTGGCGAAATCATCGAGATGCTAAAAAGGCATGTCAGAAGCGTTTTCGACGAATACGGAATCACCGAGATCTACTGCGACGCCTCCTGCGGAAAAGGGATCCACAGGATCGTTTTCGCTGAGTATCTCAAGCGTTTTTCCGAAAAGCAGGATCTCGATTTTTTCCTCGTATATTTCGATCTCGATACGCGCCAGATCAATAAGATCGCGATAAAAGAGCAGTCTTTCCGCGAATACAAATCCTCGGTTTCGATCGACTGGCACCTGAAGGAGCGTCTCACCCTTTACGGAGCGGAACTTACCGATTTTCTTACGATTTATGACGGCAAAACGAATTATTTCGCGGAAAACGCCGATCAGTTTGAGGAGCTTTACACCAATCTCTGCAACTCAATGAATCTGCGGGCCTTCTTCTCGTCCTACGACAACATGAAAACGATCATCGACCTCAAAGGGGAACTTCACGATTTTATGGTGAAGAATTTCCGCGAAGAGCAGATCGACAAGTTTTTGCAGAGGATCTTCGGTGTAATGCCTCACCTGCGCCCAGAAATCAATGCGGCAAAAAACGAAATAAAGGTAAAACTCACCGATTTCTTTAACGAAATGAGCCGCAGAAGAGAACTTCAGACTTTCTCCGATTCCTTTGATTTCAGGACGACTCTTGCAGGCTGCCAGAAAAAATTCAACGCTGAAATGCCGGACGCGGTCATCAGAAAGATCCTTCCGCTTGCCGGAGAAGTCGACAAAGCCGACCTCAGAAGCGATGTCCAGCACTTTTTAGACGTTCTTTTTTCCAAAATTTCTGAAAAAACGACCTCTCTCGCCGATGTCAAAAGCATGGATGTGACATCAGCCGTTTTCAACCGCTTCAAGCAGAAATATGTGAAAGAAATCGAGCGCGAAAGCACTCTCAACACTCGCTCGCAAATATCCGTGATCTTTGAAAAAATCATTAGTTACGCCGTGTGCCGCGCGATGGAGAAGTATCCGCTCCTCAAAGAGTCGATCGCATCGGTTTTCCAGAACGTGAAACTGAGCGGTAAGGCAAGTTCGCTCATTGAAATCGACACTCTCGTCGTCTTCAAAAACGGCTACCTCCACATTCTCGAGGCGAAAAGCTCGCATGTTTCCAACAAAGACCTCAATTCGCGCATCCTCGTCATGAAAAAATATCTCGGCGAAAGCGTCGGAATGGACATCGTCTTCCCCTTCACCGAGCACGACATCCGGATGTTCGTGGAAAAAAACGACCCCTTTATCCGCAAATTCTACAGCAAAGGCCTGAAATCGGCAGCCGGCTGGGGCACATTCTTCGCCACGACCGACAAAACAGTCACTCCGATCGACAAGATCGCCGAAAGACTGCGCGATCTCGCGATGATGTACAGCTGACAAATTGAAAATACGCCTTTTGTATTGACAACAGACATAAAAACGGTATAATTTTATCTGTTTTGGTTGGTTTGGAGGTTAATAATTATGGCGGCAAACACGGACACGAGTATGACTATCAGAATGAACAAAGCGGTAAAACAGGAGGCTCAGCAGCTTTTTGCTGCTCTTGGAATGGATATGACGACCGCGATCAATGTTTTTTTAAGGCAGGCAATATATCATCACGGATTTCCGTTCGAGGTGCGTATCGAAAACCCGAATGCCGTTACAATAGCCGCATTGAAAGAGGGAGACAGCATGATCAATGATCCTAATGCAAAAAAATTCTCAAGCGTGGACGAGCTTTTCGAGGAACTTGATTCTTAATGAAATACTCGATACAGATAACTACCCAATTTAAAAAGGATTATAAACAGGCCGTAAAGCGCGGCTGTGACATTTCAAAACTCAAAACAGCAATAACTTTGCTTGCGGATGGTGAAAAACTGCCTCAAAAATACTCGGATCATGCTTTAAAGGGCAAGATATACAGCGGTTATCGCGAATGCCATATCGAACCTGACTGGCTTTTGGTTTATAAAATCTCGGAAGATGTTCTTGTTTTGTCCTTGTACCGAACAGGAACTCACAGCGATTTGTTCTGAATATCATCCCTGAACTTCGCCGTTCAGGTTTTCTTTAACTTTTTTGACTAAATAATGAGGTTTGACTTCGAGAGCGTTTGCGATTTTGAAAATTGTCGTTCTTCAGCGTTTTTTACTTGCCGTTAATGACTATTTCTTAATTGTCCGAATCGTCAAAAGTTTTTGCAGATGTGTCGAAGAGTTCTGTTGAGGAATCATCCAAAGTTTTTGAGGAAGAGTCGAAGACTTCCGTAGTCGAATCATCAAACAGAAAATCACAGTTTTCAAAATATATTTGTGGTTTGTTGTTCAGCTTCAGATTTTCTGCCGAATCATCAAAAGTTTTGCAGCTGAAACTTGAGTTCCAGAAATCCATAAATTTTTGATTTCCTTCGCAAACAGTTTTAAGAAAACAGTCAAATGATTTCACATCAATAGAGTAGGTTTTTGCAATTTTCTCACAATCCTTTTTTGCGGCAATATTTCCAAGTTGATACGCTAACATTCCGAGCAGGGCTCCGTATCCGAAGAAGGATTTGACTGTAAATAATCCGCCTAACGCTGCTGATTTTGATGCGTTTTTAAGACTTTGAATCATCTTTCCTTGCAATGTCGGCTCTTTTGAAAATAGAAGCGTAAGAAGTCCTCCAACAATGGCACCTCCTGCGGCTCCACCGAAAAAATCAACTGGATCAACATAGTAAGTATAAGTTTTCCATGCCGAAACTAAACCAGCTATGATATTTTCAATACCTCCTGCAAGCAATATAGGATTTTGTGCAGAAACAGCTAAGGCAATTTCTAATGCGCCTTCCCCGAAAGTGTCAACGAATGTTTCAAAAGACATCTCCAAATTTCCTGCTATGGCGGAGTATAAATCTCCACAACCTTCAGCAACACAAAAGAAACCGATTCCAGTATCGAAAAGAGACAAATTCATCCAACCTGGCGAAATATTGAAATTTTTAAGTATTTCTCCCAATCCGGATTGTGAAAATCCGGGGATTGGAATTCCAGCTTTTGTCGGAAAATCAGTAAATAGTATGTGCCCGGCATGATGGGTAGCCTCTCCGAATCCTTTATCCGCTAATGTTGAGGGAATATCAACCAATAAATCGTGTCCTTCGCGCCATCTGTGGAGATAACCGGATGCACTATCTGCAATTTCACATTTTGAAAGATACGGAAAAAGTTTATCTACATTGTGACGCAATGTTTCTGCAGGAATAAAACCGTAAGCGACATTTCCGGTTAAGACGCTAATCTTTAAAGGAAGATGATCAATCATTGCTCAACTCGTCCCCAAATTCTTTCCAAACTTCCGGCATAGCTTTTGTTACACCATCTCTCAGTGCATTCATATAGCTTTCTGTGTTTTTTATCGGATCGCTACCGGAAAAAGCAAAATATCCGGCAATAACTGCCAAGCTGACTCCGCCTACTATCCAACCTATTACGGGGACAAGAGATACTCCTACGAAAAATGCCGTGATAGCGGCAATTACACCTGCTCCCCAGCCAAAAGCAGTGGCAATGCCAGCGATTATCATTGCAATTCCGGTGGTACCGCCCAAAAGTCCTCCGGCTTTCTTTATTTTTTCTATTTTCTCAGTTTTAGTAGGAGACATGACGGCTTCACACATATTCAATACGGCTTCAATCAAATTCGGAACATAATTAAGTTTGGTGTTGATAAAAACATTTCTTACACTTTGCGAAATGGCTAATGCATCAAGATAGTTAAGAAATTTGGCGTCAGCCGGTTTTGCCGCCATAATTTCAGCAAATTTTGCATTGATAGTTGACACAAGTTTGGCAGTAAATTCTTCTTCTCTCATTTTTCTCTCCTTTTAATAAAATGATAAAAAATGTTGCCTTTGGCAACAGACTATAATTATTGAAAAAATCTGAATTTTTCCGGTCGAAAACCTTGACTTGGATTTAAGCTGGCGACACTGTCCTGATAATTGCGTTGCGTTGCGTTGAGCATCATTTTGTCTTCAAATTAAATTATCAAAAAAAACGGGAGATTTTAGAAAAATCGTATTTAAAAACAAGTTTTTAAGAAAAATCTTCAACCGTAAAAGGAAGCATATAAACAGGTTCCAGCTGCAAGTCTAGTTCCGATTTTCGGATCTAACTGAATTCTATCGAATATTATTGCAGATTTTTCTCAAAAGTACTGTTTTTTCAATATTAAAACATGACAAAAGTACCGTTTTTTCAACAAAACGGCGTACGGCTGACCGGTTTTCTGGCAAATTTCTGTTATCTGAACACATTTTTTCGCCGTTTCTGGCATATGTTTCTACTTTAAGATTTCTCACCAAAGTGAAAAATAGGGGCTTTTGGTGGTAAGCTTACCACCTTATTGAGTGGTTTTTAACAAAAAATCTTGCGTATTAACCAAAAAAATGGTATTTTAAGTGGTAATGTTACCACCGAAATTGGTGGTTCGGAGGCTTTCATGGAAAACAAAAAACTTTTGAGCGCATTGGAAAGATGGGAGCGGCTGCAGCCGCTTTCTGAAATCGACAAGGGGAGGTTGAGCCGTCGTTTCACCGTCGATTTCAACTACAATAGCAACCACATTGAAGGAAATACTCTCACTTACGGGCAGACGGAACTTCTCCTGCTTTTTGACAAAGTGATCGGCGTGGCAGATTTTCGTGAATACGAGGAGATGAAGGCAAGTGATCTCGGTTTGAAAATGATGCTGAATGAGGCTGCGGAAGCACAGCAGCCGCTTACTCAGAATTTTATCAGGGCTCTGCACAAAACTTTGATACGCGAGGATTATGATGTTTCGCGCACGCTTCCTGACGGGATGCAGGTCGGTTACACGGTCCACGCCGGGCAGTACAAGACTCGTCCGAACAGCGTCATAACCCGTTACGGCGAGCGTTTTGATTATGCATCTCCAGAGGAGACTCCGGCATTTATGGCTGATCTTGTGGACTGGTACAATAAGGCTGAGCAGGATGATTTGTTTTCGCCTGTAGATATAGCGGTTCTATTTCATTACAGGTTTATCCGCATTCATCCGTTTGAGGACGGTAACGGGCGTATCGCAAGGCTCTTGGTCAACTATATTCTTTCAAGGCACGGTCTGCCCATGATAGTTGTGCGCAGCCGCCTGAAAAAGGAGTATCTTGACGCGCTGCACAGCGCCGATCTGATAGTCGGTCCGATACCGTCAGACGGAGTAAAAGCCTCTTTGAAAAATATCCGCCCGTTTCACAAATACATGGTCGAACTGATAACGCACGAAGTGGAAAACGACATCCTTTTTGTGACTGAAAAAGACGAAAATGTCTGGTGGTATGACGGAGAGCGCATAGCTTTCAGGACTCCGACTTACGGGAAGATCCTCCGCGAGCTCCAGATCGAACCGAAGGCGACCTTGTCATATCTTCAGAATGAAATCGGAATAAACCGCTCTGCCCTGCAGAAAATGCTGCAGTCGCTTCAGAAAAACGGATACATAGAAAAGGATGACCAGGGATTCTGGAGAGTTTTCACAACTCCGTCGGTATAAATCCGTGAAATCCAGCTCTTAAAAGTGTAAAAAATGACTAGGCGATAAATTGCTATTGCCTGCAAAAGCACTATGATTGCCCGTTTTTAAGTTTTTTGAACTAATTTTTCGGGAGGGATTCATGAAATTCAACGGCAAAGAGTACAAAAATTTCGTTTCGGCTTTCGATGAGTCGAATCTTTTCACCCATTTCGCTCCGAGAAAGACTCCTGCCTTCATTCCGCGCGGCAAAAGCAAGGTAAAGACGCTTGATGAAGTTATCGAAATTCTGAATGACGGCGATGTCATCAGCTATCCGCACTACTACAGAACGGGCGACAGAGGCCTTGAGGCGGTCGTTTCAAAGCTCCGCGAGCACGGCAAAAGAAACATCGTTCTTTACGGAAACGCGATTTTTGACCACACTGATCCGTGGCTTTATGAAGCATTTAAAGACGGAATAATTACAGGTATTTATGGCAATATTTACAGAGCGATGGGAAACCACCTCGTTGCCGGCGACCTTCTTCCGTGGGTCGGCGTGGGACTCAGCCACGGCAACAGAGTCCGCAAGCTTCAGGTCGGAGAAGTTCACGTAAAACTTGCATTCCTTCCCGTTCCGATGGCCGATATTCACGGAAACGCAAACGGTGTAATGGGAAATCCCGACGAATACTGCGGACCGCTCGGTTTAGCTACTGCCGATGCGGAATATGCCGACTACACCTGCCTTCTTGCAGGAACGGTTTCGGAAGAAACTCTCATTCCGGCTGAAATAACGATGGAACTCACCGATTTCGTAGTTCCGATGGAGAAACCGGGACTTTCCGAGGGAATCGGTTCGGGAACGCTCGATTTCGAGAAGATCCGCTCCAACAAGTTCAACGCTCAGATCGCGGAGAACGTCACCAACATCATGAAGGCTGCAGGCGTCATGAAAGACGGTTTCGCTTTCCAGGTAGGAAGCGGTGCAGGACTTATCGTTCTCGACAACATCAGGCAGTATCTCAAGGAAAACAACATCACGGCGAATTTCGCGATCGGCGGCATAACTTCGATGCACGTCGAAATGCTTGAAGAAGGAACGTTGCGCCACATTTTCCACGGACAACTCTTCGAGCCGAGCGAAAAAGTTATCAAATCGCTTCTCATGAACCCGTTCCATATTGCTATTTCAACCGGTTTTTACGCTTCCATCGCAAACAAGGAATGTGCAGTAAATATGCTTGACGTCGCAGTTCTTTCGGCTCTCGAAGTTGACCGCGATTTCAATGTCAACACAGTCTGCGCTTCCGGCAGGATCATCGGCGGGATCGGCGGCGGACAGGATGTCGCGGCAGGAGCAGACCTCACGATCATGTTCGTTCCGCTTGCAACCGGCAAGGACGGAAAAGGATTCCCGAAGATCGTCGAGCAAGTCTACACCCGCACCACTCCCGGAGAGGTCATCGACGTCGTCGTCACTGAAGATTATGTCTGCATCAACCCGAAGAGCAGGTCTTCATACAAAGAAGCGATCCTTGAAAACGGCAAAAAATACGGTCTCAACATCATTTCAATGGACGAACTTCTCGCGAAATCGAAAGAAAAAGCGGAAAGTTTCGGTGTCATTCCGAAGCCGAAACCCACTACCGACGAGGTCGTTCACGTTATCGAATGGCGTGACGGAACACTTCTTGACACGATCAAAAGAGCAATGCCGAAATAGGTCTTAATTTTTTCTTCGGCGGCGGTCGTTATATCGTGATATCGGAATCCCGGAATCCCGAAAAATTATGCCGCCGTTCCCTCTAAATCAAATCGATTTTTTCGATCCTGCGTTCGTGACGTCCGCCTTCAAACGGGGTCGAAAGGAAAATTTTGAGCCACTTTTCCGCGTCTTCGAAAGAGGTGAACCTGCCGCCGAAAGCGATGATGTTGGCATTGTTGTGCTGCCGCGAAAGGCGGGCGTAGTCGGGATTTGTGACGAGTGCCGCGCGGATCCCTTTGAAACGGTTTGCCGCGATCGAGATCCCTATTCCCGAGCCGCAGACTAAAAGACCGAAATCGGCACGTTTTTCAAGAATGTCGCGAGCAACCGCCTGTGCAAAATCGGGATAGTCGACTGAATCGGGCGAATTTGTCCCGTTGTCGATGACTTCATAGCCCTCTTCACGCAGCACTGCCGCAAGTTTGTCTTTGAGTTCGAATCCGCCGTGATCGGCACCGGCTGAAATTATCATTGTAAACTCCTGAAATCGTTACTTTTTCAAATTCTGCTCGATTATTTTTTCGAGTTCTTTTTCTTCTTCTTCAGTAATGTCGCTGGCTGTGCTTGTTGCCTCTTTTATCGAATCTTTTGCGTCTTCAGCCGCTTTTTTGGTTTCGTCGACTGCCTTTTTTGCCGCTTTTTCTGCGTCTTTGGAAGCGTCTTTTACTGCTTTTTGCACTTTTTCAGCCTCGTCTTTGATGACTTTGCCGCTTTTTTCTACCGCATCGCTGCCGGCCGGAATTATGTTTTTCCACAAGGGCTTGCCGTTCCAGCAGAAGTTTGCCAGAAGAAAAATGAAAACCGCGATTTTGACGATTTTAAAAATCAATGAACCGAAGCTGCCGCTGCTCTTTTTTTTGCCCATTTTTCACCTCCGAAAATCCAAAACGCACTAATATAGCACAAAATTTACTCTCTTGAATAAAATTTTGCATTTTTGAAGCGGATTTTTTTTCTCAAAGCTCTTTCCTGCTTTTCGGTGAGTTTACCCGGAAAGTGGACCGAAAGGACTTCCGTTATGCCGCACTCAGCCGAAAAACGCTCGATATTTGTCAAAAAGTAGGTGTTGAAAGCCGGATTTTTCGCATATCTGTCGAAAAAAATCCTGCCGGAAGTGACGCTTTCCTTCACGCAGAAAGCCTTGCTGCCAAATTGGTCAGATCTTTTTAATTCGTCAGTTGAAGAGATACCGACAAAGAAAAAAAGTGCGCTCAAAATATTTATTACCAAAGACAAGTGTTTGATTTTATTTCTGAAATACAGGGCAGAGAAAAAGGAGGCGGCAAAAATGATTTTTATAAAAACGGGGACCTGAACTATAGGAACTGCGGTTTTTTCGGCAGTTCCGGCAAAAAAAGAGACCAAAAAAGATGCCGGGGCAATGGTGAAATCAGCGATTCTGAGCATAAAAGCCGCTACACCTTCTGAAAACGGGATCAGAAACTGTGCCATAGTCACGAAAGGCACTGCAAGCGAGACGACAGGGATCACAAAAAAGTTCACGAAAGGGGCAAAAACTGAAAAAGTACCGGAAAGTTCCGCATTCACTACCAGAAGGATCCAATTCACTGTCACCGAAACACAAACAAGCGAGATCATTACAGATCTCGGCAAAACTCTCCAGATCTTAAGGACTGTTGCAACGCACAATGCGCTCATCAGGAAGCTCATCGAAAGCGAACTTCCCGGTATAAGGAGCGCGACTGCGGCAAGAGATGCAAAAAATACGAAGACGGGATGCGGGAATGTGCCGAAAATCATAAAAAAATCGAAAAAAAGCATAAAAGCGAGCGAGCGGAGAGTCGGGATCGAAGCGCCGGTCATGAAAAAATAGTATGCCGAAGCCGCTATTTTGAGAAAAAAGAGCAGGATATTTTTCGCATAAGGACGCAGCGGCACGAAAAAGAGAAGCGAACCAAAAAAGGATCCGAAAATGAGCACCATGATTCCCGTGTGGAATGCCGAGATCGCGACAAGATGCATCGTTCCGGTAACAGCAAGATCGTGCCTGAATTTTGGGGAAAAATCTCGTTTTCCTGTTGCAAGCGCCATAATAAACTCGTGATTTCCAATAGTTGCAGTCTGCCTTTCGAGGCGGCCCTGCAGATTTTCAATAAATTCGGGGCTATACGGCTCTATCGAATCACTGGAATAAGAATCTCTAATCATTGAGAACAAAAATACCGCAACCACTAAAAATATTGAAAAATATGCCGTCTTTATTTTCAACATACAAATTAAAATTTCACCTAATACAAAATCCACAAAATAGAAAATATGCATTAGAAAATAAATTGCAACAAAAAGATGTTTTCCTGCGCGAAAGAAAATTCTTAAAGGTATTGAGAAAAAAAAGAAAATGACTAAACTATACCGGTTTTGATTTTTTTAGAGGTGAGATATGAAAAAATTTTTGTTTGTTTTGAGTATGGTTTTTGCCTGTTCGTCGCTTTTTGCGGCCGATATCTGGGAGACGCAGGAAGAGATCAATGTGAACGGAACTGTCGCTGAGAAAACTGTTGTGATCTCGGACAGCGCGATGAAAGTCGTAAACACTTCGCCGAACGGCGAGACTGAGACTCTTGTTGACCTCAATGCCGACAAGATCACGATCGTAAACCACAAATACAAAACTTTCCAGACATTCAAGATCAGCAAATACATCGAATTTGCGCAGCAGCTTTTCAACGACCTCAAGGAAAAGCAGGGAGCTGTCGATCCTGACAAAGTCCTCCCGAAAGTTACATTCGAAAAGCAGGGAAACGAAACTGTAGAAAAATGGAACTGCGAAGTCTGGAGCGTCATAGTTGACGGAAAACCTTATTCCAAAGTTTGGGTCACTCCGGAGATGAAAAACAAGCAACTGCTTGAATTTAAAAAGAAATTTACAGCCATTCTTCCGGACAACCTTGTAAAATACCGCACTGTTGAAGCTCAGGTCGAAGATAAATTCGTAGAGATTGGAACGGTTGTAAAATCGGTCAAACTTTCGCAGAACCCGAAGATGCCCGAGATCAAGACAACGGTGAAAAAAATGATGAGATCGGATCTCAAGAAGATAGAACTTATGCTCCCGGCAGGTTACGCCGACAAATCGGCTCCGGAAACGGTCCAGCCTAAGACAAAATAACTTTTTTATGGAGAAATTACGATGAAAAAAATTTCCTTGATTGCGATTCTCGCTTTGATTTCAATGCTTTTCTTCGTTTCATGCGGCAGTGACGATGAAGATGCCGCTGATACGGAAACTGGTGACACCACGGCCGATACAACTGCTGATACTCAGTCGGATACTGATGCGGACACAACTGATTCTGGTGCAGATACTGCAACAGATACCGATGCTGATACGACAGCTGATACGACGGCAGATCCGACAGACGATCCGACAAACCCGACGGATGACCCGACAGATCCGACTGATGACCCGACGAACCCGACAGACGATCCGACAGATAACCCGACAGATAACCCGACGGATGACCCGACCAACCCGACTGACGACCCGACAGATCCGACTGACGATCCGACAAATCCTGGTGAAACCGATCCCGGGAATGAAGGATCCGGCCCGCGTCCTGCTAACGGAGCTGTAGGCTCTACCTGCGCTTCTGAGGATGACTGCACTTTGACATACGGAAGTGGAGACAATGAGCAGATCATGGTCTGCGCAACAGCTTCAGACGGATTTACGAGTGACGGCTACTGCACTTTCATGTGCGATATGACAGATCACAAAGCTTGCGACAACTACGGCGGAGTATATGTTGCTTTGGGCAGCTGGGGTGACGGACTTTGCTACACCCGCTGTACTTCTGGTGCAGACTGCGGAAGCGGCTATCTCTGCTACAACAGTGCGTGCATGCCTGACTGTGTCGCAGCCGGCGGGACCTGCTTCTACGGCAGCAGCGTATGCGACACAACCAAGCGTGTCTGTGTCAAAGGATAACTTTTAAAACGGGAGAAAAAAATGGAAAATCTTACGCTGAAAACTTTGCAGGATGCGGACCTGCAGGGAAAGATCGTTCTTGTCCGCGTTGACCACAATGTTGTTAAAAAAGGAAAAATCGAAGATCCTTACAGAATCGACTCGACTTTCGCTACCATCTGTAGGATCTATGCAAAAGGCGGAAGACCTATCCTTATGACTCACGTAGGCCGTCCGAAAGACAAAAAAACGGGCGAGATCACGATGGAAGAGAAGACTTCCGTTCTCCCGGTAGTCAAATATCTCGAGAAAAAACTCTCACTTAGGATCAAAGTTCCCGAATTCAAGGCAGAAGACGCTTTCGGATACAAAAGCCTCTGCAAAGATGTTATGGATCCGCTTCTCGACGAGCTCAGATCGGGAAAGATCGACATGATCTACCTTCCGAACACGCGCTGGTTCGCAGGAGAGGAAGCAAAGGACGAAAAAGCGGACAAACTTGCGGACGAAATGGCCTCTATCGCCGATGTTTTCGTAAACGACGCTTTCGGTTCATGGCAGAGCCACACTTCGACTGTAAGAGTTGCAAAACGCCTTCCCGCATTTGCAGGGATCCTGATGGAAAAAGAGATCGAGAACCTGAAACGCATCTACGAGCCGGCAAGGCCTTTCCTCGCAGCAGTCGCGGGATCGAAATTCGACACCAAGATCGAACCGCTTTCGGCGCTTTTGGAAAAGGCTGACCACCTTGTTCTCGGCGGAGTCATCTACAACGCATACCTCTGCGCGAAATACGGCGTAAAAATCGCAGGCGTTGAGGAGGAAGACGTTGCTTCGGCTAAAAAATTCGTCAATTTCTCGGCAAAATTCCCGGGAAAAATCGTTGAACTTCCATACATCGTCGAATCCGACACGATGGACGGCAAATTCGAAGGCCAGTACAGAACGGTCGCGCTCAAGGATCTGAAACCGGGAATGGAACTCAAGTTCGTTCTTGACGCAGCTCCTGAAACTTTCGCAGATCCGGCAGTCACCGAGATCTTTGCAAACGCGAAGACTTTCTTCGTAAACGCTGTAATGGGCTTCACGCCGAATTTCGGCAGCGGCACCGCGGCGATGTATACTCTCATCGACAAAAATAAAGACGCAAACAAACTTTACGGCGGCGGCGACACGCTGCAGGATTTCAAAAAACTCCTTCCCGGCACCTACATGGCGGCTGTCGACAACACGAAATACTACATGTTCACAGGCGGCGGCGCAGTGCTTAAAGCTATCGAAGAAAAAACTCCGGCCGGAATGGAACCTGTTAAAATGCTGCTTAAATAGTCACTTTTCCCGATAAAGTCGTGAAAAACCGCTTCGCTTACGCATCAGTTCTTATTGTTTCAGTTCTTCTCAATGTTTTTCTATACTTGAACAAGGACGCCGCTCCGAAAGAGGAAGACGAGGAAAGACCTTTCGAACTCTATCCTACCGACCACTCATCGCTCGACTTCCCGCTTACTTACGACGTGGATCTGCCTCAGTTCAGGACTTTTTCGCCGAAAGGGGAAAATATTTTGTTCGCGGATTTTGTCCTCAAAGGGACGATTTCCGATTCGTTCAACCGGAAATACAACACTAAGATCCCGCAGCAGATAATCAAAAACATTCAGGAGATCGTCTATTTTCTGAACGGCTTCAAGATCCGCTTCCGCGAAGGCGACGCCCTTACTTTTTTCTATGACGAAAAATCTGGAGAGGTGCTTTATCTCAGATACAAAAATTCATCCGCAAGAACCGTTTCGGAAGTCTATCTTTTCGATGCAGGGAGCGGCGAAAAATATTTCACTTCCGACACTTACGAGTTGCAGCCGTGCATCACAAACGGTCCTTTCAAAGGATGTCCGAGAGTGCGATTCCTCCACGAAAACAACAACTTAGTCCCTGTTTTCGAGACCCCAGTAAACGAAGATATCCATCTGCCGTTCCTCGCGAAACTCATGGAATCCGACCAGTCGCGCGGCTTCGGCGGTTCGATGGAACTCATTTACAGCAACTACGCGACACGCGCCTTTTTCCGCGGACTTGCGAGCATAAATCCGTCGCTTAAAAAGAATGCTTTATACAAAGAAAAAGCGGTCATCGGAAAAAGCGGCTACATCTTCAGCGACAAAAAAAGCGGAGTGATCTACTACCTGCGGAAATTCGACAATTCGATAGTTTCGCCGTTTGTTTTTCACCACACCGAAAGCCGCCAGATGTCCGAAAAAAGCATGTTGAATTTCCAGATCCTGAGGAATTTCTACTCGAAAGCCTCCGAATACGCCAAAAGTTTCGAAAAAAATTATTTCTAAGAACTAAAAAACAACGACTCCGCTTTTTTCAAGGAGCGCCTTCCGCTCCCGCCAGTCGGGCATGAAAACTGTAAGCTGCCTGTAAAAATCGGGAGAATGGTCCGGATGAAGAAAATGGTTGAACTCATGCGCCACGACATATTCGATGCATGAGACCGGGACCGTTGCGAGTGCGTAATTGAAGGTCACGCTTTTTCCGCGCGGCATGCAGCTTCCCCAGCGCGAGACCATGTTCCTGAATTTTATTTCCGGAAAATCCACACCGTATTTGCTGAATTTGGGATATGCCGCTTTGCAGAGTTCAGTCAAAGTCTCACGGCATAGATCCCTGAACCACTTGCGGAAGACATTGCGTTTAAGCCCGGTGTCAAACGGATCCTTCACCCTCAAAGTTATGAAAACGCCGTCGTTTTTGACCTCGTTCCTCGCTCCGCGCAGCACTTTGAGCCTTAAGTCGCGCCCTAAAATGCGGAAGGATTCGCCGTCAACATACTGCTTCTGCGCTGCGGTAATATTCTCGATCTCCGCATAATGACTTATCGCCTTGAAAATGAAATCCGCTTTTTCCCGCAGGAATCTCTCGATATATTCAATGGAGACCCTGCTGTTTGCCGACACCAGGACGGTTCCGTCACGGTGAACACGCAGATTCAGATTTTTCACTTTCTTGCGGGTAAGAGTGTATTCCAAAATCCTGCCGGATATTTCGAGCTGCCTAATCATTCCCGTTCTAAAATCCTATCAATACCCGTATTTTTTCCGTTTTGCTGCCAAAAACGAGAGCGTGACCGCGGCTGCAACGAATTCAGCGGCGACAAGCGAGAACCACACTCCGTTCACTCCGAAAAGAAGCGGCAGGATAAGGACAGAGGCAGTTTCAAAGACTACTGTCCGCAGGAACGATATCGCAGCCGAAACGAAGCCGTCGTTGAGCGCGGTGAAGAACGAAGAGCCGTATATCGGAACGGCGGCAAAGAGGAAACTGAAGGAAAAAATTCTGAAACCATGCACCGTAAGAGCTGCAAGATCCGCGTCATAACCGACAAATATCATCGCAATAGGGCCTGCCAGGAGCTCTCCGGCAAAAAACATCGCAACTGCCGAAGCGGCGAGGATCTCCGCGCTTTTTTCGAGAACATTCTTCAGCTCGGGATAGTCACGCGCTCCAAGATGAAAACTGACGATAGGCGCAGTTCCTACTGAATAGCCGATGAATATCGAGAGGAACATAAAATTCACATACATCAGGACGCCGTAAGCCGCTACACCGTTCTCGCCGGCATACTTCATGAGCTGCATATTGTAGAGCATGCTGACGAGCGACATCGAAACGCCCGAAACGAATTCCGAAGAGCCGTTGGTGCAGGTCTTGAGAAGCGCAATGCCATCGAATTCGGTCCTTCCCAGCTTGAGAAGGCTCGTGTTTCTGCGGGCGAAGTAGAGCACTGGGACCATTCCTCCAACGATCTGGCTCGCGACAGTCGCCAGGGCCGCGCCGACGATACCGAAAGGAAAGACCGCGACAAGCAGGAGATCAAATATCATGTTCGTGAAACCGGCGGCGATAGTCACCAGAAAACCGAGTTTGGGCTTTTCGGCAGTGACATAAAAGCTGTGGAACTCGAATTGCAGCATAACGAACGGAAGCCCCAGCAGAACAAGCCTGCCGTAAAGGACGCAGTCGGGAAGCATCGCCTCGTCCGCTCCCAAAAGACGAGCTACGGGCTCCATTGCGAAAAACGAAGGAAGAGCGACCGCAATACCGACAAAAACAGTGAAATAGACAAGAAAAGAGAAAAGCGAATTCGCCTTTTCAGCCCTTCCCTCACCCAGCAGTTTGCCTATGAGCGCGCTTCCGCCGGTGCCGAAGATGAAACCAAAAACCCCTAATATCATTAAGAAAGGATATATCAGGTTTATTGCGGCAAAAGGTGTTTTTCCGACAAAATTCGAGATGAAAAACCCGTCTACCATGCCGTAGATCGAGGTAAAAATTATCATCATTATGGTCGGAAGGGCGAAACGGATCAGTCTCCCCGAAGTAAAGTGGTCTGAAAGCTGGATAGCCATTGAAATCTCAGCAGTTTTCTGTTGTCAGTCGGCCTGCATCCGTCATTGCGGCAGCGTGTCGGCGGCAATCTATCCGAAACTGACACGATGTCAATATAAAAAATTTCGATAAAATGTTTGCTTTTGCTATTTTTTGACTAAGATGCTTCGTTTTTTTGTTTTTTCACTTTTTGAGGTTGATCATGAAAAAATTGCAAATGCTCGCACTTCTGTTCCTTTCGCTCTTCTTTGTTTTGGCTTGCACTTCTGATGACGATGAAGACTTTACCGACACGTTCTCTGATGAAACCAGCGACAAAACGGACTCTGAGCCTGTGAACGACAACGAAACCATTGAACCATCTGATGACACTGAACCCGTCAGCGGCGATGACACTGAACCTGTCAGCGGCGATGACACTGAACCTGTCAGCGACGATGACACCGAACCCGTCAGCGACGATGACACTGAACCCGTCAGCGACAGCGACACTGAACCTGTCAGCGACGATGACACTGAACCCGTCAGCGACGGCGACACCGAACCCGTCAGCGACGATGACACCGAACCCGTCAGCGACGATGACACGACCGGACCGGATGAAGATGTTCCGCCGGCTCCCGGAGAGATCTGCACAGCGGCAGGCGGGACCTGGAACGAGACCGAAGAAACCTGCACAAAGATCACAGACTGCATCGGCAGACCGGAAGAAAACACCGTATGGAACGGTGCAAGTTCCTATACACAAACTTACGCAGACGGCACATGGAGTGCTGAAATAGCCGCAGAATACAATGAAGAAGAAGGCGCGTGCCACTTCACATGCAGTTCGGGTCATGTATGGGACGGTTCAAACTGCTCTCCGGATCCCTTATTGAGTATTCCGGAGTGCTCTGCGGCATCAGGGACCCCGTGCAAAGATTCCGCAAGCCAGGTATGGTCAAAGAAATCTTCCGCCACAAAGTATTGGAGCAAAGCGGCAGAGGACTGCGACACTCTGGATGAAGGCGGATTCACTTGGCGTCTTCCCGAGATCTGGGAACTTAGAATGCTGATAACCGATTGCACAAAAACACAGGCTGACGCCGAGACCTGCATGCTCAGCGATGATCACCTTGGATTTGCAGACGGCACCAACTGCGGATCCTGCACATCCAATTCTACCGGCAAATACAGTATACTCGGCGATACAGAAACACTGTGGTCTGCTACCAAAGTAAGTGACTACAGCAGCTCGTGGGTATGGATCCTGAACTTCAAGAAGGCTTCTTTCGACTATGATTCTTACAGCTCTTCTGGTGATTTCAAATACAAATTCCGTTGCATAAAGAAATGACAAACATTAATTTTGGAGGTTGATTATGAAAAAATTGCAAATGCTCGCTGTTTTGATCCTTTCGCTTTTCTTCGTTCTGGCTTGTGCTGACGATGATGACGATTTTGAAGATCTTACAGACACTGTTTCCGGCAACGATGCAGATCAGTCAGGTGACGATCTTCCTGAAGGTCAGGAAAATTCCGACACGACTGATCCGACTGATCCGACCGGCACCACAGATCCAACTGATCCAACTGATCAGACTGACCCGACAACTGATCCGACAACTGATCCGACTACAGATCCGACAACTGACCCGACTACTGACCCGACTACAGATCCGACTACAGATCCGACAACGGATCCGACAAACCCGACAGATCCGACTGATCCTACCGATACACCGGATCCAACCGGTCTTCCCGAGTGCAAATTCTCAAACCCGACACCGTGCAAAGATCCGTCAAGCACTTTTATCTGGTCGTCGAAAACTTCTGTCAGAAAATACTGGAATGCCGCTGTCGAATACTGCGACACTCTGGATGAAGAAGGTTTAAGCTGGCGTCTTCCCGAGATCTGGGAACTCAGGACTTTGATCGAAAACTGCCCCGGCACTCAGTCAGACAGCACCACATGCCAGATCGCCGAAGAATGCGTTGCATACAACACATGCTACACAGGCTGCGATTCATGTGTCGGCAAAGAGAGTTTTTACAGCAAAGTCGGTGACGACGAGACCTTGTGGTCAGCGACTATAGTCAGTGACTACAGTGACTACTATGCATGGGTCCTGAATTTTCACGGCGCATCTTTCACTTATGCAGACTATAAAGCTACTTCCGGCGATGACAAATACTTTGTCCGCTGCATAAAAAAATAGCCGATCATCAAACTTTTTGGAGGTAAAAATGAAAAAGATCGTCATTACATGCAAACTTCCCGGCAAAAGATACGAAGAACTTCTTGCCGACAAAAATTTCAAGACAATCGTTCTGAATGAGGAGGAACACAAAAACCTCGCAGAAACTCTTGAAAGGATCTCACCCGACGGTCTTATTTCAATGCTTTCCGACAAAATCAGTGCCGAACTGCTTGCAAAAATGCCGAATTTAAAGGTCGTTTCGAACTATGCTGTAGGTTTCAACAACATCGATCTTGACTACTGCCGCGAACACGGGATCACAGTCACGAACACGCCGGGAGTTCTCACCGATTCGACTGCAGATATCGCGATTCTGCTTCTCCTTATGACTTCAAGACGCGCGGTCGAGGCTGAAAAATATGCAAGAGAAGGCAATTTCAAAGGCTGGGCACCTGAACTTTTCAACGGAGTATCGCTTGACGGCAAGAAATTCGGTGTTCTCGGAATGGGTCGTATCGGCTTTGCCACGGCGAAAAGGGCAAAAGCGTTCGGACTTGAGATAATCTACTGGAGCAGGCGCAGAAACGAAGCTGCTGAGAAGGAACTTGGTGCAAAATACTGCGAATTTGCGGAACTTCTGAAGGAGTGCGACTTCCTTTCGCTGCATCTGCCTTACGTTCCGGAACTTCACCACATGATAGGCGCGAAAGAACTCAGAACGATGAAGAAAAGCGCGATAATCATCAACACGGCACGCGGTCAGCTTATTGACGAAGCGGCTTTGGCTGATGCACTCGAAAAGAAAGAAATCTACGCTGCGGGATTCGATGTCTATGAATTTGAACCGAAAATCACGGAAAAGCTCAAAAGTCTTGAAAACACTGTGCTTTTGCCTCATATCGGAAGCGCAGCCGAAGAGACGCGTTCCGAAATGGCGAGAATGGTGATCGACGACTGCTGCGCAGTTTTAAGCGGAAAAGCTCCCGAAAATCCGGTAAAGTAGCATTTTCTCTCCTTAAAACTGCTAAAAACTTGCCGTTATTTCAATAAACAATATACTTCCCCGATATTATTGGGGAGGATTTTATGAAAAATTTAAAAATCTGCACGGCAATCAGAAACAAGGATTTTGAAGATGAAATCATCAAGATCATCCAGGATTCAGGCTGGGTGCATTCGAATGTGAACATCGATGACATTGTGAACGAGCACAGATCGGCGAACCAGATCTTCATTGTTGAAGACAACTACTCTCAGATCCTGAATCTGATCGAGTTCCACAACTCGTGCTACCTCAATTTTATTCCGGTCGTCGTTCTTTCAACGCCGGAATCTAAATGCAAAGAGTGGGTAAAAGGGGTCAAATTCCCGGAAAAATATTTTCACTGCGGACTTATGAACTTCAGAATGATCGCGATCCAGACTATCGAGACGATGTCGGCTCTGGCTGAGGCACACCGCAACCTCGTCGTGAAAAAATACAGGGAAACGGCAGCCGCGATATTCAAAAGATCAGCCCTCGACTTCAGGATATTTCTCGCAGAAACGCTCGATATGAGCCTTGACCTGCTCTATGCAGAAAGAGGCTCGTTCATGCTCCTCAACGAAAAAGGGAACCTTGTCGTTGAAGCTGCGACTAAAAAAGCGATCATCGGACTGGAGATCCCCCCTTCAAACGAAAATGTCGCATGGACAGTCGTCAACACGGCCAAACCTATTTTCGTAGAGAATATCGACAACGACCCGAGATTCAAAAAGTCAGGTTCGGGATATGCGAAAGACTACTTCATGTCTATCCCGATATTCCTCAACAAGAAGATCGCCGGCGTTTTCAACCTTTCGGATAAAATGGTCTCGCTGCTTTTCGACAACAGCGACTATGAAAAGGCAAACGAGCTTCTTGCCGTCATTGAACCGTATCTTTACATCAACAAACTGGCAAACTACGTAAGATCGCTGAAAAATCAGTAAGCGCAATGTCCGTCAACCCGCTGTTTTTAAAAATTGCATCCATTGTCATTTATCTCTCTGCCTTTGTCTCAGTCTGCCTTTTTGTCAACACACAGATGGTGAAATACGACTATTTCATCTATCTTTACGGCACATCCACCGCTCCGGGATCGAAGGCTTTAGTAAAAGTCCTTTCGCGGGACGGCGAGCTCGTCTCAAACCCCGCTGTGTTCGTAAACGGCGTCAGGCAGCATTCCCCGCTTATCGACCTGCGCCCCGACATGAAAGAGATAAAAGTGCTCTTCGGCACGACGGAAGCTGTGTTTCCGCTGAGATACAAAGATGTCGCGGAATACTCTTTCAAACCGCAGAAAAAACTCCGTCCGACACGCCAGGAAGCGGAAAAAGCAAAAAGAGCGGACCTGGGAGAGAAAAAAATTTTCCTCCTTCCCGAAAATTTCAGAGCTGTCTCGGAGTTTGAAACGACTGTCGGCCTCTACTGCACCGAAAACGACAAGCCATGCGCCGACACTTCGGTATTTCTTGACGGCTCGCAGCACGAACTCAACAGCGGATTCATGCGGTTCACGACGGTCTTCGGGAAGGATCAGGGCGTCAACATCTCGTTTGAAAGCGGAGAATCGGGTTATGTCCCGATCCCTTATCCCGGGAAAATGTTCAAATTTTACAGGACAAAAGACTCCCTCACCCTCGCATCCCTCAGCGACACGAGAAATGTCCACATCGACTGTTTCAACGAAGGTCTCTGGGTCGGAACAGACATCGTTTCAGTGGGTTATGAAGGGCTTGTCCTTCCTAAAGTCTACACACAGTGCGACACAGTCCAGGCAAGCATGAATTCAGCTTCTCCGGGAACGATGACCGCTGTGATCTCAACCGCGAAAAGTTTGCAGGGAAATATCGACGACCCCTACTTTGCCCCGCTCTCAAAGGCTTTGCCGCAGTTTTCACCGGCAGCGCAGAGGTATTTCGTCACTTCCTACAACGCATCGTTTTTCCAGCCCCTTTCGACAATATTTTCTGGCGAAAAACTTGAAAAGGAATTCAACGCGGCGCGTGAGAAGGAGCTTTCACTCTATCGGATAATGCTGATCATATCATCTGTTCTCGGATTCTTCCTTTTTGCCTTCATCATGTTCAAAAACATCAAAGTCATAGAGGACGAGGACGGCGAAGTGATCTCGAACTCCCTTGCAAAACAGCGTGCAATAGCAATAGGCGCACTTGCGTTCTATGCGCTTTTCATACTCGGCTTATTATATTTTCTTAACAATCTGGCGTAACGATCATGGGAATAATCAGACAACTTTCCGAGACCATAATAAACAAGATCGCGGCGGGCGAAGTAGTCGAAAGACCTGCTTCGATAGTGAAGGAACTTATTGAGAACAGCATCGATGCCGGCGCAAAAAACATCGAGATCGAGATCGAAGGCGGCGGCAAAAAGCATATCCTGGTGCGCGACGACGGCTGCGGAATGTGCGAAGACGACATATTCATGGCGCTGGAAAGCCACGCCACAAGCAAGCTCTCGAAGATCGAAGACCTCGAAGACATCGCGACCATGGGGTTTCGCGGCGAGGCAGTCCCGTCGATAGCCGCAGTCACAAAATTTTCGATATCAAGCGCGCAGAGCCACGGCAACGGATTCAAGATCGAGACGAAGAACGGCTCCGTTGTAAAAAACCTGCCCGTTTCAATGCCGAAAGGGACCGAGATCGTCGCCGATGATCTGTTTTTCAATGTTTCTGCCCGCAGAAAATTTTTGAAGGAAGAGAAGACTGAATACGGCAAGATCCGCGAGATCATCACGAACTTTGCAGTTGCACGTTACCAGACGGCGTTTTCGTTCAAAAGCGATTCAAGGAACGTCTTCACTTATGCCGCGGCAAATTCACAGCTCGAAAGGATCTCGTCAGTCTGGAAAATATCGAAAGAACTCATCGGTTCGGCGGAAGCTGCGCATCAGGACCTGGTCTCGGTCCGCGCTTTCGTTCCGAGTCCGCTCGAATCTGTTCCCGGTCATTCAGTGACCACGGTAAACGGCAGGATCATATCGGACCGTGCTGTAAATTCGGCGGTTTTCAGCACTTTCAGAGACGCTGTCGGAGGAGAGTTCAAGTCTCCCGTCATGCTGTTTATAAAGACCGATCCGCACTTTGTCGATGTCAATGTCCATCCGGCAAAACTTGAAGTGCGTTTTCTCAACACAGCACTTGTAGCCTCACTGATAAGAGAGGCTATCCTCAAAGCCCTGCAGTCGATAAGGGCCAACGATAAAAACGAGGATAAGAATGACACCGTGTCAACTCAAAACCTAATTCCGAAGCAGGTTTCGCAGATTTCAGAAAAAGCTGTTGAAGCAGGAAATGAAGAAAAACCTGCTTACAATGCGCCGAAAGAGAAAAATGACAGATTTATTCACGGCAAGATTTCAGCGAAAGGTGCTTCCGCAGGAGGTTTTACGGCAAGAACTTACGAGCCTGAACACCAAGATCATGCAAATCCTTTCAAGATCAGGGAAAGTCAGCCTTTTTACACACCTGCAAGTCATGAAGAGGAGCCCGCGGAGCAGACCTACATACCAGAACCTGAACACGGCAACCTTTTCGGGATGAAGATCCGCGACTACAAAAAGATAGGTGTGGTATTCGGCGTTTACCTTGTCCTTGAGATGAAGGATAAGATCGTTTTTCTGGACCAGCATGCCGCCCATGAAAGAATAACCTACACCAGGCTGAAAAGCATGCACGCCCTGAACAACGGGCTTTCCCAGGAGCTTATTTCCCCTCTTCTGATAAAGCTTTCTCCGACTGAGACCTCGATACTTGAGGAAAACTGCGGGAAATTCAGAGATTCAGGGTTCGTTATCGATATCTTCGATGAAAGTTCGGCAATGCTGCGGGCCACGCCGGCACTCGGCTTTGATGCGGACTGGAAACAGGTCATAAAGGAGATCCTGGGAGAATTTGCCGAATACGCCGGCTCTCAGGAAATGGAACAGTTTTTTGTGGCGCATCTGGCGCAAAGAGCATGCAAAGCCTCAGTGCGGCGCAACGATGTCCTTGCCGATGAAGAGATAGACGCCCTCGTGGATGCCGTAAACAAAAGCGATTTCCTTTCCTGCCCTCACGGCAGACCGTTTTTCTTCGTAATGACCAAAAACGAATTTGAGAAAAAAGTGCAGAGACGATGACTCTTATATTCATTTTGGGGCCGACGGCTTCAGGAAAAACAAGCCTTTCGATCAAACTCGCAAAAAAACTCAACGGCGAGATTATCGGCGCCGACTCTGTCCAGATCTACAAAGATCTAGTGATCGGTTCGGCGGCTCCGACTCGCGAAGAAATGCAGGATATCCCGCATCACCTCATAGGGATACGCGATCTGAAAGACGATATCAGCGCAGGGATCTACATCTCTTCCGCCCTGCCGGTAATCGAAAAAATCGAGAGATCGGGCAAAACTCCGATAGTTGTCGGAGGCACCAATTTTTATGTTGACGCTTTGATAAACGGACTTTCACCGGTTCCGGCAGCCGATGAAGAAACGATGCGGCTCTTTGAAGAAAAATTCAGGCCTGTTTCAACAGAGGACCTTTTCGAGGAACTTCAGAAGACCGATCCTGAATGGGCTGGAAACATCTCTTCACCAAACGACAGGCAGCGGATAAAACGGGGGCTTTTCGTCGCAAGAACGACAGGAAAGACTCTTTCCGAATGGAACCGCATGGCAAGAATAAACGCCTATTCCGGCAAATTCACGGCTTTCGGGATAAGGATCCCGCGGGAAAAACTTTACGAAAATATCAACTTGAGGACGCGCATCATGCTTGAATCAGGACTTGTCGGAGAAGTCCGTGCGATCAACGAAAAAGGGTTCGACTCCTCGAATTGCAAAGCACTCAATTCTATCGGGTATATCGAAACGGAACGCTATCTGAAAGGCGGGATCGCCTCGATCGAAGAACTCTCGGAGCTTATTGCGCAGAATACGAGACATCTTGCAAAAAGACAACTCACATGGCTTAGGAACCGTGACTATGTCGTGTGGAAAGATCCTGAGGAAATCTTGGAATCGTAGAGACGTTTCATGAAACGTCTCTTCTGACACACCGGTTAGTTGAATCTCTTGTCGAGTTCGTAGAATACCGAGAGGTAAAGAGCGTTCGATACCTGCCAGTCGCGGATCGTCGAGAAATCTCTCTTGAGGTTGAGCTCATAGTTGAAAGCGACATATTCGTGAACGCTGATGTCAAGTCTGAAACGCGTTTCGAACTGGATAGCGTCTGAATATTTGAATTCGCCTTCGCTGTCTCTGTAGATGTCCTTGTCAAATACGAAAGGCATGATGACTCTCGACATAAGGTCGTAGGAAAGCACTCTCTTGTGGAGGTAGCCTTTAAGAAGGAGACCAGCCTCTCCGCCGAGTTCGTAAACATCGTCAAGAGCTTTAAGAGTTGCGACATCGCCTTCGACATCGGAGACTACATAGGAATCGCCGACCCATACTTCTCTGCCTGCAAGACCAGCATAGATTTCGAGGTTTGCAGATTCTTCCTCGACCGGACGGACGAAGATACCGGTTCCTTCCGTAAGATAGAAAGGTTTGCCCGGTTTTGAAGTTTTATATTTCTTTTTGCCTTTAGCGATCTCTTTTTCTTCCTGATCCTGATAGGTCATCTCATCGCTGCGGTAGTCATATCCCGGAAGGAAATGGGTCTCAAGACCGGCTTTCAGGTAGTAACCGGCGATCTTGTGGAACATAAGGTTGTAACGGAAATCGATCTTGAAAAGGTCGTTTGCGATTACCCAGCCGTCGAATGCGGGAGTGTAGCTTACGCCTTCTTTCCAGTTAAGGTCGGTAAGGACTTCGTGCATATCCTTTTTGTATTTGTAGTTAAGGACAATGTTCGCATCCGTCTGGAAGTAGTGACCGTCAGCCTTTCCTGCGACATAGCGGTTGTGGGTGTAGCTTGCCGAAAGCTGGGGCTTGAAGTAGATGAAGTGATGCGGATCAGCGACCGGAGCTTCTTCAGCGGGTGCATCGCACTTCGGGCAGTTGCAGTTGTCAGCCGGAGCTTCCTCTTTAACTTCTTCTGCAGGAGCTTCTTCTTTTGCGGGTTCTTCAGCGGTAGCCTCTTCTTTTGCAGGCTCTTCTTTTGCAGGTTCTTCCTTTGCAGGTTCTTCAGCGGGAGCCGGAGCTTCTTCTTTTGCAGGTTCTTCTGCAGGAGCAGCCTGTTCAGCAGCCGGAGCCTGTTCTGCCGGGGCAGCCTGTTCTGCCGCGGGTTGATTTTCGTCAGCCTTAGGAGCTTCAGCCGGAGCTTCCTGAGCCGTTAACGAAGCAAAAATAAAGACGATTGAAAGCATAAACATAAAGCGTTTCATCATTTTCCTCCTAAAAGAAAACAAAAAAATAACGGCGGGATTATAGACAAAAAAAATCTTTTTGCAAATTTTTTACTCCAATTTTGGTTAAGTTTGCAGATTTTTTATGAAATTATGCTTAATTTTGCATAATTATAATTCGTGCTATATCAGACCGCATCCGATCAGAACAAGAGTGAATATGAACGAGAGAACTGTTGCCAAAAGCATCCTGATATCCATGGCTCGCCTCCTAAATAAAAAAACAAACGACTGGCGATCACGCCGGCTTCTCATATTTAGTTGCTGAAATGCAGGATTTTTCTGACAAAAATTCCGAAAAAAGTTGAAAAAATCGCTTAACTGGCTGATTTTATACCGATATTACGACATTATGGCCTACACTGCCCCGCTCATGATCCAAGTCCCTTTCTTGAGCCACTTTTCGGCTGCCGCGCGGATCATTTCAGGAGTGATGGCATTGATTATCTCGAGCTGCTTCAGGTAAGTCCCCGCTTTGAGCCCGAGGACTTCTTCGATCACGATGTTGCTTGAGTGGAAGCTGCTGCTCTGCACCGCCTTTGCAAACGATGTCGCCAGTGTGTTTTTCGTTTCGTTCAGGCGTTCTTCGAGAAGTTTCCCGTTTCTGATCTCCTCGACTGTCTTTTCAAAGACATCCTGCACCGCCTTGATCTTTTCAGGGCTCGTTATGGCAGTGAAACTGGCCGCGCCGCCGACCGGAGTATTCGATACCGAAAACGAAAATGTATAGACGAGGCCGCTTTTCTCTCTGAGTTCGGTGAAAAGCGGGGAACGTTCACCTGAAAGATAGCATTCAAGAAGGCGCATCGTGTCGAAATCCTTGTCGTAATGCGAGGGGCCTCTGAAAATTTTTGAAATATATGCCTGATCTTTGCCTTTTACCGGGATCTTTATCGTGTCTCCGCTCAAAGGTCTGAGTCCGGCAGACACAGTTTCGAGCGTGCTTCTCCCCTCTTTGAAGCAGGAAAGGAGCCTCTCTGCGGTCTTTGTTTCCGCCGCTCCGGCTATCGCCATGACGAAGTCGTTTTTGTTGATGAATGTGTCGCGCACTTTCCGCGCATCGGCGACAGTCATTTTGGAGACAGACTCCACCGTTCCGTCCGAAAGGTATTCCCACGGAGTCCCGCCGAAGAGCTCCCTGTTTGTGGCTGCACTGATAAAATATTCAGGATACTCCTGCATCATCGAAAGGTTTGAGAGAACACTCTGCTTCTCTTTTTCGAAATCCTCCTCTTTGATCTTGTTGTCGAAGAAGCGCTTGACTATATCGACAGCCTCATCGACAAAACTGTCGCGCGCCGTCCATTCGATCCCTGCGTAAGAGTTGCTGTTGACGGGCTTTATCCTGATCCCGAATTTGTCGAGATAGCTGTTTGTCTCGTCAAAAGTCATTCCGTCAGCCGAAGCGAAGATCGATGAGACTGCGAGTTTGAACGAACCGGGAAGGTTTTTGAGATTCATCTGCGCGCCGCCCTTTTTGAGTATGCAGCCGCTCACAAAAGGCGAGCCGTCGAGTTTTTTGACGAAGCACTTGAGCTTCCCGCTTTTTACAATGCCGAGTTCCTTGCTCTCTTTGGAAGTTTTTGAAGCAGGAAATTCAAAGGAAGCGATATCAAAAGCGCATCTCTCCGGCTTGGAAAAACCAATGAAGACTTTGTCGAAACCGAGATTTTCCCTTTTGAATCTGTTGAGGTCATCGGCCGTAAGGTGGAAAAGTTCGTAGAAGTAGTCGCGGTCGAGTTTTTCCGCGTCTTTGTAGAGAAGGAAACTTTTCTGCATTATCGCCGGCGTGTTTCCCAACCCTTCCGAATTGAAGAATTCCTTGCTGAGGAGCACTTCGCGCGCTTTTGCCACCCGGCTTTGCGTAAATTCAAGGCTCTCCCACACTTTAGCCCACTTTTCAAGGCGCTTTTTCACATTCGTTGCCGGCATCGCGCCGAGCTGAACGTAAGTGGAACCCGCGACACCGGTCTCGCAGCCTTCGATGTAGGTATCGAAAGTGTTGTGTTCGTAAACGAGTTCATTGTAGAGCACTCCGCTGTCCATGCTGTAGGTTATCGCCATGATAAGATTCATTATCGCCTCTATCCTGCCTGTGTGCGGCGGGAGATCCCAGCCTGCGGCGAAGTAGCACTTGTTCTGCCTGTTCTCCATTCCAAAACGCGTCTTTCCTTTCCACGGCGTGAGCTTTCCCCTTTTCCAGTCTGGGTTTACATCGAGCTCCATCGAAGGCTTTCCTTCAAAACCGCCTGCAATGACCAGGTAAGGCGAATTGAAGACACGCTCCTTCCAGAAATCGGCGACAGCTTTTTTCGAGGCCCTGCCTACCGTGCGCTCTTCGCCCAGGATCTTCTGTCCGTAAGTGTGATCCGTGTACATGTTGTGCATCAGCGCTTCGTGCAGATTGTCCGCGGGGCTGTCGTCATACATCGCCATTTCCTCAAGAACGACTCTCCGCTCCTCCCTGAAATCGGCATCAGTTATCGTCATGAAAGAAGTGTTGAAGATCTTCTCCAGAAATCCGAGGACTTTTGTGCTGTAGCGGCTCTGCACCATGATCTCAAAAGCTATGATGTCGTGCGAAGTGTATGCGTTGCTGCTTCCCCCCAAAGCCGAGACGAATTCAAAAATGGAGACCCCGTCGGCTTTGAGCTTGAACGCCAGATGCTCGCAGAAATGGGCAAAACCGAGCGTCTTGTCGTCTTCGAGCGAGCTTCCGCCCGGAAAACAGAGAGTTATCTCGGTATAGAAAAAATCCTTTTTATACTCGATCACAGGAATTTTTTGTTTCATTTCAACTCCTTGAAATATGTGGTGATCTTTATCTTTTAAAAATCGGTGACTTCAAATCCTGCAGGGATGTTCACTTTGAATTCCTTTTTGTCGATAGCCGGATTGCGTTTGATGTCGCTGAAGGTGAACTGGGTCATGTTTTTCATGAGATCGATGATGATGACGCTGTCGATCTCGTTGTTTATCGCGGTGATGAAGATGTATTTCACCTGCTGGTTGGGCGTTTTCGGGGTGAGTTTGAGCATTTTGGAGCCGTCTTTTATCACCATTCCGGTTTTTTTCGCCTTTTCGATCGTGCCGGTGGAATCGCCTATCGTGAACTTTTTGCTCACTTCATCGAGACCTTTGAGGAAAGCCAGGTATTCAGCCGCTTCGTTCGCCGATTTCTTCACCATGACATTCTTTTTCTCGAAGTTGATGATGGATGTCTTCTGCGAATCGACGATGACCTGCTCGACCATTTTGCCGCCCATGAGAGCGTCCATCCTGATGTCGCCTGGAGCAACGAACATGACCGTTCCGTTGTCGTGACTCTTTTTTCCGGTGGCGTTCTGCGTCGTTACGCGGTCGAATTTCGCGGAAAAACTTTTGAGATCGTTATACTGTCCGAGAATAGCCGCGGCTATGCTTTCAGCCTCGTTTTTCTGAGCTTCTTTCGGTGCATCTGCTGCAAAAAGCGGTGCAAATGCGAAAAGCAGAATGAAAAGAATTTTTATAAATTTCATTTTTTCCTCCTATTTATAGACCTTTTCAACTTCGTCTTTAAACATGTTATATTCGACGAATCTGCGTGTAAGAGCCGAGAAACCGAAAAATCTGAGCGGGGAGGGACTTTCGATGCTTGTCATCGCGTCTGCCGACGCAAATCCTACAAACGGGACCCCCTGCCCGATCGAAAGATAGAATGAAGTTTCGGGCTCAGTCTCAAAGCTGTCGTCGGAGCGTTTGATAACGACCGCTATATAGTCGTCTTCGAACGAAAAAGAGTCCCCGTCATCACCGCTTGCAAGCTCCGTGGCATTGCCGGCGAACACTTTCTGCCCGAAGGTCTCGCGAGTGACTGTGTATGTCCCTTTCGTGAACGAGCCTTCATCGTCCAGACCTTCATAGACGAACCTGTATATCATCGGCGATGTGAGACCGCGCGCTACCGCCACCTTATCCACGAAAGGTGCATTGTCATAGGTCGTAGCGCTGTTTTTCGGGAAAGATGAGTAGCTTGAGGCAAGATAAGGCCTCATTTCAAGTTCGTAAGTCGAAGTCGCCTTTGCATCAAACGGCTCGACCAGCCAGCTTCCCGAAGCAAAATCGTAGGCTCTCACATAGCCGTTCTTCATCGCTATCCAGACTATATCGCCGCTCTCTGCGTCAATAGTCTCCCATGCGGACGAAACAGAGATGTTTTCTTCCGAAAGAGCCTCTTTTTCTTCATCGGAGATATCCTTTTTAAAGACCTGAACTTTTTCCGTGAGCATATCTCCCTCGAATTTTCTGTATTTGTAGCCGTTACTGTAGGGAAAAACATTCACTGCGGAAATATCGAAGCCCTCAGGCATTTCGAGCGTGTTCAAAGAGTTGAGGCCGGCATCGAACACCTCGAGCCTGTTATCTTTGAAAAACGCGAGCTTTCCGCCGTAAAGATGAGCCATGCGCCCTTCTTTGTAGTCGTCAAGAAGAAGCGCTTCCTCAGGTTCGAGAGAGGAGTCAGCCGTGTAGACTTTTCCTGTGATATCGTCGAAAAGGTAGGCTTTTTTGCCGATAACGGCAATTTCTGAGACCGGAAAATCTGTCTCTTTCCAGCTTCCGACACCTTCAGTATCGACAAAACCGATGTAGTAGGCCGCAAAATCGGAACCGGAAAAGAAAAAACCTTCGTTGTTGAAGTTCTTCACTATCTCAGGATAGAAATCGAGAAGCAGGCTGCGGTTGAATTCTTTTACATGCTCGACTTTGTTGTCGAACTTTCTCAGAACAATCCTTCCTTTGTGGTCGGGAAGACGCATTTCCTCTTTTTTGTCGTCTTTTCTGTGGTCTGCCGCCACACGGCCTGTCGAAGCGACTGCGACTACAGCCTCTCCGTCTGAGATTATCTTGTCAATCGAAACGCCTGTTCCGCCTACATAGATACCGCGCTTTTTGTCGCGTTTGTCTTTCAGACTTTTGTCGATCTTCCTTTCACAGCCGCTGATCTTTTTTATCCTCGCGCCGTATTTGAAAGTATTGTCGACCACGAAAGCCATATAGGAACTGCGTCCGTTTTTGCACACTGTTCCCTGGACCGTCGTATATGCAGCCGGACTGTCGAAAACATAGTTGGGCCCGCCGTCGCTGCAGGATACGGAAAGGAGCAGGAGCAGGAAGGTCAAAAATAATCCGCGCAAATTTCTCATTCAAGGACCCCGATCTTTTTAATTATCTCCTCAGACATAAGGTCTATCGAATAGAGATACGCCCTGTCGTCCTGGAAACATGAAACAAAGAGATAGCCTGTCGTATTCCCTGTGCTTTTTGCATAGAGCTGATAGGGATGGCAGTCCTTTTTGTCGTCTTTGTAGGAAATTTCATCGCGGATCGAGTTTCTCGCGGAATCGATGACCAGCAGCTTTTCCTCTTTCGGAACAGAGACAAAGATCATGTCCCCGATACGCTTTGAAGTCTTCTCATTTTCTTCCGATGCCGCATCGCTGTCGTCCGTCGTTTCCTCTTCAGCTCTTACAAAGCCGTTCGCTTCAGAATCATCACCGTCATCGCCTTTTTCAGCATCGTCACCGGCACTTTCCTCATCCTCTTCCGGAGTCTCGGAGCTGTAAGGCAGGACTGCCATTTCACCCAGATTTCCGGCGACCGTGAGACTCTTCACGATCTTGAGCTCCTTGTCTTCGATTTTGAAAGTGACGATCTGCGGAGCGGTATCCTCATCATAAGCATATTCGTAAGTATCTTCGTTGTAGGTGTTCTGAAAAACTGCGTAAAAGACCTCTCCGTCACCCGACTGCTTGAGCGAGCGGACGTCGAACCCCTTTGTCGGAAGGTCGATCGGAAGCTCTCTCACAGCGACGACGAATTCTTCGAGAGTCTCTTTCGCCTCGATGAGCGAAATGTTGCCCGAACTTCTGTGCGAAGCGAGGTAGTAACCCGAATTTTTGTCGTAAAGTATTTCTGTTACGCCGTATTTGAGTTTCGATGTCTTTATAACTTTCCACTCTTCGGTGTCGATGACCGAAAGTTCGCCGTTGAGTATGTGGGTGACCATGAGTTTCGACTCATCTTCGCTCAAAGTCATGGCATACGGCTCTTTCTTCGTTTTCAGGATATCGGGGTAGTCTCCTTTCGTCCCCTCTTCGTACTGCAGCCTGTAGGAACCGGATTTCCCGACGACCTTGGCTCTTACGACACCGTGTTTGTCACGCGTCGTGATATAGACATCCTTCTCGTCAGCCGAAACTGTCATTTTTCCGGCGATCGACGGGACAAGGAGCGAGTTCTTGTAGACCAGATCGCCCGCATCGTCGATCTCCATAAGGACCAGCTCGCCGAAATCGTATCTGCGGTTCATATTGCTGCTGAGATAGATAAAACTCTTTCCGTCATCAAAAAAATAGAAATCGGTGATGCGGTTCACGACACCTTCGGGCGGATAAATGTATTTCGTGTCCGAATCACAGGACATGAACACCGCGGCAAAAGCCAGCGGAAGCAGAAAGCGGAAAAATCTCGACATAAAAATCCCCCTATTTGTAGACCCCGCGCAACTCTTCGGGATGAAGAGCCGCAACTTTTTTTCCGAGGTTGTCCATAAACGCCTGTTTCACGCCTTGCACCTCGCCGATCTCTTCAAGAATATCGGAGACATACTGTGCCTTGCCGACATTGATCGACACATCGGCAGGATGAAGTTTTCCCTGGGAGATCGGGAGCATCTTTTCGCCGCCCAAGACCGAGACGGGCTGAACGAGGACATTCTCTCCGGTGTCTATCATCCTGTAAACTCCGGCAAGAAAATGGTCCATACTACCGTCACGGCTTCTTTTGCCTTCAGGAAAAACAAGGAACATCTTTACTTTTGCCTTGATATCTTCGACCACCATCGACGCAGCTCTCGCGATGACGCGGATCGGGTATGCGACAGGCATCGTGGCAACTGTCTGCGACTGAGCGATAAGAAGAGAGTCGAAGTGCATGCTTGCGAATTTTCTCACAGGGTGCGAAAAAACTTTGGGACCGGCTATAACTGCAAGTTTTCCGGCAAGCCCGGCTTTTTCGAAGTTGCTGTCAAAAGCTGTCGCGAAGATATTCGCATCGGCATAACTGACATGGTTTGCGACGAAAACGAGCCTGTCAGCCTTTCCTTCCGCAAGAAGTTTAAGCGCGGCATCCATGTTTTCAGCACCTCTGACATCGAATCTCAGCATAGCGTCAAGCACCATTTTCATTATGCTGCGGACAAATCCTGAGCCCTCGGAGTATCCCCAGTCGACTCCGGCCGCCTCGTATTTCTTCAAAAATTCGGCAACGGCAGTGTCCGGCTGGGCATCGACAAAATCCTTCACAGCAGGAACAAGTTCGTCGGGAAGCGCATCCTCCCAGCCTTTAAGGAGTTTATAAAGCAAAACTTTTTCTTCTGACATAAGTTTCTCCATGTCAATAAATCAAATCCGTGATTTTTATATTAAGCGCGCATAAAAATCAAGTGGTAAAGCGGCACGCCCCGAACTTCAGGATCACGCCGGCACCCGTAATTTTTTGACGAAGCGCCCGCCTTCCCTGACGAATCCCATTTTTTCAAGATACGGCCTGTGGTTTTCAGAGACATTTTCGGTGAAAAGTCCGCTGAAATCCTGCGAAGCAAGATAGTTGTAAAGATATTTTCCCACCGAACAGTCGCGGTAGACCGGTGTCGTGTAGTCGATTGTCACATCGATCGAAGAGCCTGCATTTTTCCCGAGAAGTATCCCTGCTGCCTCGGTGCCGCGGCAGACCAGATATGCGCAGTCGCACTCTTCCGGCTTGACAAAATCCGGAAAAAATTTCCTGATGTCGGCAATATACGAATCCAGGAAATAAGTGATGAACGCATCATCGGGCTGGAGTGTAACTATCGAATATTCCTTCTTGTTTTTGAGGAGTTTCGCCAGATTGTAAATGTTGATGAGTGCTAGGCTGAAATTCATCGCGGCAGTCGGATAAGACTGGATCGCAAGCGCGTAACCGGTGAAGATCAGGCTTCCGAAAGTATTGATCAGCCGCAGCTTCGCTACGGAAGTCATCAGCATTGAAATTAGGACCAGCGCCGATCCGACATAACCGACAGCTTCAATGATATATGTTTCGTTCATTCTATCCTCCTGATCAAAGTTAAGTTGTCATTCTTTCATCTTTCATCTTTCAGCCTTTTGCAGCTTATTTGTGAAGTTTTTTATATTCATGTCAAGGAATCCACCGCTCTTTTTTAGGCACAAATTCCGGTTTTACTCTTTTTACGAGAACTTCAATCCGGGTATATTTTGCCGGAACAATATCATTTCCGTTTTCGTCATGCAGACCTCCATTCCCCGTTTTTGCCTTTTGTGTCACTTTTGGGGAATAAAAGTTATAGGTTTTGAAGCTTCATGCAAGTTTTTCTGCTAAATCTTTACAGAAAACAGAATTGCTGCCATTTTTCATGAGTCGTTGAATCGTAACCATATTTCGCATTTGTTGGAACAAACGGGTTTCTGACAAAACCTTTTGTGCCGTCTGCATTTTTGGTTTTCCAGAAGATTTGTTTCATAGGGTCTTTGCCTCTGTAATATGGGTTTAAAATAAAGACCTTCATTCCGTTATCATTATGCTTGATAACAGGACCAACTTCATCCATCATTTCAAAGAAATTCTTTTTTTCACAGATCATATTATCTCGTCTATTTTTACAACTTCATCAATCTCTTTTAGTGCATTTTTTAGGTTAACATATTCAAAAACAAAAAAAACAACAATTATTGCTAACATGATCAGTCCACGTATTACAGAATTTGTAACAATAATCAGCGACCACGGAATGACCAGCATCGACCAACTCCTTTTGAAAAAGTTTTTCTCATAATGCTGAAATTGGAATTTTGTCACATCGAAATCAGGATAGCCAGCAACTTTTTTCAGATTTTCTATCATTGCCATCTGTTTTTTCGTGCGCCATTTTCTGAAAACTTCATTTATAATCAATACGACAGTAGCAACAACAATAACAAACTCCCACTTTTCTTCGAAAAAATATAAAGCAAAAGCGGTTTGAATTATTACATACCAACTTCTGTCAAAAAGAGATTCAGGATAAAAAGAAGAAAAACGGGTAACTCTCAATTCCGAAGATGTCAGATCTAAAAATGTTAACATGAAAACAAAAAATGGGAGCATTTCAAAGTAATTTGAGACTCCACGGAATGGAACAAGTTGATATCCATCAATAAAATTTTTACCAACTATTCCCATAATAAAAGATACACATATTGGGCACATAACCCAACCAAAACGATTCAGAACATTCATTCTTCTCCTCCTTACCACAAATATGGATCAACATTCGGCATTACAATTTTTCCGCCTTGGGTGATTTTTTCGTAAGTATTTCTATATTCTGTTGATTCAGGCGGTAAAAACGGATTGAATATCAAGGTTCGACTGTTCGGGTCTTGACCTTTCATCAATCTCTTTAGCGGGTCGATATTTTTGTAGTAAGGATTTCGGACAACCATTTTGGTTTTGCCGATCGGTGTATCAGTTTCGATAACAATTAAAGGCTTGTCCTGATTTGAATTATCATCAACTTTCAATCGTTTTTTTAGTATTTTCGCACGAAGATGTCTTTGGAACATATCTTTTTCAGAATCAGGGTCGACACCTCTCTCGTCTGGAATTTCGATATCATTCGGACACTCGTCTTCATCCAGATCAATATTTTCTTCCTGTTGCTTCCTTTTTTCTTCTTCTATTCTTCTTTTTTCCTCTTCGGGATTTATGTTTTTTGTAGTCCTTTTTCCTGTTGGATCTACCACAGTAATATCAACTGTACCGTCTCCCTTATCCTCATAATAAAAACCATTAGCTCCAACACTTTCGGCGAGTTGACTTCCTATTGAAATTATGATTTTG
>JAEEGL010010444.1_pt1 | contig 79863 bp, 71 predicted proteins | sample 9134231 | NCBI WGS metagenome assembly JAEEGL01 (sample SAMN16246548, study PRJNA631951) | gut metagenome | biome: gut microbiome; feature: rumen; material: fiber-attached | host: Bos | place: Iran: Karaj | collected 2018-10 | reverse complement strand
GCGGTATCCCCACTGTTGTACAGCGTGCCAAGATCCTTCCTCCTCAGAGCCAGATGGGAACACTTGATGACTCCGAAAGAGAATATCAGATAAAGCATAATCCTCTGTTCCATAAATATGATGAAGACAAAGACAGAGATTCAGCTTACGAATTCCTGCAAAGAAGACAGGTTAAGATGCAGGAAGAAGCCGAAAAAGCAGCAGAAGACGCATTAGCTGCAAAAGAACAGGCGATCAAAGACAAAGAAGATGCCAAGGCAAAGGCTCAGGCTGAAAAAGAAGCCGAGCGCAAAAAGAGACAGAAATCAAATGCCATCAAAGGCGGCGTTAAATCCGTTGCATCTTCTACAGCCGGAACACTCGGAAGACAGCTTGGTAAATCTCTTGGTAAGGGCGGCGGATCTTTCGGTAAGACACTCGGCGGTAATGTAGGATCGGCACTCGGTCGCGGCATTATCGGAACACTGTTTAAACTGTAGGAATCAGTGATTTGCCCGGCAAATCATTGACCGCAACATATGTATATAAAAAACCGGTACTTTACAGTACCGGTTTTTTGTCCCCCCGAATAACAACCTACCGTTTCTTTCCGAAATAGTCTTTTATGACTGCTTCGGCAGGTTTTTCGTAAAATTCGTATTTTATGTATTTATCGATATCTTTGGCCTTATAGAGCCTGATCGGCCAGTCCCAAAGACATATTCCGTTTATCCAGTCTCTCTTTTCACAAGCTGCAAGCATTTCCGAATACCATTCTTTTTGCCCGTCGGGATCGCTGCCACCTTCAAGACACCAGTTGTTGGGAACAAACTTGGAACCCTCCGTCGACATACATCCGCTTTCGGCAAAAAAGAAAGGTTTGTTATATTTCTTAACCACTTTCTCTATGCGGTCAAGCTGCTCTTTCCATGTTCCGAGCGGATAATATCCGCTTGAAGAGATAACATCAACGGCATCCCACCATTTTACGTTATGCTCCTGGTATTTATCCGTATTATATGAGATAAGGCCTTTATATACTCCCCGAAGATCGCTTATCAGCTTTCTCCACTCATCTTCTCTACGCTCGCTCATTACCATCTCACAACCCGGTATGAACATTTCGCATCCGAGATCCTCGGCAATCTCGGCGAACTTAAGCTGGAATTCCGTATAAGACTTAAACCAGTTGCCCCACTTCGGTTCACATACAACATCCTCATCAAAGAAATTGATAAATGCGCGCCATGTACCGTTTTTGCAGTTTACGGTAGGTTTAAGTGCAACTCTCAAGCCGAGTTCTTCTTTTGCAAAAAGAACGATATCGGTAAGTTCTTCACGCGTGGCGCTTTCCTCACCTGTTGTGATGGTCTCCGATTGCGGTGTATCCTGCAACGCATTGGGAACAAACATAACAAAATTGGCGTTTGTTCTTTCTTTCATCGCTGTAAGACTTTCCTTGGCTTCCTTGGTAACCAGACATTTGCCTGGTGCAAAAGGTGCAAATGTCACACCACAGATATAATCCATCTTATTCTCCGTTCCGTGTCCGCATATACGCAAATATCAAAAAATGCATCTGCCCGACACAATTTAACCTTTCAGATTCCTATATGAATCTTTTTACGATATTATAATAGATTTTTAATATAAAATCCGCTATAATCGTTCCATATAGAAGTTGTAAAAAACTATTTTACGGAGATCCGATGAATTCACTGTTCGAATATACCGATACTCTGAATGCTCCTTATGAAGCCTTTTTGTTCGATGCATCAAAAGAGGTTTTCCCCGTGCGCGCTCATTGGCATTATTTTGTCGAGATCTTATATATCATCGAAGGAAATGCCATTGTGACCTGCGACGAAAAGACATTCAATCTCAAAGAAGATGATGTTTTTATCTTTCCCCCTTCGAGTGTTCATGCGATCTACACCGCAACCTACGGACCTCTCCGTTTTCATGTCCTAAAGTTTGACATCAACCAGCTCGAATCCACCATTCACTCCTCAGAAACCGGAAATATCCGATTTTCGCTCGCCTTCACTCCCGGCATGCCCAAAACCGAAGAGTATCTTAAGATATCACTTCAGGATCGTTCGGAATCCGACAGGGACAGGATCAGAAATCTGTTCGACGGCTGCTTAAGAGAACTGAACGGAAGGTCGTTCGGCTTTTATTCGATCACACGCTCTTACATATGTGAACTTCTTATATACTATTTAAGGATAAGACGTGAACTCGGCCTTTCCATAGCCGAAACGACGGACCGCAGAGATGCCAACAGCATCAATACGATCACCGAATATATAGATGAACATTTAAATGAGGATCTGAAAGTTGAGGATCTCGCCAAGAGATGCAACATGAGTTATTCCTACTTTGCAAAATGCTTTACGGAACTGTACGGTCAGTCATGTAAGCATTACATAACCTTCTTAAGACTTTGCAAAGCCGAGAACATGCTTCTTTTTACGGATCACGATCTGACATTCATAAGTCAGGAAACGGGATTTTGTGATTGTTCGCATCTGATACATGCTTTCAAGGAAAAGAACAATATCACCCCGCATCAGTTCAGAAAATTATATGCCGGAACCGGCATGTAGAAGCTTTTTATATTCAAGATTTCCGCCAAACAGATCAAGTGCGCTTCCGACAGTGAAATTAAGTTTCTCACCGGAAGCGTTTTTTATCGTATCGATATCCCCGTAAGAAGATATTCCGCCCGCATAAGTGATCGTAACATCAAGCCCGCACGCAATATCGGCAAGTATCTTCACAAGTTCCGTATCGATCCCGGATCTTTTGCCCTCTGCGTTTGTACCGTGTACCAGAAATTCGTCGCAGCTTTCCTTAAGTACTTCAAAAAGTCCGGTATTAATCTCTTCTTCGGAGAATTTCTGCCATCTGTCGGTCACCACAAAGTATTTTCCGCCTTTGGGTGCGGCGCTTAGATCCAGAACGATATGTTCTTTTCCTACAGCGGCTTTCAATTTTGAAAGATTCTCAAAATCGATCTTTCCGTTTTTAAAAACATAGCTTGTAACGATAACATGGGATGCACCGGCATTTATGAATTCAGCGGCATTTTCGGCCGTGATGCCGCCGCCGATCTGCAAAGCGCCGGGATATGCCTGTAAAGCCTTTACGGCCTGAGCCTTATCGGCTTCGTAGTATTCACTGTCGCGGGAATTTAATATGATGACATGAGCTCCCTTGATATTGTCGCTCTTATAAAGATCGGCATACCATTTGGCATCGTGCGAAGACACAAAGTTATCGTTTGCGGTATCACCCGCATCACTTATGCTCGATCCCACGATCTGCTTTACTTTTCCGTTATGTATGTCTATACAGGGTCTGAATTCCATGTAACCTCTCTTTGTTCAGCCGTTAAGTCTTATTACCAATACGCCGTCTATAATACGGAATGCTGCTGCCGCGGGAAAGTTTTCCATTTCCGCGAACTCGGGTTTTTCGGCTATTTTAAGCTCTTCCTCGAGAGTAAGAACGGGGAAAGTGAAGTTTAAATATCTTTCCATGAATGTCTGATATGAACCCGAAGAATTGCAGACAAGTTCTCCGTCCACTCCGAAATAACCGCTGAGATCGTCTTTGGTGATATCGGTATGAGGATAGATATTTTCATCGGGAAAACCTCCCAGGATCGCGATCGGCATTTCGGGCTCGTACCCTTCGGTCTGCTCGATCCTGTCTGCGAGTCTTACACACATTGCATAGGTTTTCTCGTATTTTTCGTTTAAGTTAAAGTATGCGATATTCGATGCTACCGCAAACTGAAGTATCATGATGCATGCGCTCAATACCGATACGACAGAAAGACAGGTCTCGGCTTTTATCGGAACTTCTTTATTAAAATGCGAGATCATCGATACAGCAAATACCATGACAGCCACCCAGGGCATACGCATCAGCATATGGAAATATGTATCGGGCGAAAGAACACTGATGATACATGCGGCAAAGGGAGTCACAGCGGCAAGAAGTATCGTGAGGACAATGTTGAAAATGGAGGCATACGCTTTCTTTTTAATAAACAGGTATATAAATGAAACGATACCGACCGCCATAAAGATAAGATATGAAACTTTCATGGCTTTTGTAGTACTGAATATCCCGCCGTATCTGACAAAATAGTAGAAGTTGTCCCATGCGGCCTTAAATCCGGCCGGAAGCTGCGCGATATCAAACCCGAGCACTTTGTCGGTTCCCTGGTATCCCGAAACAGCGGTATTTTTGACCGCAAGCATTATCTTAAGGGAGATAACATAGAAAGCATATCCGCCGATACCCATTACGATGTATCGCCAGATCTTTGAAAGAAGCTCGCCGGGCTTTGAACCTTCCAATATATAGAGCAAAAGTCCGAAAATGCACAAGAGTATCGTGTAGGAAAGTTCCGCCTGATAAATACCCAGGCTTAATCCGAGTAAAAATACGGAAGCGATAAATCCGAATTTAAATCTGTCAGCCAGCAAATAGGCAAGTACCGCAAAAAGTATGGCGAGCATATAACCGTCAACGGTATAGGAATATGCAAATGTAGAAGCCACCGCAGGGAAAGTCACCACGATTCCGCCGGTGATCACCGGAAGGACTTTTCCCTCTATATTAAAACATTCCGTAAGAAGTGCCGCAGTTATCGAAAGCCAGAATATCGCAAGTATACCGTTTATCATGGGAAGATCGTAGTAAGAACCTATGCTGCAGGCATATGTTAAAAACTGCCTTCCGGAAGTGATCATATCCTGGTCGGAATACAGGTTCCACATCGAATCGGTGGTAAGCAGATTGTTGGTCATCGCAAAGAGATGGCTAAGAAGTCCGATCAGCATTGCCGATAAGAACGCATATCTGTGTGCGGGTTTTATTTTTTTAATGAGAAAAGACCATATTTTGTCGGGTGTCATCTCATTCTCCTTATGCATAAAACGATTTCCCTATGATTATAAACGAGCCATAATAAATTGACAACAAATTGATTTGTCTGACTTTATTCATTTCCCTTTACAAGTACCATATAAAGTGTAATAATAAAAAAAATCCACTAACGCTTGTGTTTTTTCCAATGCCGGTCGGGTATTGCATAGTTTTTGGATGCAGAATCTTATATTTCGGATTTTGAACTGAGAGTATGTGAACTCACCCGCATATTGGGGTGAGTTTTTTCTTTATCATCTTTACGGTTAATCCGGGCGCGTCCCGTGTTAATACAATTCTACATCAATGTGCATATTACGGAGGAGAAAAGCATGAAAATGATCTATTCAGTTGAAGACAAGCCTTCATTCGGTAAGGTCTTAGTCTTCGCACTTCAGCAGCTACTTGCCATCTTAGCGGCAACGATCGCTGTACCCGCAATCATAGGTAACAATATGTCACCTTCAGCCGCTTTGTTCGGTGCCGGTGTCGGAACTTTGGTTTACCTTCTTTTTACCAGATTTAAGAGCCCCGTTTTCCTGGGATCTTCCTTCGCTTTCATCGGATCGATGTTTGCGGCTTTTGCCGGCGGAGTTTCAATGTCACTCGGATATCTCGGACTTATCCTCGGTGCGTTCTTCGCAGGTTTTGTTTATGTAGTTATCGCTTTGATAGTTAAATTTGCGGGAGTTAACTGGATCAACAAACTCATGCCCGCAGTCGTTATCGGACCTACCGTTGCCATTATCGGACTTTCACTTGCAGGAAACGCTGTCGGCGACCTTACAACCGGACGCGTAATGCTCGAAGACGGAACACAGGCTGCATCTCCTTATGTTTGCCTTATCTGCGGTCTTGTAACATTATTTGTAACCATGATAAGTTCCGTTTACGGCAAAAAGATGATCAAGATGATCCCCTTCATCCTTGGTATCTGCGCAGGATATGCCGTTGCAGCCATCTTAACCGTTATCGGAACAAGCGCAGGGATTGATGCGATCAGGGTTATCGACTTTGGTGCATTTAAGTCAATGCAGTGGTATCCCACATTCACATTTGTTACAGCATTCTCAGAGCCTTTTGCTTACGGTGAAGTCGGCTCCATGGCTGCTTATATCGGAACTATCGCAGCTGCATACATTCCCGTAGCATTCGTAGTATTTGCCGAGCACATCGCTGACCACAAGAATCTCTCCTCCATTATTGAGAAAGACCTTCTCGAAGATCCCGGTCTTCACAGAACTCTTCTCGGTGACGGCGTAGGCTCCATGATCGGTGCATTCTTTGGTGGATGTCCCAACACCACATACGGCGAATCCGTAGGATGTGTTGCCATTTCCGCAAACGCTTCGATCGTTACGATCCTTACAACCTCAATACTTGCGATCATCGCTTCTTTCCTGGCTCCTTTCGTAACATTCCTTTCAACCATTCCCAACTGTGTAATGGGTGGTGTGTGCGTAGCCCTTTACGGATTCATCGCAGTATCCGGTCTTAAGATGCTCCAGGCAGTAGATCTTAACGATAACACGAATCTCTTCACCGTATCCGTTATCCTCATTTCCGGTATCGGCGGACTTTTCGTAAAGTTCGGTTCTGTTGAGATCACCGAAGTTGCATGTGCACTTATCCTTGGTATCATCACCAACAAGGTTCTTTCCTTAAAGAAGTCAAAATCCGAATGACACACGGATATAAGAGAATAAGTCAATAAAAGATCAGGTTGATCAAAAACCTTAAATATTCAAAATCAAAAATGCTCCGTGAGTTCATCACGGAGCATTTTAATATCGGTAAATATTTATTTGATCACTTTGATCCAGCCTTCGGGAGCTTCAAGACGACCCATCTGGATTCCGGTAAGTGTATCGTAAAGCTTCTTGGTAACAGGTCCCATCTCTTCCATTCCTGCAGGGAAGCAGATCTCATTGCCGTGATCTACGACTTTGCCTACAGGTGAGATAACTGCTGCGGTACCGCAAAGACCACACTCTGCCATATCTTTAACTTCTTCAAAGTATACAGGTCTTTCTTCTGTCTTAAGGCCGAGTATCTCTTTTGCAACATACATAAGAGATCTTCTGGTGATCGAAGGAAGGATGCTGTCCGACTTGGGAGTAACAACGGTGCCGTCCTTGGTAACAAAGATGAAGTTTGCACCGCCTGTTTCCTCAACCTTGGTACGGGTTGCCGCATCAAGATACATGTTCTCGTCGAATCCTTTTTCGTGAGCATCCTGAATTGCAAAGAGGCTCATTGCATAGTTAAGACCGGCTTTGATATGACCTGTTCCGTGAGGGGCTGCACGGTCATAATCGGAAACTCTTATAGTAATGGGCTTAGCGCCACCCTTAAAGTAAGGACCGACGGGAGTACAGAAAAGTCTGAACTGATAATCCTCTGCGGGCTTAACTCCGATAACCGGTGAAATACCGAACATATAAGGTCTTATATATAATGTTGCTCCGGATCCGTAAGGAGGAACAAATCTTTCGTTGGCTGCTACGGTATCAACAACGGCCTGAATAAATCTTTCCTTGGGGAATACAGGCATCTCAAGTCTCTTACAGCTGTCGATCATTCTCTCAGCGTTTAAGTCGGGACGGAAACAAACAATATGTCCATCTTCCGTTGTATATGCCTTAAGTCCTTCAAAACAGGTCTGGGCATACTGTAAAACACCGGCACATTCACTCATGACTATCTTATCATCCGTAATGAGAGCTCCTTCATCCCAAGCACCGTTTTTATAGTTGGCTACAAATCTCTTATCCGTAGGGATATAGCCAAAACCTATGTTTGACCAATCGATATTTGCTTTTTCCATGATCCCTTACTCCTTTGTTTTTCAATATAGTAAAGCGTTAAAAACTTTGATAATCATTATCGTATTGTTTTACCCAAATGTCAAACCGTCATGCACATTCTTCTTTGGGCGGATGTTTTGTATACAGTATCTTAAGCATTATCGGTGTAAGTATCGAAGATGCTATTATCAAAAGGATGACCGCCGTAAAATATACGGGACTTACAAGCCCTACGGAAAGACCTTTTTGCGATACGATCAACGCTACTTCTCCTCTCGTCATCATACCGACACCGATCTTTAATGAATCGGCCCAGGTAAACTTACACATCCTTGCCACAAGTCCGCAGCCCACGATCTTACATACAAGACCTACGATAACAAAGCAGATCGCAAACACGAGAATCGACATGTTAAGATCGCTTATATCCGTTTTAAGTCCGATACTTGCAAAGAATATCGGTCCGAACAGCATATAGGAATTGATATCCATCTTCTCGGCGATATATTCGGAATCTCTTATGTTACAAAGAATGATACCCGCAACATATGCACCGGTGATATCGGCGATACCGAAATACTTTTCGGCAATATACGCCATCGCAAGACAAAGCGCCAGTCCCATGATGGGGATCCTTCGTGTGTGAGGATATCTGCCGTCCATATACTTAAACAGCTTATATATCAATAAGCCCACAACTATCGAAAAGACAAAGAAAAGAGCTGTCTTAAGGCAGACCGTTCCGGCATTTGTTGAGCCGTTGCTGAGTCCCACAACCACAGTGAGCACTATGATGCCTATAACGTCATCGATAATGGCAGCACTTAAAATGGTAGTTCCGATGGTCCCCTTAAGTTTACCCATTTCACGAAGTGCCTGAACGGTAATGCTGACACTTGTCGCTGTTAAGATTACACCTATGAACAATGCCGAGAAAAACTCAGGTGTTCCGATCTTGGCAAATCCGTAAAAGCAGCTGTACAGCAATGTTCCTCCGACAAGAGGCACAAATACACCGGCACAGGCTATAAGTGTTGCCTTAAAACCTGTCTTGATAAGATCTCTTAAATTTGTCTCAAGTCCCGCACTGAACATCAGAAGTATTACTCCGATCTCAGCCATCTGACTCAGGAAATCACTTAAACTTACAAATCCGAGCACACTCGGTCCTATCAAAAGGCCCGCAATGATCTCACCTACAACCTGCGGAGCCTTACACTTACGTGCAAGTATTCCGAACAACTTTGCAAAGATCACTATTATTGCAAGATCTTTAAATACTGAAAATGATTCCATCTTTATCCTTCTTTACGATTCCCGGCCATTTCTCTGCTTTTTTTGTATTTAGCCGAGCGGGCAATGATCTCTTTTGCATCTTCCTCGGACACGATCTTTCTGGTCTTTACCGTGAAATATCTGCCGTCATCGGTTTTCCTGATACGTACCTTGATCTTGATAAATCCGTGTGTATCACACTTTGAAAGACCTAAGAAGTATTTCCCGTTCGGGGAAAAGAATTTAACAAGTTTTTTGGCTCTCGCCCTGCAGATATAGCAGCTGCAGTCCCTGACTCGTCTGTCCGCAAGCATCGCTTCCTTGGTGGCAAACGGTCTTGAAATAAACTTGTCATAATTACCAAAGAAAAGATTCGGCTCCGATCTTTTATCCTTGGGCGGAGTAAATACATCATAAGAATAATGTCTTAACGTATCTCCGCGCCTTATTTCCGTAAATACTTTGGCCGTATAATATGCGTCACTGAATGCGCGGTGGAAAGGTATGTCTTTTTCGATATTTAACATATCGACCGCACTTTCAAGGGCAATCCTTTTGTGTTCTTTTTCATATTCGAGAGCAAACAGCTTCTGCACATCATAAAAAGCAAACGGTCCGTCGGAAAGACTTCCCATGTTGTAATATGCCATGTTGCGCTGAAGCTCATACAGATCGAGCGGCCCCCATGTACAAAAAACCGCATCGGGTCCGCACCAGTCCAGGAACTGCTTCATCACCTCCGGAAAAGGACGCTCATTCTTGAGTTCCTGCATCTTAAGGTGAATGATCTTTCCGGTCACATAGTGCATGGTCTTAAAGACCTGCGGTTTGATAAGCTCGGAAAACTCTCCGGTCATTATGCGGTCGCTGTTTAATTTAACGGCCCCGATCTCTATTATCTCAAAAGTTAACGGATCTCCCGATACGGAAGGCGGGGTATTGCCCTGATTCCACTCAAGATCCAGTACGATATAATTCATCAGATTCCTCGCAAATATACTCTGATACGTTTCTACATATTAAAAGGACATTATTACTTATCGAATTTCTATAATAAGTAATAATGCCCTATAATGCAAGTCTTAGGAATCAACAATTTACAAAGTAAAATGTTGATCACAACAGCATGTTTTAATGTATTGCGGGACCGGCCTTTTTAACAGCCAAATACCTTGACACATTGAAATTTCTGAAATTCAAAGGCTTATTGGCCTTGTTGTTATCAAGAAACTTCTCCGTCGTTTCCGAATCATCCAACGAAAGTATCACATCTGCGGCGTCAAGACAGCAGTGCCTTTGGAAATATCTCATGTCGTCATATCCGTCGCTGTCCAGGAAAAATCCCGAAGACACGCCCATCTGCGATACATTGAATCTTGCGATCCAGTAGTCCGTATGCGAAAAAGCAAGCACAACGTATGCCGCTATCACGAATACAAAAGAGAACTTGAACAGATTGATCTTATCGGTCCAGATATGGATAAGAAGTCCCGTCAAAAGAACGCATATCACAAAGAGTGCCCACAGCGCAAGTACCCTTACAAACGTGAAATAGTAATATCTTATATAAAGGATAAGTCTCAAAACACTCGATGCCGTCATAATGTAAGTGCACGCGCACATCACGGTAAGGATTATCTTAAGTATTATATTATCCGAAAACAGGCTCTTCCCGATCAGTACCAGGATGAGATTAAAGAAACATATTGCCAAAAGCTGGTAAAAACCTTCTCTTGCGTATTTGGCATAGGTCATCCCTAAGGGCAGCTGCATTTTTCCAATAAAGAGATAAACGATCTGAATGACACTGAATACAAGATACACGATATCAAGCAGTGCTCCGGCCGTAACAGCCACGGTGGGATCGAAAGTTTTCCTTTCCGAATTTCCCGGAGTAAAGGGAAGTTTTGATAAAAATACAAACAACCCGTATACGAAAAAGAACACGAATATCGACAGTAACGAAACCTTAAGCCATGTAGCTTCTTTAAAAAGCGCGTTCGATATGTCACCCATCATCCTTGCGAATACATAGTCCGCACTTGCAAGTATCGCAGTCACGATGATAAGTACCGGGATCATGATAATGACCGTAAGCGTAACTGCCAGAAATCTGTTAGGTCCGCCTTCTTTTTCCGGATCTGCCTGCTTTTTGGATTTAAGGTATTCCGACAGGTCGGTAAACGGAGTAAAAAATTTTGAAAATGCCCCAATCCCCATGCACAGTAAATTGTAAAGCGTTTTTGAAAATGACCAGTCCTTATCGTAAGAAAACTGGTGCATCGCAATGTAGAACAGCAGGATAAAAGAAAATATGATGTTAAATGCGTGAATAAACGACTTGTCCGTCAGCGGATGCGAAAGACCTATCAAAACTGTCAGAACCGCCAGAAGCGCTGTGTCTTTTTTCCATGTATAGCCGAACTCTTTGGTACAAAGCGATATATAACAAAGGGTTCCAATTACGAAAAAAGGGAAGGTTGCTCCTCCTAAATTCTTGTAAAGACAAAATGAATAGAATATGGCATAAAGCCCCGAGTAAATTCCAAGTCTTGATCTTCGACCCATGATATTCCTCCTTATATTCAGGTAAACGGCTTTGCCGTCTTTGTGCTCATTCCCGTGGGGAACGGGCTTTTAAGGCATATATAACACACAGACCCGCCAAATAAAATACAACTCATTTTTTCTTAAGAAAATATGTTGCAATAATAAAAACAATTAAGAAAAAAGAACAGAAGTATGCTATATTAATTGTGTTGCGTATTAATAACAAAAGGGTTCAAAAATGAGAGAAATATCTACCGAAAAGATCACCGAAACAATAAGCTCTTTGTGTATAAGGGCCAACCACTATCTGGCTCCCGACATGAAAAACGCTTTCAACGATGCCGTGGCAAAAGAACGCTCTGAGCTTGGAAAAAAGATCCTCGGCCAGCTTGAAGATAACTTAAAGATCGCCGAAGAAGACATGATCCCGATCTGCCAGGATACGGGAATGGCAGTTGTTTTTATAAAAGTCGGCCAGGAAGTGCATATTACGGGCGGAAGTCTTGAAGATGCCATCAACGAAGGCGTCAGAAAAGGATATACCGAAGGATTTTTAAGAAAATCCGTAGTATCCGATCCGATAGAACGCAAAAATACCGGTGACAACACTCCCGCAGTCATACATTATTCCATAGTTCCCGGGGATAAGCTTGAGATCACCGTGGCTCCCAAGGGTTTTGGTTCAGAAAACATGAGCAGAGTCTTTATGCTTAAACCTGCCGACGGTATTGAAGGAGTCAAAAATGCGGTACTTACTGCGGTAAAAGACGCGGGTCCCAACGCATGTCCTCCGATGGTAGTCGGTGTAGGCATAGGAGGAACCTTTGAAAAATGCGCAATCCTTGCCAAAAAAGCTCTTACAAGAGAAGCCGGCTCACATTCCGAGATCGGATGGGTCAGAGATCTTGAGGAAGAACTTCTTGAAAAGATCAACAAAACAGGGATAGGTCCCGGAGGACTCGGCGGCGCAGTTACCGCTTTTGCCGTTAATGTACTCACTTATCCCACTCATATAGCGGGACTTCCCGTTGCCGTAAATATCTGCTGCCACGTCAACAGACATGTTTCGGCTGTTTTATAATAAGGAGAGTTCGGTATGGAAAAACACATTACTCTTCCGCTTACGGATAAAGATATAAGAGAGCTTTCATCGGGTGATTACGTTTATCTTACAGGTACGGTCTATACCGCAAGAGATGCCGCACATAAAAGGATGGACGAAGCCCTTGCCAAAAACGAACCTCTCCCCATCGAAATGAAGGGTGCGGTCATTTACTATATGGGGCCTTCTCCCGCCAGAGAAGGAAGACCGATCGGTTCCGCCGGTCCCACGACCGCAAGCCGTATGGACAAATATGCTCCGAAGCTTCTCGATCTTGGAATGAGCGCCATGATCGGTAAGGGAAAAAGAAACCCCGCCGTCAAAGAAGCGATCGTAAGAAACGGTGCGGTATATTTTGCCGCTGTCGGAGGCGCCGGTGCACTTTTGTCAAAAGCGATCGTTGCATCAGAAGTCGTTGCATACGATGACCTCGGAACCGAAGCGATAAGAAAGCTTGAAGTTAAGGATTTTCCCGTGATCGTTGTTATCGACAGCAGGGGTAACGACCTTTATGAGACTGCGATCGAAGAATATCGGAGCGAATGAAAATTTTCCGAAAGAAGGTGTCTTTTAAATGAGAATTGCGATGATGGTAATAAGGCTTATATATGCCGTTCCCTATTACCTCTTCAGAATGTGGTGGATGGGTAATCATTCCACCAAGGAAAAAACCTATGAATTTGTAAAATATTGTGTAAAGCGTGCCAATGACAAGGGTAAAGTTTTAATAGATGTTTACGGTCTTGAAAACCTTCCGGAAAAAGACGGATATGTTCTTTTTCCCAATCACCAGGGTATGTATGACGTGATGGTATTCCTGGATTCGTGTCCCAGACCGTTTTCCTTTGTAGTCAAAAAAGAAGTAAGAAATGCACCTCTTGTAAGGATCGTAGTCGGATGTCTTCATTCGCTGGCAATCGACAGAGAAAACCTTAAACAGTCGTTAAGCGTTATAAAGCAGATGACGATCAGAGTCAAAAACGGCGAGAACTTCCTTATTTTTGCCGAGGGTACAAGAAGCCGTATGGGTAACCGGATGAGAGAGATGAAGGGCGGAAGCTTTAAGAGCGCGGTTAATGCCAAAGCTCCGATCGTACCGTGTGCATTGATCGACTGTTTTAAGCCGTTTGATGAAAAATCCACCAAAAAGACCAGGGTATCCGTCCATTACTTAAAGCCTCTTTATTATGAAGAATATAAAGATATGACCACACTTGAGATCGCAGCGGAAGTAAAAAGAAGGATAGAAGAAGTACTGTTTACGGTAGAAGCTTAAAAGACCGGGGGGTTAATTATGTTTGAGCCTACTTTTGAATCACTTACAAAAAATGTATGTCCCGAATGGTTCAGGGATGTGAAATTCGGCATTTGGAGTCACTGGGGACCGCAGTCGGTTCCGATGTGCGGTGACTGGTATGCCCGCAATATGTATATTCAGGGAACGGATCAGTATGAATACCATTTAAGGACTTACGGTCATCCCTCAAAATTCGGTTTTAAAGATATCTGTGCACTCTGGAAAGCCGAGAACTTCGATCCCGATGCACTGATGGAAAAATACTACAAGGCAGGAGCCCGGTATTTTGTGGCACAGGCCTCTCATCACGATCACTTTTTCAATTTCGATTCCGAATACAATCGTTTTAACAGCGTTAAAGTCGGACCGCACAAAGATATATGCGGTTTATGGAAGGCTGCGGCGGCGAAATACAATATGCCCTTTGGTATGACCGAGCACCTCGGAGCTTCTTTTGCATGGTGGCGTACCAATAAGGGGGCCGATACTTACGGACCTTACAAAGGAGTGCCGTATGACGGTAACGACCCAGAATACAGAGATTTTTATCATGACAACTACGAACATGTTAAAGACGATCCGACCGGACTGACTCCGTGGCTTACCAAAAACGAAGCTTTTCACCGCTACTGGCTTAATGTCATGAAGGAGATAGTGGATAAATACGAGCCCGATCTTCTGTATTCCGATAGCTGGCTTCCCTTTGAAGAAGAAAACAACAAAATTCCCGACAGTACAAGTCTTTACAGGTACGGACTCGAAGCGGTTTCATATCTTTACAATCATTCCGAAAAGATCCACGGCAAAAACACTGCTGTTTATACGCAAAAACATCAGGACGAAACGATCTACAGAGTAGGCGTGCTTGATATGGAAAGAAGTCAGCTTCCCGATATAAGCCCCGTTCCATGGCAGTCGGAAACATGTATAGGCGGATGGTTTTACGATAAAAAGGCGCATTACAAAACGCCCCGTCATATAATAGATATCCTTATAGACAGTATCGCCAAAAACGGAACGCTTCTGTTAAACATCCTGCAACGCCCCGACGGCACTATAGACGAGCAGGCCGACTGGATATTATCGGAACTTGCCGCATGGTTTTCGGTCAATTCCGAAGCCGTTTACGGTACAAGACCTTTCAGGGTATCGGGAGAAGGTCATTCACATGTCATTATCGACGGTTTCAGAGAAGAGCAGGTCGACTGGCAGGAAGACGATTATCGTTTTGTCAAAAAGAACGACTGTGTCTATGCTTTTATCATGAAAGCAGATCATTCGGATACGGCTGTCATCACTTCCTTTAAACCCGGGGAGGAAGTCCGAAGTATCGAATACCTCGGAAGAGGACCTGCAAATTTCGTGCAGCACTCGGGTGTTTTGATCGTAGATCTTCCAAAAGGAACTAATACCGATATGCCGGGAGTACTTAAAATAACGTTAAAAGACAGGCTATGACCTGTCTTTTTTACCCCCCCCCCTTAGCATATTATTAAAAAAATTATATAGTAGGTATTGACAATATTATATGCCGTATAATATAATTTGCCCAATGATAATATATGTGTTAAAGGAAAGGAGAACGATATGGTTTTTAATACCGGTGCAGCTTTATTGGACGGAATAGTTCTGGCGGTCGTTGCCAAAGATTCTGACGGAACATACGGCTATAAGATAACTCATGAAGTAAAAGATATTCTTGATATTTCCGAATCTACTCTTTATCCTGTATTAAGGCGACTGCAAAAAGATCAGTATTTAAGCGTATACGACATGCAGTATGACGGAAGAAACAGAAGATACTACAAGATAACGGACAGCGGTCACGTTCTTTTGAATCAGACTATTGATGAGTGGAATACTTACAGTTCGAAGCTCAATACTATTTTTAAAGGGGAGGAAGTACTATGACAAGAAGTGAATATTTAACCAAGATTGCCACTTTATTGCAGGATATTTCCGTTGAAGAGCGCAAAGAAGCAATGAAGTTTTATAACGATTATTTTGATGAAGCAGGCGATGACAATGCCGATCAGGCTATCAAAGATCTCGGAAGCCCCGAAGAGGTTGCATCCAAGATAAGAGAAAGTCTTGCAAGCGGAGATTTTGTAAAACCCGAACCTCCAACATATACGGCTCCTCCCGTTGCGTTTAATCCGGTTGAAACCGCCGCTCCCGCCAAAAAGAATTCTTTCCCCGCATGGGCGATAGCATTGATAGTGGTCGGTGTGGTACTGCTCATGCTTGTTCCTTTTATTTTCGGAATAGCGAGCTTTTCAAGAGCAGCGAGAGTAGTTATGGGCAGCAGCCATAGTGTTGTTGATTACAACGGCCCGTCTCAGTCCGGAAGTTACGAAGCCTCAGATGTAGAAAGCATCAATATCGAGATCGATGCCGGAAACTTTGATATCGTGGTAGATAACGGAAGCGACTCTGTATGGATGGGATATAACAATGTCACTATCGGTAACATCGACGAAGAGTTTGACGGAGATACTTTCCGTTTCAAATATAAAGTAACCGGAAATATTTCCGGTTTTGGCAAAAGCGGACAGGGACCTTCCTTCACACTGTACGTTCCTTCAGGTTTTTCCTGTGAAGACATCACGATTGCCATGGGTGCGGGTGATGTTGATTTTTCAGGCGATCTTAAATGTACCGACAAAATGGATATTTCTATCGGAGCAGGCAATCTTGAGATCGACGGCTGGAGTATTAACGATCTTAATTTAAAATGCGGTTGCGGCAATTTTGAATTCAAGGGTACCCTCACCGGTGATATGGATGCAGATCTCGGGGCAGGCAATATGTCTCTTTACTTGACGGGATCTGAAAGCGAACACAATTATGAAGTTGAAAAAGCTGTCGGTAACTTTACCATCAACGGACACAGCTTTATGGGTATCGCCGGAGATCATGAGATCGACAACGATTCGGACAGCACGATAGAAGTCAAATGTGCTATGGGAAATGTCGAAATTTACACCGACAAATAATAATGTTAAAAAAATAACGAAATTCCGTTGACTTTTCTGTTGGGCTACAGATATAATTGTATATGGTTGTTATGGGCGACCGGGAAACCGGTCGCTAATTATTGCTTACAGAAAAACAGGAGGATCAGACATGGATTTATTGCTTAAGGACAAAGTTGTTCTTGTTACAGGCGGAACCGGCGGTATCGGATCTGCTATCGTCAGAAGATATCTGGCTGACGGCGCAAAGGTTGCTTTTTCATCGACAAGTCAGGAAAAGATCGACAAACTTCTCCCCACTCTTAATGCGAGAGAGGATCAGGTATTTGCCGTTGTTGCAAATATGAACTACGAGGAAGACATCAAAAACTTCGTGGAAAAAGCCAAAGCTCATTTCGGAACCATCGATATCGTTGTTCCCAATGCAGGTTATGAAGGAAAAGCTCATCCCATTCAGGATATGACACTCGATCTTTTCAAAGAGACATATATGCTCAATGTATTCTCTGTAATGCTTATCCTTAAGTATGCGGCTCCCACTCTTATCGAAAAACAGAAAGGTTCGGTTGTTGTGGTTGCTTCTGCTGCCGCTTATGAACCTACTCCGGGTAACAGCGCGTATGTTTCGTCCAAATATGCTGTTGCAGGTCTTACAAAATGTATCGCCTGCGAACTCGGACCGATGGGAATCCATGTAAACTATGTTTGTCCCGGTCCTGTTGATACAGATATGATGCGCCGTATAGAAAAAGATTTCTTTGGCGATTCAATGACTCACGAAGAAGCTATGGCTCAGCTCGCCGGCGCTTATGCAATGGATAAGCGTTATGCAACTCCCGACGAAGTTGCTACGGCTGTTTTGTTCCTGTCATCGGAGCTTGCTTCTCACACATCGGGTATGGGATTCCACGTAGATTCCAAGGTTTCCGCTCCCAACTAAGTCTACATTGATATTGATACGGCAGAGCTTTTTAAGGCCCTGCCGTTATTTGTTTAGAAAGGGGTATTTATGGATAAGATCGGCTTAAAACGTTTTTATGAAGAAAACATGTACGGTGTTTGGCGTAACGGCGAGACCGTTTCGTATAAGAGTCTCGGCGAGGATCCCAAGGCAAAAGAAACCTCAGAAAAACCCCGTAATCCTTTTGAAATAGTAGGCGGTGAGCTTATTGAGATCACCGCAGAAAAAGACGGACGAAGCTCTTCCTTTATCGTCCATGCTTTTCTTCCTACCCCCGAGGCCCGGGCTAAATATCCAAACGGTTCACCGTTCATCATATGTTTAAATCCGATAATGCCGGTTGATTATATACTCTCTCAAGGTTACGCTTTATTTTTCATGGACTGTTACAAGATCGCATCTGATGACATCAACCGTAAAGGAGCCTTTTATGATCTTTACCCCTACGGAAACGACGGAAACGAACAGACGGGTGTACTGATGGCATGGGCCTGGGGTGCCGCAAAGGTACTGGATGCGGTATATTCGGGACTTGGTGCGGAAAAGTTTCTGGATCCCGATGCGGCCTGTGTGACCGGTGTATCGCGCTTCGGAAAGGCAACTGCGGTTTGCGGAGCATTCGATGAGCGTTTTAAGATGACCATTCCTTCGTGCTCGGGCGCCGGCGGTCTTGCTCTTTACAGTTGCGTCTCGGAAGGTAATACATATGACTTCAGTTCACTTGGCGGACCGGCGGATTATACCTATACCAAAAACGAACCCCTTGACTGTCTTCAGTCCGATTCGGAACGCGGATGGTTCAATGACAGATTCCTGCAATATAAAACTCCGTCAGATATACCCATCGATCAGGAAAATCTCGTAAATCTCGCAATGGGGCGTGACAGATTTTACTTTTTCATTGCGTCATATATGGGCGAAGACTGGGTAAATGCCCCTGCCATGTGGGAATGTTTTAAGCGTGCCGATTCGGAATATAAAAAAGAAGGTCTTAGCGATAATCTTGCGGTTCATTTCCATAAAGAAGGACATGCCGTGCTCGAAGAAGACGCACGGCTATTCATCCCTTATTTTGATCATATGCATTACGGATTTAAGAAAGAATATGATATGAGCGAACTTAAGACTACGCTGTTTGCGTAAAAATCCCGAAAGTTTATGCTTTCTGCAGGGCTTTATCAGCTTTTTCGGATCTTGAAAGAGCAATAAAAGCGATCACTACACCTATAAAGCAGACTGCGCTTCCGGTAATCAGCATTTCACGGATACCCGCATTATCAAGTATCACACCGCTTATAAGATTTGAGAAAACTCCGCCGAGCGTAATTGCGCTTGTAACAAAAGCCTGTCCCTTGACCTGATCGTTCTCGGACATATGTGAGCTTACATAGTAAGCGGCTGCGGGAATGAATACCGCATATGCAAAGAGCTGGAAAGACTGGCTTAAATACATCATGGCCATGTTCGTGGCAAATACGAGTATCAGTATCTTTACAAAGAACGCAAATCCCGAGAATATAAGCATCTTACCGGACGATATCTTTTTAAGGAAAAATCCGATCACGGCCATGACGGGAAGTTCCAAAATGGCCTGCAGGAAGTTTGAATATCCGAGTTCCGTTTCACCGCCGCCGAGTGACTTTATGATCTGTATCATAAAGTCATTTATCATATTGTGGGCAAAGTAAAAGCACACCGTTCCGACCAGAAACAGTACGAACATCGGATAACTCTTCGCAAAATCCTTGATGCCTCCTTGAGTTTTACCTGTTCCGACAACCTTTTCCTGACCGGTCTTTATTTCCAAATCCCCTGCGGTTTCAGACATCTCATCACCCGAAGATTCGGACACGGTTTTTTTAGCGCATTCATCCGGTTTTTTAAACGTGAACACAATGACCGCCGAAAGTATCATAGTGATCACATTGATGATAAGAAGAATATTTACACCGCTTTTCTCGATCGCTCTTCCCACAAAAAAGGATGTTACGGCAAAGCTGGCGGATCCGAGTCCTCTTGCCAGACCGTAATAAATGTTGCATCCCGCCTTCTGATATTCAAAGCAGAGCGCCGTCATGACCGGCATATAGGCAAACTGTATCATATATATCAATACATATACGGCAAAAGAAAGCGGTTTGTTGTTCCAGGACAACATCAGAATGAGTGAACCCACCATAATGACTGTTACCGCGATCAGTATGAACCTTCGGTTTGTAAGATAACCCTGTCTGTCGATAACCGATGCGATCAGCGGCTGAAAAACCGCCGACAGAATATTCGCAAGCGCAAGTAATATACCTATCTCCGTGTTGTTAAATCCTTTGTCGAGCAGATATACCGCCGCCATCGCATGTATGGTACAGAAGGCCACGAAGTAGGTAACATTTATTAAAGTATAACGTGTTGTCCAGAAACTTTTCATAAAGATATTTCCCTAAAAATCAACGTTTTTCTTATTTTGCCGTATATATTTTTACGTGATCCACATAAAAATGTGCGGGTAACCGTGACTGATCGATCTCGCCGCCCCAGCTTCCGTATTCGGCTGATATGATCATATCACACGGAACCGCACATGTTCCATCCCCGTATTCTTTTCCGGGGAAATCGAATATCTTTTCTTTGTCCAGGTAAAGGTGATAACCTTCTTTATCCCACAAATACCACAGATCGTGATAGCGGTCATAAAAATCATCATCCACATAATATGTTTCGAAACGGCTCTTGAGATTATCTCCGTAACCGTCCCAGTGCACACTCATACTAAATTCCGACGTATGCGGAACCAGTTCAAATATATCCAGTTCCGCACCGTCTGTTGCACCGTTGCCCACAGTGGATTCATTCATCTCATCCGTAAGAAGCCAGAATGCATACCAGAGCCCGTCTGCTTTTTCGGCTTTAAACCGCATATTGTAAAGTCCATAGGTCTGCTCGTATTCCCCGGTAGATCTTATTCCCGCACTTACAGGCGTTCCGTCTTCATCGATATCGCAGACTATCACAAGGTTTCCGTCTTTGACCGTGCAATTGGCATCTCTCCATACTCCACCGACATCCTGACGTTCCTGCTCGGGACAATGCGCCCATTTGGACTCATCGAAATGATCGAAATCATCGGAAAACGAGAATCGATATTCTTTTCCTTCAAAAACAATATCTTCGTCGTTTTTCCCGGTGCACGAAACTGTCAACCCCGAAAATATTAGTATTAGTAATAAACAAATAAACCTTTTCATATCCGTTCCTCATATGAAACAAATAACTGTCATGAGACAGATATTCATCCTCTTTTTCTGAAAAGGCAACTCCGGCAAGAAGATTTATAATGCCCTGCTTTTTTAGCTCGTTTTCTAAGATATCCCTAATTCCCCCAATGCAAATAGTTTTTCATCAGAGTTTGATAAAATAATCCACTCAATTGGTTCACTTCCGTTACAAAGGTCATTATCTTGCTCATAAGAACCAAATGTAAAAGTGTTTCCTGCTTCTAATGATTTATGATTTGCAACCACACTAAATGCAGCTGAATCCGGTTCTATCACCTCAAAAGTACTTTCGTCTTCATCAATAATTTTATCCAATCCATTTTAATTAACAGATCTTCTGAGAATTTCATCAATGGTTTCAAGTTCCTCAGTAGTACCTTGACGGCAAAGATAATAAGTTACCGTTAAAAGTTCCCCCTCATTTTCGCCAAAACTGATCATTCCGAAATTCTTTATCTTTCCGTCCTCAAATTGATGGAGCAATGTCTCAATAATAGTCAACTCTAATGCAATCCCGTCAATATCTCCCTCTCTCATTCTGTTCTGTACAGTTGTATAATCAATAAAATCAATACCTCTCACCCAGAAATACTTTGTTATTTCATCCCTGGTTATATCCAGGTTTTCTTTTGAACTTAAAAAATCCGTCCATCTTTCCAATGTCTCAGATGCATCCGCTCTGAACGTATCGGGATCGACTATTTCCCCGTTTGCCAGGAAAATCTGATACTGACCGTCTTTTCTGTATGAGCCCCTGACAAATTCAGGGCCATCGCATCTGTCATAAAAATTAGCCTCTGTTATTCCGTTTGCTGTCTCAAAACTATGGATTTCTGTGCCTGAAAGTATATAATTAATTGTCTTTTCTTTTCGATCCAGATCCATCAACGCAGGTATACCCAATTTAGGCATACCCATGTACTCCAATGCAAATTCATTGCGTCTGTCGTCTACGTTTATACCTCCATCTCTTTTCACAAATCCGTTTCTATCATAAAAACGATAGAAGTCATAATCGTAACTGACCACAGGAATATCATTATCAAGACACTGGTTTATGACATCCTTATAATCATACTTTCCCAGATCGATCTCAACACCGTTTAATTTAAGCTTATACATATCACCGCCGGCGGCGTCTTCATCAACCGTAGAACCTGGTTCATCCTTAAAGAGTTCAGCAGCCGCGATCACGTTTTTTTCTTTAACATCTGAAGAACTATGTTGCTCCTGCTCTTTTTTGTTGACAGTCCCGCAACCAAATGTCATTCCGACCAACAAAACGATCATTCCTAATAGCAATACATGTCTTTTCATTCTTTTTCCCTCTTTTTCAAAACTTTACTGTAAATTTACTTGCTCAAACGGAACATCATAATAGTAAACAGACCAATAATCACCATTAGGTCCACTTTTTTTCTTTACCACTGCTGTATGCTTCGAACAATACATACTGTCATCGGGATTGGAAATCTCGTCAAAAGGAACATCGGAGACACACGTATCATAATCGTAGAAAGTCACGAAATAATACCCATTCTTATCCTCAATATCTGTAATGATCTTTTCCATCTCCAGCCAGCCTTCTCCAAACTGCGGTGTATCATAGTAATATCCGTCCTTGTAATAACTCATGGCTGTCGAATTAACAAGATCACACATTGATTTTATATCGTCCGAACTCAGGTTATAGATGTTTTCAAGAATCCAGTTCATATTCTGTTCCGGAATCCTGACATACCCCTCAAGTGTATATAGTTTTCCGAGTGGATCATCGCCTGTCAGCAATTCTCCATTATATGGCCATTGTGAATAATCCGTCCCCGGAAGTGAAAATATACCGGCAAGCAAATTTTTCCCCGGATCTTCATAAGAAAATGTACGTGTAGGAAAATCGAAAGAGCCGAAAACAGGTTCTAATGATTTTAGAAAATCAACCAAACCATCAGGTATCTCTGTGTCAACCGCACCTGTTTCTTCAGTGTCTTCAGTTTCTTCACTTTCGAAGTTTAATCCATTATACCAGCCGTTTACATCTTCCATAAACCCTGAACCGGCTTCATTGTATATTGCGTAAAACGGCATAATATCAGGTCTTTGATCTTCATTCCACCACCCGTCAGTCCAAACGAGAAATGAATCGGGCAAAGTCGAAGTGTCTTTTCCCGGCAGATACAGATAAAAATCGTTGTTCAATATACTGCTGTCAAAACCGTTTGCACCTACATAGCTACCCGTATGATCGGAATAAACTTTTCCGGGAGTCTCGACCTGATTATAATCTTTCAAGTGCATTTTATAAGTGAATTCGTCTATTTGTTCGAAGTCCGTAAATTCGCCACTAAAATTGGATTTCAAAGCCGAACCTGCATCATAATCGTAATACAGACCCCTAAATGAACCGTCTTTTTCAACTAACAGTTCAGTTGCCCATGCACCTGAGCCACTTGATAAATAGAATTTCTTCGGGAAATCTTTAAGCGCTTGAAAAGCATCTACGTTCATATATTCAAGACCTAGAACACCATTGGATCTAACTTTTACCGGCTCATTATCTACAACGAGCCATACGTCCATACTACTTCCGTCAGCGGCAATATATGCCGCCATATTCAGTCCGTTATAAGCTTTCTCTTCTCCAATATACTTATCCCAAAATTGAACCTGCCCATTCTCTAATACTTTGCATTTTCTTGATTCTTCTAACTTACGAACGGAAATGAATCCTTTTTCAACGGTTCCAAACCATAGATCACCTTCCGAATATGATTCATCCTCAGTTTTTTGTCCAAGTAATATAAAGGTTTCAAAATCTCCATCTTCATCAAAATCCTTGTATATACATGAAACTACATCATCAACACCTGCGTTGGCTTCATTCAGAATCGCTCCGAACATAGTGCCGGTATCCAAAATCTTTCCGGTAAAAGGAAAGTCTTTACCTTTATCTTTACCAATCGGTAAAGGGGCTCCTTCATATCTGTGTTTCATAACAGCTTTAGCCGCTGCTGCCAAATCAAGCATTGGATAATCTCTCATCTCATCGGTTGTTGTATCTTTATGACCTGTAGCAAACTGAGCTGTATCAAGAATAAGCTGTCGCGCTTCCACAGCTGTAATACTGGGATCAAGTGACATCAAATACGCCAACGAGCCGGATACGATTGGTGCGGCATAAGAGTTTCCGGAACCGTATCCGTACGCGTTATTGGGATTAATATGCAAAAGACCATTCGCACATTCCCCCGGAGCTACAATGCTCATCCCAATAGTTGATTTATCCGCTACATAATACTTACCATCGGGTGCTTTTGAATTAGATGTTGAACCTACTGTTAGTAAATGAGACTTAATCTCCTCATATCCCACACCCATATCATAAAGTTTTTCCTTTGCAGACTCGGGTAACAGAAAATCAAAAGCATCTTTACTTACAAAACCAAAAGGCCCCATTAAATAAATGTTGACTCTTGCTGTACCATCATTATTCAGTCCGTTTTGACCTGCCTGTACTATAACAAAATCGTATCCTGCTTCGTGTAATTGCCCAATAACGATCATACTTAATACACACTCTCTGGCATGCATGTTATATTGATAATCAGGTGTTTCCGTAATTGTTATATCATCATCAACTTTATAACCGGTTTGATAGAAACAGACTCCCATCGACATATTTATAATGCTCAATCCGTTGTTTTTTCTTTTTCCTTCTTCCAGAAGCTTCTCTACCGCTGCCACGAAGCATAAGCCCGATGTTTCGGGGTCAAATTGGGGATATGTAACTTCCTGCTCATCATTCCAATTGTCGATTTCTTCATCTACGTTCTTCGCTATAGTATCCTCTGCATCAAATGTTATATTTCCCACTGCATCATACATAGGCACGCACAGCAATTCTGTGTCAGATGCTACTCCCCTGATGCCTATATCATTATCTGCTGCCGCAATAAATCCAGCAACTGCTGTTCCATGTCCTATATCTGACTCATCTAACTTATCTGCCTCGTTTATTGCTTCATCACTAACAAAATCTGCATATTCTATATGACCCTTCAATTCATTATTATCCAAATCAAAGCCTGAATCTATTACTCCTACTGTAACCTTATGACGGCTCTCATCATACATCCAAGCATCATATGCACCGATATCTTGAGCCCACCAGTCATATTTATCATCATAAGAATTCGTTCCTACCACCTGTGTGTTTTCAGGTTCTACCGTAAAAAAGTCAATTTCACAGGGAACGTCAAAAGAGGCATAAATGACTTCATCATATTCCATCAATTCAGCCGCAATCTCGCCAAGTTCTTCCGTTGTATCGGCGTCAACTTTCATTTGAAACTCATGCATTCCACCCGAAACCTTGCCGACTATTTCTCCATCAAATTTTCGAGCGAGTCTGATCATTTTACTTTTGGAAAGATCGTCAGTTGTGAATACTACCAAAAGATTTTTATAAAACACATAACAGTTTTCTTCATCTACAGATATATCAGCTTCAGTCGGATGAAAAAGAACATCATCGCGCGATCTCGCGATTTTTAACCCGTATTTTAAATCGGAACAATACTTAATAATGCCAACGGTAGCCCATCCGAACATTACCACAACAGCAAAAACAACGATTAAAATAATTGATTTCTTATTACTTTGTTTTTTCATTTTTCTTTCATCCTTGATTATTTGATTTTGATCAATAAACCTATACCTGTAGAGAATTACTATAAACGATTCTTGTAAAATCTCACTCGATTAGAATATCACAATTATTCTCGAAATTATATTATTAATTGCTTTCTTTTCATATTAAAAGAATCGTTCACACCTAATACCAATCATCTTGTGTTTTTTCTTGACTGAGTGACTTGAGTATTAATAAAATGATGGGTAAAGAGAATGATCGTTGGGGAGGAAATCTTATGCCTTTATCTAAAGCTCAATGTACAAATTGCGGACAATTTCTTGAAGTCGATTCTGCTAAAGATGCTGCTATATGTCCTTATTGCGGTACGCCTTATATCGTTGAAAAAGCGATAAACCAGTATCATATATCGATAACTTCGAATAACGGAATTCTTGATAAAGATACGATGTTTGAGAACTGGCTTGTTTCTAATGACGATAAACTTCGCAAAGATTATGTGTATTACTATGCGACTGATACTAAAAGGGTTCAGTTCATGGATTCGATTGTTTTTATCAAAAATCTGGATTATCATCAGTCGCTATTCGGAGGGAAAACAGTTTATTTGGATACCGGAGGTGATTACAGTGACTGGGATGATTATGATAAACCTACCGTTCCTTACGATAAACCCGATGACATAAGAAGATACATCAGATTGTTAAATGATCATGTTTCATTTGTGGACACTAATTTCACCGGAGCCAGGTTTGGGAAGTATCATGACCGTTATAAAGCCAGATTAACGGATGCGATAAAAAAACTTGAAACCAGACTTGAAAATTCTTTAACAGTCGAAGAAAAATGGAAAGAATCCGAATTACGGAAAAAGGAAGAATTACAACGGCAGGAGAAACGTAAGGAAAGAGGTAAAATACTCAAACTAATACTGATATTTACAAAAGTATTTTTATTTATCCTGTTTTTTGTTTTTGCATATTTGGGAATACCTGCGCCCGCAGCGATCACCCTTATTGTCGCAATAGTTGTAACTATCTTTATTCGTTGTGATAAAGAAGGGTATATCTACTGGAAGCGTTTTGATTGAAAAAATTACCTGTTTTGTCCCTGTTCTCTTGCAGATAAAAGACTATTGAATAGTATAAAAACACGCCTAAATAAATAGGAGCCGAAATCGGCTCCTGAACGTCCGCGAGAGGATTCGAACCTCCGACCTACCGCTTAGGAGGCGGTCGCTCTATCCTGCTGAGCTACGTGGACAATTGTATCAATCGGGGTATATTATCGTACCCTGTAACCATATGTTACCTTTGAATCTTCTTCCGACCTCCGGTTCACCCAAAAGATCTTCTTTGTTGATGCATATCGCTATCTGCATTTCGTTGCAAAGCAGCAGCATCTGATATATCTCTTCATTGGTAACAATGTTTTTAACGAGTCTGAAACTTAAGATCTCACCAAGTATCGAATACATATCACATTCTACACCAAACGGCATAAAATATGTATCCACTACCGTAAAAAGATCGTAATCCCTTATCTTCCTGGATATCTGCGAATACATATCCATATCGCTCAACGTAAGGGATTCCATTGCGCTTTCATCGCCCTTTTTGGCCGCTTTCATAAGCTTTTCACGGTTTTTCTTGGTCTCTTTGGCCTTCATGACCTCATCGGGGTCTTTGAAAAGCGGCATCATTATCGTACCTTCTAAAGACAATCCTGTCAATGAAAGTTTTGTTCCGCTTTCGGGAAGCCGCTTTGTGTTTTTACGCACGATATAAGGCATTTTATTGGCAAGATAAAAGATAATGGTGATCCCAACTCTTTCATCTTCACAGATTCCGGCATAAGAAATAGAAGCGGCATGTCTTTCAACCGTTACGCGTTCGGTAGTTGATATTGTATCCGCCCTAAAGAAAGGAAAGCACCCATGCAAAAGAAACTTGTCTTCTTTGTCCATTTCTCCGCATACGGTAACACCCATGGCAGGTCCGAAATATGTTGAATATTCGGCCAAAAGAATGTCATCTTCATATGTGGTGAAAACTCTTTCCTTGGAATTATCGATTGTAACATTTATTAACGGCTGTAGTATTTCCTTGCTTTTAAAGCCGGTAAATCCTACAGCCCTCAAAAATTTGTGCACTTCTGTTTTCCTTATTTAAGAACCGATTTTCCACCCATATAAGGTCTTAATACTTCAGGGATCGTAACGCTTCCGTCTGCCTGTAAGTGATTTTCCAAAAATGCGATCAGCATTCTGGGCGGAGCAACTACCGTATTGTTAAGAGTATGGGCAAAGTACTTGTTTCCGTCTTTGTCTTTAACTCTTATCTTTAATCTTCTTGCCTGTGCATCTCCGAGGTTCGAACAGGAACCGACTTCGAAATACTTCTTTTGTCTGGGTGACCATGCTTCCACATCGTAAGACTTAACCTTAAGATCGGCAAGATCGCCCGAACAGCATTCGATCGTACGAACCGGAATATCCATCGATCTGAAGAGATCTACGGTATTCTGCCATAATTTGTCAAACCACTCTTTTGATTCTTCGGGTTTGCAGACAACGATCATTTCCTGCTTTTCAAACTGATGTATCCTGTATACACCACGCTCTTCGATACCGTGAGCACCTTTTTCTTTTCTGAAACAAGGTGAATAGCTGGTAAGAGTAAGAGGTAACTGTTCTTCAGGAGTAATGGTATCAATGAATTTACCGATCATCGAATGTTCGCTGGTGCCGATAAGATAAAGATCTTCGCCTTCAATCTTATACATCATGGCATCCATCTCTGCAAAGCTCATAACGCCGGTAACTACATTGGAACGGATCATAAAAGGAGGAACACAATATGTAAATCCTCTGTCGATCATGAAATCACGTGCATAAGCGATCACTGCCGAATGAAGTCTGGCAATATCGCCCATCAGATAATAAAATCCGTTTCCGGCAACCTTTCCTGCCGCATCGATATCTATACCGTTAAACTTTTCCATGATCTCGGTATGATAGGGAATCTCAAAATCGGGAACTACGGGATCGCCGTATCTCTTTATCTCAACGTTTTCGCTGTCGTCTTTTCCTATCGGAACCGTGGGGTCGATGATATTGGGAATGACCATCATTATCTTTGTGGTCTTTTCCTCAAGTTCTTTCTGTTTTTCATCCAAAGCGGCAAGTTTCTCGGCATCAAGAGCAACTTCTTTTTTCTTTTCCTCGGCCTCTTCCTTGCGTCCCTGCTGCATCAATGTACCGATCTCTTTGGAGATCTTGTTTCTTAATGCCTTGAGATCGTCGGCTTCCTGCTGAGTTGCCCTTCTTTCCTCGTCTAACTTGATAACTTCGTCAACAAGCTCGATCTTTTCATCCTGGAACTTCTTGCGGATGTTTTCTTTGACCGCATCGGGATTTTCTCTTAAAAATTTGATATCTATCATAACGGTGAATCCTCCCTACATGATTACTTTTTCAATATAAACGGTCCTTACTTCCAAAAGATCTATAACGCGATCGTCGGAAACTTCCGAACCGTCTTTTTCTTTGACAACTTTAAGAATCGGCCTTTCGGGGAACTGCTTGTTCTGCCTTAAAACAAGTGCGATTTCTCCGGTGTTTAAACTTACCAGACTTCCCGCAGGATAAACTGCCGTGAAATCAAGCAGAAGATCGACTATCTTGTTGGAAAACTTGCTTCCTTTGGTGATCTTTAAATATTCAACAGCCTCATAAACTTTATTGCGTCGGCAGCCAATACCGCAAATCATTTCATCAAAAGCATCCGTAACCTGCAATATCTGTGTCGTGATATCCGGATTTTTGGCATGCATGGGATATCCCGATCCGTCCATTCTTTCATGATGCTGAAGTATCATCAGTTTGGCCCGTTTGGATATCCAGTTTTCTTTTTCAAGACTTGAAAAGGCATATGCCGGATGTTTTTTGTATTCAAGCTTTTGTTTGTCGTCAAGCTCCTCGATCTCGATATTGGTGTAATCGAAATTCAGATATCTCAATCCGATATCGTGGAATATGGCGGCAACACCGAGATCGTGAAGTTCTTCACGGCTTAACTTAAGCTTTGCGCCGATAAGTATCGTAAGAGAACACACGCTGATGGAATGCTCGTAAATATCGGCACTTCTTTCGCGAATGTCAAATATCTGCTCAACAATATCTTCATTTTCCAAAATGCTGGTAATGATACTGTCAGCAGTCTCACTTAATTCTTTCAGTTCTGAATTGTCGGAATATACGTGTCTTTCAAGTACGGAACGCACCTTTTCCTTGAAAAGATCCTCGACATCTTCCCGAAGTATCTGAACTTCCTCGGGTCTTAACTTGGTATCTTCGATCAATACCTCAGTAATGCCGAGTTGTTCGAGCTTTGAAACATATTCCGGTTTCAGAACGGTTCCAACAGCCAACAGTTCAGTATAATCGGGTGTCATTACGGCTCTGGCGAGTTTCTCGTAACCGACAATATCCGAAATTTTACATAATCTCAATAGTTTATCCCTTTAACAGTGCTTTTGACAAAGCCTCCTGCTCCTCTTTACCAAGTGCGATATCGCATTGCCCCCCGACAATTTCCTTGGAATATGTATAACACCCATCCGTTCCATGTACGGAATTGATGATAAATCCGTTGTCTTTTTCATTTAAAAGCGCAAGTGAAAAGCTTAACTTTCCGCCCATCTGCGGGAAAGCATCGTACTTTACGAGGCCTGCTTTTTTAAATGTTGATTCAAGAGTATGATAAATGACTCTGATATCTCTCTTATTTTTATCGGTAAGTTCTCTGATATTTTTATTGTCTTCAAACATTTGCCCGATTTCCTGCTCAAGACTCTTGGCGTTTTTGCCTGCGCAGAACTTCTCATATCTTTTCTGAAGATTGTTGAGTTTTAAGGCTAAAATGATCGTAACCACAGTCATGATCAATAAAACGATGATTGCGATAAAAAGAACAAGCCCTGTATCAAGCGATCCCAGTCCCATATTTGAAAGAAATTTGCTTTCCATACCGTTCTCCTGAAGTGTTTATTTGGATAAGATCGCTTTTATCCTGTCTAAGTCATCATTTGAATAGAATTCGATCTCAATCTTACCGGATCCGTCTTCCTGTCCTTTGACGGTTACCTTTGTGCCGAGTTTTCTTTTCATCTTTTCGGCGATGTCTTTATAGAAGATCTCCATTTCGTTGGAAAGCTTCTTTTCGGGTTTAACCGGCTTTTCGCCTTCTTTTACGAGTTTTTCGATCTCACGAACGGACAGTTTCTCTTTAACAACTCTCTCGGCAAGAGCAAGCTGTTTCTTTTCATCGGAAATACCGATCAGGGCTCTTGCGTGTCCGCCCGACAATTCCTTGTTTATCACCATTTTCTGAACGGCTTTGCCGAGTTTTAACAATCTTAAAGAGTTTGTAATGGTCGTTCTGTCCTTAGACATTCTCTTGGCGACTTCTTCCTGTGTAAGAGAATAGCGTGTCATAAGAGACTGATAACCCATTGCCTCTTCTATTGCGTTAAGGTCTTCTCTTTGAAGGTTTTCAAGAAGAGCGATCTCAGCTTTTGTCTGCTCATCATAATCTCTTATGAGAACGGGAACCTCTTTTAATCCCGCGATCTTGGCTGCACGCCATCTGCGTTCACCGGCGATGATCTCAAAATGATCTTTCTTGTCTTGAACAAGGATTGGCTCAACGATCCCGTACATTTTGATGGAATCTGCCAGTCTGTCGAGTAACTCTTTATCGAAATTCTTACGGGGCTGGTCATGATTCGGAGTAACTTTATTGATATCAACTATGGTTTCCGAACCGCCTTCTTTTTTGATGATATCCTTGATGATCTTATCTTCGCCGATACTTACCGGTATCAGAGAATCAAGTCCTTTTCCGAGTCCTCTTCCTTTTGCTGCCATACCTGTTCCTCTCTTTTATCGATTCTTCTTTATCAGTTCCTTGGCCAGGTTTATATAAGCCTCCGCTCCTGCCGACCTTGCATCATATGAAGTGATCGGAAGTCCGCGGCTGGGTGCCTCGGCAAGTCTGATGTTTCGGGGAATAATGGTTTCAAAAATATGCTGCTTTAATACACTTTTTACGTTATTGACAACATCTTCGGAAAGATTTGTACGGGAGTCGTACATTGTAAAAACAACACCCTCCATATCAAGTTCCGGATTAAGTCTTTCCTTAACAAGATTCACCGTATAGATCAGCTGGCTCAATCCTTCCAATGCATAATATTCACATTGTATGGGCACCAGTACCGAATCGGCCGTTGTAAGTGCATTTATTGTAAGGAGGCTGAGTGAAGGCGGACAGTCGATGATTATAAAATCATATTTATCCCTTACCCAGTCTATTTCATTTCTTAAGATAAACTCCTTTTTGGGCGTATCGATAAGTTCAACTTCAACAGCGGCGAGGTTGACGTTTGAAGGAAGAACGCTTAATTTGGGAAAATCTGTTTTAATAATGCATTCTTCAACGCTTCTGTCACCGAGCAGTAATTCATATATTGAGTTTTCCAGTTCGTTTTTCTCGATCCCGAGTCCGCTGGTAGTGTTACCCTGAGGATCCGAATCGATAACAAGTACCTTTTTGCCTCTTTCGGCAAGTGCCGCCGAGAGATTTATGGCTGTCGTCGTTTTGCCGACTCCGCCTTTCTGATTTGCTATTGCTATGATCTTTCCCATATCAAAATTCCTTTAATGTACGATACAAAAACAACTATATCACTATTATTGTGCGTTGTTAAGAGTAATTATATGTTTCACGAATTGATAATTTTGATGTTTCACGTGAAAAAAATCTATATCTTGGGGGTGTCATGTTTCACGTGAAACATATTTTGGGGTTGCCCTCACGCAAAAGAAAATGTTTCACGTGGAACAATCACACTATTCCGTTTCTGATCGCAAATACAGCCGCCTGCGTGCGATCCTTAACTCCGATCTTTTTAAACAGCGCGGTCACATGGTTTTTAACGGTCTGCTCGCTTATATCAAACAGATACCCGATATCAGAATTGCTTTTGCCTTCAACAAGACAGGCCAGGATCTGTCGTTCGCGCTTGGTAAGATTCTTTACCATATCGGATTCGGTTTCCATCTGGACAAGCCTTGCATTGAGTGCGGGTATAAGACTCGGTTCGATATATCTCTCTCCCTTATACACCGTCTTGATCGCACGGATAAGTTCATCCATTCCGGAATCTTTTAACACGTATCCGTTTGCTCCGTTATCCATGGCATCCATCAGATACTCGGTTTCATTATGTACCGTCAGCATCATGACTTTGATCTTTTTACTTTTCTTTTTGATCTCACGTAAAACACGTATACCCGATTTGTCGGGAAGATTAATATCCAAAAGAACGATATCCGGCTTGGTTTCGCTTATTGCTTTGATACACTCCGCACCGGTCGAAGCCTGACTTACAACGGTTATCTCATTGTCAAATTCAAGAAGCTGTTTGATACCTTCCCTTAACATCTTGTGGTCATCGACCAGCATTACTTTGATGCTCATACCCTAACCCCTTGATCCTTTCACATTTCCTTTAAAGCGATCGGTATTTTTACTGTTGCAACGGTACCGTTTGCGGAATTTGAAAAGCTTACGGTTCCGCCTATAACGGAAACTCTCTCTTTTAATATCTTTAATCCGAAATGATTTTCGAGATCTTCTTCTCTGATATTCATTCCCTTTCCGTTGTCGGATACGATCACAATGATCTCACTTCCTTCACGACGTATCGTGATATCGATCGCTGTACCCTCCGAATGCTTGATGGCATTGACCATAAGTTCCTGGGTAACTCTGAAAACTGTGATCAGATAAATGTTGTCAAGCCCGCTCAACTCATCGATCGAAGCGTTAATTTCCATCGATGTGCGGGTTTTATAATTTGCGATCTGATTTTCGAGTGTTCTTTTAAATCCGAAATCATCAAACTGCATAGGCCTGAGATCAAAGATAGTTCCCCTGATCTCATCGATTATCTCTTTGACGAGCTTTCTGTTTGATTCGATCTCAAGTTTTGCCCTGATGGGATCGTAATCTATAAACTTGGATGACAGCTCCAGATTATGCATTACCAGCGAAAGATTCTGCAGCACTCCGTCATGAAGATCCGCTGCGATACGCTGTCTGTCATATTCCTGAAGTTTTAAATATTTGGCTTTGTTGGTAAGAGAAGATTCCCTCTCTTCTTCTTTGGAAACAATGAGATCACCGGGCTTTAACTCTCCGAGAGAATCCAGCTTTTTGGTAACGTTTGAAAGCTTCTTATATAACTCTCTTACACTTCCCTCAAGTGTCTCGATCTGTTTCTTCTTTTCATCGACCTGGTCTTTGTAAACCCTTGACGCCGAACGTGGTGAAAAAACATTGTAATCACAATCATCCCGTTTTGACAAAGACTCTATAAAATCCTTACACTGCCTGATCTGAGTCTCGGCTTCAACGATCTGATCCTGAAGACTTTTCTTTTCTTCCAGAAAAGACTTCCTTAAGTCCATTACAATATCTTTGGAACGATCTTCTGACATAAAACAAACTCCATTTGATCTATAACGGATTTTTGGTTATCTTTCCCGCTTTTCTGGGATAACGCTCATCCGTAAGATTTTCTTTTGCCACTATTATGACGGACCTTTGCTGATCCGTACCTGCGGGGCTAAAATATATAACACCCCTTATCTTTCCGCCCAGCATATTGCAGGCTGTCTCGCCCGCTTTTATTTCTTCTTCGGTCTTTTCCGCCTTATAAGGGAAAAAGAAACCTCCCTTTCTCACGAAAGGTATGCAATACTCGCACAAAACGTTAAAAGAAGCGACCGCTCTCGAAGTTACGACATCAAACTGTTCTCTGTAAGCATCGTCATGTGCAAGATCCTCGACTCTCCCGTGTATACAGGTAACATCTTTAAGATCAAGCTCCTTTACCACCGCTTCCAGAAAATCGATCCGTTTTTTAAGAGAATCGATAAGCGTAAGTCTTATCCCCGGTACCGCGATCTTTAAGGGAATTCCCGGAAATCCCGCTCCGGTCCCGACATCAGCAAGAGCTTTACCGTTCAGATCATCACGCATGTCCGTAAATCCTTTAAAAACATGCACAAGTCCGAGACTGTCGACAAAATGCTTGATCACCACATCCTGCCATTCGGTGATTGCGGTAAGATTGATATGCTCATTGTATTTAACCAGCATCTTATAATAATCGACAAACTTATCAATACCCTCATCGTCGATCGTTATCCCGTTCGCCGTAAAATTCTCTTTAAGAAAAGAAATGTCAGGTCTCATTTTTGCTTTCTTTGCTAAGATATATCAACAAAACCGAAATATCCGCGGGGGTTACTCCGGAAATCCTGGATGCCTGTCCCACATTTTCGGGACGGAACTTCTTGAGTTTCTGCCTTGCCTCTATCCTGAGACTTAATATGTCATCATAATCTATGTCTTCGGGAATACGGCGCTTTTCTACTTTTTTAAACTTCTCGACAAGCTGACGCTGTCTTAAAATATAACCTTCATATTTGATCTCGGTAACAACCTGTTCTACCACGTCATAGGGTAGCTTGGGTCTTTCGGGATCGAGAAACGCCAAAAGATCGTAGGAAAGCTCTGGTCTGCACAAAAGTTCCGCCAGGGAGGTTCCCGTATGAAGAGGCGACGATCCGTTTTCTTCAAGAAAATCACAGACTCTTTTATTGGCTCCGACTATCACGCCTTTAAGTCTTGCGATCTCTTCCTCTATAAGACGCTTTTTGGTAACGGTCTTTTCATAATCTTCATCACTTACAAGTCCGACTTCGTGACCGATCTTTCTTAATCTTAAATCCGCGTTATCCTGTCTTAACAGCAAACGATATTCAGCCCTTGAAGTCATCATTCTGTAGGGCTCATTGTTTTCTTTTGTAACAAGATCATCGATCAGAACTCCGATATAAGCTTCGGATCTGTCAAGGATCACGGGTTCAAGACCTTTTAACTTTCTGGATGCATTGATACCTGCCATCAGACCCTGCGCTGCCGCTTCTTCGTAACCTGAAGATCCGTTAAACTGTCCGGCACAGAAAAGTCCGCTTATATTCTTTGTTTCCAGTGACAAAAGAAGCTGGTTCGGCTCAAGACAGTCATATTCTATCGCATAGGCATTTCTGACGATCCTGCAGTTTTCAAGTCCCGGAACCGTTCTGTACATCTTAAGCTGAACGTCTTCGGGAAGTGAGGAACTCATGCCTCCGACATACATCTCGTTTGTATAAAGTCCTTCCGGTTCGATAAAAACCTGATGCCTTTCCTTATCGGCAAATTTAACGACTTTATCTTCAATGGAAGGGCAGTATCTCGGACCCGTTCCTTCGATAACACCCGCATAAATAGGCGATCTGTCAAGATTGGCCCTTATTATCTTGTGTGTTTCTTCGTTGGTATATGTAAGATAGCAGGAAACCTGTTCTTTTTGCACCGATTCGGGATCCGTTGAAAAAGAAAACGGAACTACCCTTTCGTCACCGAACTGCTCCTCCATCTTTGAAAAATCGATGCTTCTTTTATCCATTCTGGCAGGAGTTCCGGTTTTAAATCTTCTTAAGGCAATACCATTTTCGATCAAAGAAGCCGAGAGTGAATTGGCGGCCTGAAGTCCGGAAGGTCCCGTATAAGTAATGGATTCACCGCACAGACACCTTGCCTTTAAATATGTGCCGGTACACAAAATGACCGCATCGCACATATACGTGGTTCCTGTGTTTGTGACCACTCCCGTAACCTTTTTGGACGATCCCTCACCCTCTGTTAATAATTTAACGATTTCTGCCTGCTTGATCGTGAGGTGTTCCTGATTTTCTAAAACTCTCCGCATAGACCTTGTATATTCGGACTTGTCGGCCTGAGCTCGCAGTGAATGCACGGCAGGACCTTTCGATACATTTAACATCTTGGACTGGATAAAAGTCTTATCGATGTTTTTGCCCATTTCTCCGCCAAGTGCATCAAGTTCTCTGACAAGATGTCCCTTCGAAGTTCCTCCGATGTTGGGATTACAGGGCATCATGGCAATACTGTCGATGCTTACGGTAAAGATCACGGTCTCAAATCCGAGTCTTGCCGAACATAAAGCTGCTTCGCAACCGGCATGACCGGCTCCGATCACACAAATATCAACTTTTTCTTTCCATTCGTTTCTGCTGATATCGGTCATTTTATAATCCTACTTACCCATACAGAATTTGCTGAATATCTCATTGGCAAGATCGTCATCGATCTCTTCACCGATGATATTTCCGTATGCGGCATATGCATTCATAAGATCTATCGAATAAAAATCTTCGGGCATTTCATCAGAAATGGCATCCAAAACGTGTTTTAACGATTCCGATGCTTCCGAAAGCTTTTCGGCCTGCCTTAAATTTGTGATAACGAGTTCATTGTCGGATCTTAATCTTCCGCTCAAAAAGTCGTTATTGATCTTATCTTTCAATTCATCAAATCCGGTTCTGTCGGTACAGGAGATCTCGATGATATCGTCATTTCCCGAAAACATACCACGAATCCTGTCTCTTTCCTCGGAAGTTGAGAGGTCTGTCTTATTTAATAATACTATTTTCTTTTTATCTTCGATATGCTTATAGATCTTTAAATCTTCCTCATCCGCCTCATCCGAAGAATCCACGATAAAAAGAATAAGATCGGCTTCATCCGCGTATTTTAAAGCCCTGGACACACCGATATTTTCGACTATATCGGAACTTTCACGTATTCCCGCGGTATCGGTAAGATTCAAGAACACATCTCCTAAAGACACTCTTTCTTCGATGGTATCTCTTGTGGTACCGGCAACATCGGTTACGATCGCACGGTCATAACCCGTTAAAATATTTAAAAGTGAAGATTTGCCGACATTGGGCTTTCCTAAGATCACGGTTTTGATCCCTTCTTTTATGATCTTTCCGCGATCAAAAGTATCCTTAATCGCATCGGTTTCTTTTTTGATATCTTCAACCTTACTTTTAAGTTTTTCGGGATACCCTTCAAGCGATATATGTTCGGGATCGTCAAGTGCAGACTCGATAAAAGCTATCTCATAAAGAACCGCTTTTCTGAGATCAACGATCTTGTTATAAAGATCACCGTTTAAATGTCTCAATGAATTGGTAAGACCTGCTTTACTTTCCGCAGAAATCAGATCCATTACCGCTTCGGCCTTTGAAAGATCGATACGGCCGTTCAAAAAAGCCCTTTTTGTAAATTCTCCGGGTTCGGCAAGTCTGATCCCGGTACTAAGTACAGTACTTAAAACTGCTTTTGACACAAAAACACCGCCATGGCAATTGATTTCCACGACGTCTTCACGTGTAAACGAATTGGGAGCTTTCATTACCGATACCATTACTTCATCAACGGTCTCACCGTTTGAAACTATAAATCCGTAATGAATGGTATGAGATCTGACACTGTCTAAGATATGTTCGCCCTTTTTATTTACAAAGATATCATTTATCTTTTTGATCGCATCTTCTCCGCTTACCCTTACGATCGATATTCCCGAATCGGATAAAGCAGTTGCGATAGCGGCTATAGTATCACTTTTCATAGGATAAAAAAGGTGTCTTAGAGATTTCCTGTTCCCTAAGACACCTCATCGCTTACTTTTTTAATGTAACAACAACGTGTCTGTACGGTTCTTCACCCTCACTGTGAGTGGTAACATACTTGTCATCCTGAAGAGCTGAATGAATAACTCTTCTTTCGTAAGGATTCATGGGCTCCAAAGAAACCGATCTCTTGGTCCTTTTAACTTTGAAAGCCATGTTCTTGGCAAGATTTTCAAGAGTATCTTTTCTTCTTTCGCGATAATTCTCGGTATCTACCTTAACGCGAATGTATTCCTCGGTTCCTTTGTTGCAGACAAGTGAAGCAAGATACTGTAAAGAATCGAGAGTCTGTCCTCTTTTACCGATCAGAACACCCATATCGTCACCGGTGATCTCGATATCCATCTCTTTGGCATCTTCATCGTATTTTACGATCACATTTGCCTCAAGATTCATTGCGTGTAACACATCATAAAGAAAAGTTGAAACTCTGTCCTGAACCGAATCTTTAACTTTAGCCTTGATAACGGCATTTTTGGCATGTAATCCCAAAAATCCGTTTGATCCTTCATCTACTACTTCATAATCAAGTCTGTCGCTTGTAACAGATAAAGACTTGCAGGCTTCGGTAATGGCATCATCAACTGTTTTGGCACTGAATTCTAAATAATCCGACATTATCATATTCTCCCTAATTACTGTTATTTTTTTCGTTGTATTCTTTTACAAGATTAGCCTTTGAAGCTATAGATCCCTTCGGCTTACCGGATGAAGTCGATGCGGAACTTTCAGCCCTTAACTGCTCAAGTCTTTCCATTGCTTTTGTGGAACGGTTTGCGTTCGCACTTATGGAGTTGGGATCGATACCGGCCTTTTTGAGCTTAGCTTCACGCTTTTCAACATTTTTCTTTATCTCTTCATCAATATCCATCTTATCGATGTATTTGTTGATGGCTACCTGCTGGATACTTCTTACAACCGAACCGGCTATCCAGTAAATACCCATACCTGCGGGAAGAGTGAAACAGAAAACAGCAGACATGATAGGCATAAAAGTATTCATTGCCTTCATGGAATTTGCCATCTGGTCCGCCTGTTCATTACCCGTACTTGAATTTTTGGATGATTGAGGAGTCAGTTTAACGTTTATCCACTGTGTAACCGCTGAAAGAACGGGAATCAGTATTGCCAGAAATACCAGAAAATACTGATGATTTGCAAAAGCGTTCTTAACCGTAAAACTGGGTGAATCGCCGATGTTAAGTCCTAAGAAGTTGTTGATCTTACTTAACTGCGCCATCGTGTTGGTTACTGTCTGCGAAAGATTGGGGAAATTATCCGCCGCATAAAGTGAATTCCATTCAGCCGTTGACGCTCTGTTAAGAACATCGATAAACGTATTTTTGATATATTCCGTATTACCCTGTAAAAAAGAAGGATCCGTGAATTCTTTTTTGTACATGGCTGCTCCGGAAAATGACTGGAGAAGGGTTGAAGCTTTATCGGTATTCTCATAAAGTCCGTCAACAACACTGCCGAAAACCGCTTTAACCTTCGGAACATATGCGGGAATTTTATAAATAACCCTGTACAATGCAAAAAGAATGGGCATCTGAATGAGTAACTGAAGACAGGAACCTGTCGGAGATACGCCGTATTTGGCATAAACCGCCTGCGTTTCCTGATTCATGGCCATCTGAGATTCCTGATCCTTTTTGTCCTTGTACTTTTTCTGAATTGCCTGAAGTTCGGGGCTCATTTTAGCCTGAAGCTTAGAGAACTTCTGCTGCTTGATCGTAAGAGGAAGCATTAAAAGATAGATAACTATCGTAAATAAGATGATCGCAAGACCTACATTCGGGATTTTTATCATATCCAGAAATGAATAAATAGCATTCAGGATAGGACCCAAAATGTATTTTGCGATCGGTCCGAGAATTTTCCCGGTGTCCGGATTTAAGATGATATAATTCAATTTTTACTCCTTATGGGATATTGTGTATCGATCAGATAATGATCAGGGAACCGGATCGTATCCGCCCTTTGAAAATGGATTACATCTTAAGATTCTCCACATGGCAAGAAAACCACCTTTTATGGCACCGTACTTCTCGATAGCTTCGAGTCCGTACTGCGAACAGGTGGGTATATAAGGACATTTTGTGGTTTTTAATGGAGATAAATACTTTTGATATAATTTTATTAAAAAGATCAATACCCGTTTCATGTTTTCAAAATAATGTTCTGAAGCTTTCCCAAGTGTAAAACCGCACTTTCGATCTCTTTGTATCCTGCATCTTTTGCGGTATTCCTTGCGACGATCACGATATCTAAACCACTATTAAATACAGCTTCATGTAATCGATAACTTTCTTTTATCAACCTTGTAACTCTGTGTCTTACGACACTGTTACCTACTTTTTTGCTGACAGTGATACCAAGCCTGTTAATGTCTTTGCCGTTTTCCATGATATACATTACCAAAAGACTGTTGGCATAAGATCTGCCGTTCTTATAAACTTTTAAAAAGTTTTGGTTACTCTTTAAACTGTCAGTAAATACCATAATTTCTTTTTAAGAAAAAAGGCCACATAAATGCGGCCTAAACTGTTAACTGCTTTCTGCCTTTGGCTCTTCTTGCTGCCAAAACTTTACGTCCGCCCGGAGTACTCATTCTAGCTCTGAATCCGTGTACTTTAGAGTGTGATCTTTTCTTGGGCTGAAATGTCATTTTCATAGTTAAACACCTCCTTACTGAATACCTTTATATAAAATACCTTTATATAAAAGGAAACTAATTTTCTATAATTTAGGAAAACAGCAACACGATTATATGAAATAAGTCAGTAATAGTCAAGAAAAGTGTTGAAAAAAATATTATAAAAAAATATTTTGTGGATAACTGTTATTTACATAATATTATCCACAAAAAGTGAATAACTTGTGGATAAGTAGAGCAATAAAAATAATAAATTTAAAAGAATGCCTGTTTTTAAAGAAAAATGAGGTCATTAACATTTTAACCATTATCCACATTAATATTACATAAATGAATATGAAAAACAGATCATACCTTAACTTATCCACAAGATGTTGATAAGTCATCCCGTATATAAAAAAATCTTAATCTTCATTATTATTATAGTTTTCAACCAAAATAATGAAAAAAGTGCAAAAAAGAGTGGATAAATAGGCAATTTAAAAGGTATTTCGGAGCATAAAAAAATTTGAATTTTTTACTCAATTAGAGTAATATAGATTAGAAGATTTTTGTGCCCAAAAAGGCACCAATATATCCTGAAAGTGAGTTATTTATGTCCGATATAGGAGAAAAGTGGGAACTTATCAAAAATACTGTCCGTGAAGAATACGATCTGACGGACATTTCTTTTGATACCTGGATCAAACCTTTAAAATATTACAAAACGGAAAATGATACCGTTATAATAACCATTCCTTCGGAAACCGGACATGCTCTTAATTATATCAATTCCAGATATAAATCATTTTTCCAGGTTACAATTTCTGAAATAATGGATAAAAAATATGATGTCATCTTTAAGCTTGAAAAGGATGTTGATTCCGATTCATCAAAGACTTCATATATTAATAATAATGTCTACAATTTAAATTATGAGACCGCAAATTTAAATCCCAAATATAAATTCAATACATTTGTAGTCGGAAGTAACAATAAAATGGCTCATTCGGCTTCTCTTGCAGTGGCCGAATCTCCCGGAACCGCATATAATCCTTTATTTATCTATGGCGGACCCGGTCTTGGTAAAACCCATCTTATGCATGCAATAGGTCATTTTATATTGGAACAGAATCCCAATTTAAAAGTCTTATATGTTACAAGTGAACAGTTTACCAACGAAGTAATAGAATCCATCAGAAGCGGTAATGCTTCCGATATTACAAAACTCAGAGAAAAATACAGAACTGTCGATGTATTGATGGTCGATGACGTTCAGTTCATTATAGGAAAAGAATCTACCCAGGAAGAATTTTTCCATACTTTCAATGCCTTACATTCTTCTGGTAAACAGATCGTTATTTCATCGGATAAACCTCCCAAAAAGATGGAAACTCTCGATGAAAGATTCAGATCTAGATTTGAATGGGGTCTTTGTACGGATATCCAGCCTCCGGATTATGAAACAAGAATGGCTATCCTTATGAAGAATGTCGAAAACTGCGACAGAGATATAGACATCAAAATAATAGAATATATAGCTACCAACATTAAATCAAATATAAGAGAACTTGAAGGTGCTCTTAACAAGATACTTGCTTTTGCAAAGTTAAATAATGTAGAACTGACACTTCAGTCTGCCGAAGAAGCTTTAAGAGATGTTATTTATCCGGATAAACCCAGAGAAATAACTCCTTCTTATATAATAAATGTTGTTTCCGAACATTTCGGTATTAAAGTCGAAGACATCATTTCCAAAAAACGAAATGCCGAAATAGCTCTTCCCAGACAGATAGCAATGTATCTTTGCAGGGAAATGACCGATATTTCACTCAATGAAATAGGTTCTTTTGTAGGAAACAGAGATCATACAACCGTAATGCACGGTTATACAAAGATTACCGAAGATATTAAAAAGAATCCTGATTTGGCAGCCAAGATAGATATAATCAGGAAAAAAATATCCCCTTAATCATCAACACAGGATGTGAATTGACGGTTTATTGATGTTGATACTTATATATTAAATTTTTTAAGACATTTTTTGATGTTGATAAATAATAACTTTTCATCTTTGTTTTTTAAATTTTAAACATACTTATCAGAATCGAAAAACCTTTAATTTATCGCATAAAACGATATTTTAAACATTTCAACATCCTTTATTAATAATAAGATTAAATTATTTATCATTTATATTTTTAAGGCGAAAGGAATTTCTTATGAAAATCGAATGTGCAAAAAACAGTCTTCTTAACAAAGTTTCAATTGTTTCAAAGGCAGTTCCTTCAAAAACATCTCTTTCAATACTTCAGTGCATACTTATTAAAGCTAAAGACGGTGTTATTACTTTAACAGCCAATGATACCGAATTTGGAATAGAGACAAAGGTTGAAGGAAAGATAATAGAAGAAGGTATCATAGCTCTTGATGCAAAATTCTTATCTGATGCCGTAAGAAAACTTCCCGACAGTAATATTCTTATCGAAACAGATTCAAATCTTTCCGTAAGGATCACCTGCGATAAGGCAAAAACAAACTGTACCGGTAAAAACGGTGAAGAATTTACCGCTCTTCCCAAGATTGAAAAGACAAACGGTATTTATATCAGCAATTTTTCATTAAAAGAACTTATAAGACAGACTATCTTCTGTGTAGGAGAAAATGCATCAAATCAGATAATGAATTCCGAACTTGTTAACATTTCGGGAGATAAGATCGAATTTGTTGCTCTTGACGGACACAGGATCGCTTACAGAAAAGTTCTTCTTAAAAACACTTATCCCGATACAAAAGCTATCATTCCGGGAAAAACATTAAACGAGATAGAAAGAATCTTATCAACAGATACTGAAAAAGAAGTTGTTATCTACTTTGAAAAGAGTCATGTTCTTTTTGAAATAGATGATACCATCATTGTTTCCAGAGTAGTTGAGGGAACATATTTCGATTATGAAAAAATGCTCACAAAAGACTACGAAACAAAGATAGAAGTCAACAAAAAAGACATTTTCAACTGTATAGACAGAAGTACGATCATGTTAAGAGAGGGTGAAAAGAAACCTATCATCTTCGAAGTAAGAGACAATAACATTAATTTCTACATGAAGACCATGTTCGGTGAGATGAATGAAGATCTTAATGTAAATAAGACCGGAAAAGATATTGATATAGCTTTCAATCCTCAGTTCCTGATCGATACTTTAAAAGTCATTGATGAAGAAACAATAGATCTTTACATGATGAGTCCCAAGAATCCCTGTATCATAAGGGATGAAGAGGATAATTATGTATATCTTATCCTGCCGGTAAATTTTATAAAATAAAAGGTCATTAAGGACTTAAAAAATGGAAATCATTAAATTAAGAGAAGAATATATCAAGCTCGGACAGGCTTTAAAAGCTGCCGGATTTGTTGAAGACGGTGTTGAAGCCAAGATAGAGATCCAGTCCGGAAATGTACTGGTAAACGGAGAGCCTGATCTAAGACGTGGAAGAAAACTGTATGAAAACGATATAGTTTCTTTTCATGGGCAGGAAATAAAGATAGAAAAGTAACAAATGTGGTGAATAATGTTCATTAAATCCATTCAGCTTACGGGATACAGAAATTATAAAAATTCTACCGTTTTTTTCGATAAGGGTACCAACATTCTTTTTGGCGACAATGCACAGGGAAAAACCAATGTGCTTGAAGCGATTTTTATGTGTGCCACCACAAAATCCCATAAAGGTTCCAAGGATAAAGAGATAATAGGATTTGGTGAAGATGAAGCTCATATTACTCTTTATCTGGACAAAGAAGGCGATGAAATAAAGATAGATATCCAGTTAAGAAGTGACAAAGCTAAAATAGTGGCTCTTAACGGCAGTAAGATAAAAAAGGCCACAGAACTTCTGGGTATCCTTAATGTTGTTCTGTTTTCACCAGAAGACTTAAGCATCATAAAAGACGGTCCTTCCGAGAGAAGACGTTTTACCGATACGGAATTATGCCAGCTGGACAGTATCTATCTTTATAATCTTTCAAAATATAACAAAATAGTCGAACAGAGAAATAAGCTGATAAAGGATTCTTTTTACAATAACGATCTGTTGGAAACCCTTAATATATGGGATTCGCAGCTTGTTTCGTACGGCTGTCAGATCATAGATAAAAGAGATGTTTTTATAGATGAGTTAAACGGGATCATAGGAGATATTCATTCAAAACTTACAAACGGTAAGGAACAGCTTGAGATTCATTATGAGCCCAATGTAGAAAGAAACGATTTTGAAAAAGAACTCATAAATAACAGAGAAAAAGACATTAAGTTAAAGTCTACCGGCGTAGGTCCTCACAGAGATGATTTTTCTTTTATCGTAAACGGTATAGATATCAGGAAATTCGGATCTCAGGGACAGCAAAGAACTGCGGCTTTATCGCTTAAACTCGCAGAAATAGAGATAGTCAAAAAGATAACCGGACATGTACCCGTTTTACTGCTTGATGATGTTTTGTCGGAACTTGACAGTAAAAGACAGAATTATCTTCTTTCAAGCATAGGAAATATACAGACTATCATTACATGTACCGGACTTGATGATTTTGTTGATAACAATTTCAGGATCGACAAAGTAATAAATGTTGTAAACGGAACTATAGAAGAATAAACCCGGAGGAATTATGGGAAAGAAAGAAGTAACAACGGAATACGGTGCGGATCAGATACAGATCTTGGAGGGCCTTGAAGCGGTACGTAAAAGACCGGGTATGTATATCGGTACTACCGCCAGCCGCGGACTTCATCATCTTGTATACGAAATAGTGGACAATTCCGTTGATGAAGCACTTGCCGGATACTGCAGCGAGATCAATGTGATCATAAATGATGATAATTCGGTTACAGTCAAAGATAACGGACGAGGAATACCCGTAGGTATCAACCATAAAGCCGGAATACCTGCTGTAGAAGTAGTATTTACTATTCTTCATGCAGGCGGTAAATTCGGCGGCGGGGGATACAAGGTTTCCGGCGGTCTTCACGGTGTAGGTGCTTCGGTTGTAAATGCACTTTCCGAATGGCTTGAAGTTGAGATAAGACAGGGCGGAAAAGTATACAAGCAGCGCTACGAAAGAGGAAAAGCGGTTTATTCTCTTAAAGAGATAGGCACATGCGGTGAAGACGAAAGCGGTACAAAAGTAACATTTTTACCCGATAAGCTCATATTTACCGAAACAACGGTCTTTGATTTTGATACCATAAAGCTTCGTTTAAGAGAAATGGCATTCCTTACCAAAGGTCTTAAGATCACTTTAAGGGATGACAGGTCGGATGAACATGCCAAATCCGTGGTTACCGACAGTATGATCGAGGAAGCCAAGGAGGCAATGGAAGGCAAGGACGAAGGCGACGATCAGATCAAAGAACTGTTAAAGCGCGCCGAAGACAGCGAAGAAGCAAAAGAAGAAGATAAAGAAGAAAAGAAAGAAAACAAAAAGGTTAAAGAAGTTTCTTTTTGCTATGACGGCGGTATCAAGGAATATGTTACCCACTTAAATCACAGCAAAGAAGCTCTGTATAAAGATGTTTTGTATTTTGAAGGCGAAAAGAACGGTGTTTACGTGGAAGTAGCTCTCCAGCACAACGATTCTTACAATGAGAGCGTGTTCAGTTTCGTAAACAACATAAACACACCTGAAGGAGGTACTCATCTTCAGGGCTTTAAAAACGCCATTACCAAAACATTCAATGATTACGGAAGAGCCAACAAGATATTAAAAGACAACGATCCCAACCTTACCGGTGAAGATATAAGAGAAGGACTTACCGCGATCATAAGTGTTAAGATAGAAGACCCTCAGTTTGAAGGACAGACCAAGCAAAAACTCGGAAACAGTGAGGCAAGAGGTGCCGTTGAAAGCATTGTTACCGAAAAACTTACCATATATCTTGAACAGAATCCCACTGTTGCCAGGACCATATGCGATAAATCGATACTTGCGCAGCGTGCAAGAGAAGCAGCCAGAAAGGCTAAAGACCTTACAAGACGTAAAACGGCTCTTGATATCGGATCGCTTCCCGGTAAACTTGCGGACTGTTCGGATAAAGATCCCAAGAACTGTGAGATCTATATAGTCGAAGGAGATTCCGCGGGCGGAAGTGCCAAGACTGCCAGAAACAGGGCAACTCAGGCCATTCTTCCGTTAAGAGGCAAGATTCTTAACGTTGAAAAAGCAAGACTCGACAAAGTATATGAGAACAAAGAGATCAAAGCGATGATCACCGCTTTCGGTACCGGTATTCATGATGATTTCGACATTGAGAAATTAAGATATGACAAGATCATCTTAATGACGGATGCCGATGTCGACGGTGCTCATATCGCAACGCTTCTTTTGACATTCATATACAGATTTATGCCCGGGCTTATCAAAGAAGGACATGTATATCTTGCTCAGCCTCCGCTTTATCAGCTCAAGAAAAACAACAAAGTCTGGTATGCATATTCGGATGACGAGTTAAACGAGATATTAAAAGAAGTCGGAAGAGACCAGAACAACAAGATACAGCGTTACAAAGGTCTTGGTGAGATGGATGCGGATCAGCTCTGGGAAACAACAATGGATCCCGAACACAGAATACTGCTCCGTGTAAACATCGACGAAGAAGCACAGTCGGAACTCGATCTTACATTTACCACTCTTATGGGCGACAAGGTTGAGCCGAGACGTGAGTTTATCGAAGAAAATGCAAGATTTGTTAAGAATCTCGATATTTAAGAAATAACGGTTAGGAAACAAAATGGACGACAAAATTTTTGACAAGATCAAAGAAGTAGACCTTAAGAATACGATGGAATCATCGTATATCGATTATGCCATGAGCGTTATCGCTGCGCGAGCGCTTCCGGATGTAAGGGACGGATTAAAGCCGGTTCAGAGACGTGTTCTTTACTCAATGAACGAGTTAAACAACGGTCCCGACAAGCCTCATAGAAAGAGTGCACGTATCGTCGGTGATACGATGGGTAAATATCACCCTCACGGCGACAGTTCCATATACGGAGCATTGGTCTATATGGCTCAGGACTGGTCATTGAGATATCCGCTCATTGACGGTCACGGAAACTTCGGTTCGGTCGACGGCGACGGAGCCGCAGCAATGCGATACACCGAAGCCCGTCTTTCCAAGATATCAACCGAACTTTTGGCAGATCTTGGCAAGGATACCGTTGATTTTGTACCAAACTTCGATGAAACGGAAAAAGAACCCACAGTTCTTCCTTCACGTTATCCAAACCTTCTGGTAAACGGTACTACCGGTATCGCAGTCGGAATGGCTACCAATATCCCGCCTCACAATCTTCGCGAAGTAGTGGCAGCTGTAGTAAAGATCATTGATAACCGCGTTCTTGAAGACAGGGAAACGGATATCGATGAAGTGCTTCAGATAGTAAAAGCGCCCGATTTTCCCACAGGTGCCATGATCATGGGTACTCGCGGAAGCGAGGAAGCCTACAGAACGGGACGCGGCAAGATCAAAGTCCGTGCGATCACCGATATAGAGGAGCTTCCGAACGGCAAAAGCCGTATCATAGTTACGGAACTTCCTTATCTTGTCAATAAATCAAATCTTGTTGAAAAGATCGCAGAACTTCATAAAGACAAAAAGATCGACGGTATCGTGGATCTAAGAGATGAAACAAGCCGTGAAGGAATGCGTATAGTTATAGAGCTAAGAAAAGACGTCAACGCAAACGTCGTTTTAAACAAGCTCTTTAAGCATACCCAGCTTCAGGATACTTTCGGTGTAATAATGCTTGCGCTTGTCAACAATGAGCCCAAGGTACTCAATCTTCTTGAAATGCTCAATTATTACATAAAGCATCAGGAAGAAGTTATCACCAGAAGAACAAAGTACGATCTTAACAAAGCCGAAGAAAGAGACCATATCTTACAGGGATTGCTGATCGCACTCGACAATATCGATGAAGTCATCACCATCATCAGGGGAAGCGCCAACACTCAGGAAGCCAAAGAATCCCTGATCGCAAGATTTGAACTTACCGACGCTCAGGCTCAGGCGATAGTCGACATGAGACTGAGAGCTTTGACAGGTCTTGAAAGAGAAAAGCTTTTAAACGAGCATCTGGAACTGTTAAAACTCATCGAGGAATTAAGAGCGATACTCGGAGACGAAAAGCTTTTACTCGGAGTCATCAAAACAGAGATCACCGCCATTGCCGATAAATACGGCGACGACCGTAAGAGTATCATCGGACCCGACGATTACGATTTTGTGGATGAAGATCTCATTCCCAACGAAAATGTCGTTATCGCATGCTCGAACCTTGGCTATATCAAGCGTATGAGCGAAGACAACTTCTCGGCTCAGAACCGCGGAGGAAAGGGCATTACCGGTATGAAGCCCATCGATGAGGACTTTATCCGCGACCTCTTAATGATCAATACTCACGGATATGTAATGTTCTTTACGAACTTCGGCCGTGTATACAGACTTAAGGTTTACGAGATCCCCGAAGCAGGCAGGACCGCACGCGGTACCGCGATGGTAAATCTTCTTCAGTTAAATCCGGGAGAAAAAGTTAACGCCATCCTGCCGGTAGATTCTTTTGACAACGATCAGTGTATCTTTATGGTCACCAAGAAAGGTATCGTTAAAAAGACACCGATCATAGAATTTGCCAATATCCGCAAAAACGGCCTCAACGCCATAGCTTTAAGAGAGGATGACCGTCTTATCGAAGTAAAGACAACTTCCGCTCACGACAAAGTATTCATCGTTACCAGAAAAGGTATGTGTATCGAATTCGACGAAGAAGAGGCAAGACCTCTTGGCAGAAGCGCGATGGGTGTCAGAGGTATCGACCTTAACAAGGGCGACGAAGTCATCGGCATGCAGCTTGACCACCAGGGAGATTCGCTTCTCTTTGTAAGTGAGAACGGTAAGGGCAAAAGAACAAAGATCGAAGACTTCAGACTTCAGCATCGAGGCGGAAAAGGTCTAAAATGCTACAAGATCACACCGGAGACCGGTGAACTTGTGGGTGTAAAGGCAGTAACCGATGAGCATGAGATCATGATGATCACCACTACGGGTATCATCATTCAGATCAGAATGAAGGAAGTCAACGAATACAGTCGTATAACATCCGGCGTTAAATTGATGGGTCTTGATAAGAACAACGAAAAAGTCAAGATCGCCAAAATCGCCAAAGTCAGAACCGGTATCGGATTAAGCGAAGAAGCCGACGAAGAACCGTATGAAGGCGATGTGTCCGAGACGGAAGAAACCGAAGAATAATCTAAGTACCCAAAAATTAAGCCCTGCGGCAGAGCCGCAGGGCTTTTTATATATAGATATTTAATCATCTTCATTAAATCTTTTCCGTTTTTTACGCTTACGCGGCTTTACGTAGTAATGGCGTCTGCCGGAAAAATGAAATGCCGAGAAGATACGGCGGATGATCAGATATACAAACAATATCCCGACTATGATCGCAACGACCTTGATGATATTGTTAACATATATAAAGGTCGTATCGTTATCTTCGGTCTCTTCGATAAATTCATTGGTATCCCCGAAAATAAAGGAAGTCTTATTGTCTTTTTCAACTATCAGTCCCGCATTACCCAGATATTTTCCGTTATAAGAATATTCGATATCGGCAAGTACCGATTCATCGTCATCCTTATAAATAAGTTTACTGTCAAGATCCGTAAACTCGCAGTTTTTGGGTAAGATGATCTCAGAGTCGGGATCAAGTGATATAAACGATGAAGAATCACCGAAAACATCATATCCCGTAACAAAGAACGACTCGTTTTTCATATCGTATTTTGTTTCGTTGTCGGCAACCTTGATACGGGTGAAGTTATTGAATCCGTAATTGAACAAGGCAAGCGAATCTATATACTGGTACGGTGTTTCTTCTTCCATAACGACACATATTAAAGTGATACCGTTACGCTCTGCACCGGTTACCAGGACCTGACGGGATTCATCGGTAAATCCGGTTTTTGAACCGATCAGGCCTTCAAGACTGTAGGTCTTGTTGAGAAATTGGTTTTTGCTGGAAAGCCATATGTCATCGGGCTGGGTATCTGTGGGATACCAGTGATAAGTACAGGTCCTTGAAACCTTGGCCAGAAATTCGTTTTTAAAAAATTCTCTTGCTATAAGCGCAAGATCGTAGGCACTTGTATAGTGATCGGGGTCGGTATAACCGTGGGCATTGTTAAAATGAGTATTTTTGCAGCCGATACTTTCCGCTCTTTCATTCATAAGATCGACAAAAGAATCGACGCTTCCCGAGGTATATTCGGCAACCGCATTGCAGACTTCGTTGGCGGAGAGTACCATTATTCCGTAAAGGCAGTCTTCAAGCGTCATGGCTTCACCCGCATCCATACCCATGTTTGAGGCATCGGGAGTCACGGAATGAACGGCATCATAGGAAAAAGAAACCATATCCTTAAGGCTCGAACCTTCTTTTTCCATGGCAAGCATACATGTCATGAGTTTGGTGGTACTGGCGGGAAACATCTTTTCATCCACGTTTTTTTCGTAAAGGATGATCCCGGTCTCGGCTTCGAGCAATATCGCGGAAGCCGCACCCACAGCAGGCCCTTCGGGCCAGTTTTCAATCTCGTTGGATTTAACGGGCCAGCTTCTTCGCTCTTCCATGGCATCCGTAAATTTATCGGCGTAAGCGTTAAGCGAAAGAGACAGTATCAAATTTATTGATAAAAAGCCCGAAAACAGGACTTTTTTAAGCTTTATATAATTATTCAAAATATCTCCGGTTTTTATATTCAGAAGCATAGGATCTCAACGATCCGGTGCTTTCTTTATTCAATATCATAATAATAACGCATTTTTTCGTTGACATGAAGAGCAAAAATAGGTATATTTTCTGTGTAACTTTAATCTGTTAAAGCGATAAACAGATAAACCAGGAGAAAGAAAGCAGGTTATTTTATGGAGAACTTCTTATCAAAAATCGCAGAGATCAATGACGTCATCAACGGTTTCGCATGGGGCTGGTTTGCTATCATCATGCTGCTGGGTACAGGTCTTATCACGACTGTCATCACCAAGTGTTTCCAGGTTTCACATATCGGACACTGGTGGAAGCAGACGATCGGTTCAATGCTCCACAAAGGAACAAGACACAATAAGGACAAAGGTGCGGTTTCACAGTTCCAGGCTCTTTGTACGGCACTTGCAGCCACGATCGGTACCGGTAATATCGCGGGTGTTGCAGCGGCCATATGTATCGGTGGTCCCGGAGCGGTTGTATGGATGTGGGTTGCAGCATTTCTCGGAATGATGACAAACTTCTCCGAAAATATACTCGGTATATATTTCAGACGCAAAAATACCGAAGAAGAGTGGTCCGGCGGTGCAATGTATTACTTAAAGGACGGCCTCGGATCGTATAAGGGATGCAAACAGATCGGTAAGATTCTGGCCGTGATCTTTGCTATATTTGCGGTACTTGCTTCATTCGGTATCGGTAACATGGGTCAGATCAACAAGATCACTTTAAATATCGAATCGGCATTCTTTGGCAATGTAAGCGCTCCCACACTCGGCGGTGTTTCTGTAGTTAACTGGACGATCGGTATTGTGCTTATGTTCATCGGCGGATTTATAATCCTCGGCGGACTTCAGAGAATAGCTTCTTTTGCCGAAAGGATCGTTCCTTTTATGGCAATAATCTACGTTATCGGCGCACTTATCGTAATGATCGTTCATTACAACAAGATCGGTGCAATGTTTGCGGCAATTTTCAAATTCGCATTCGGTGCCAAAGCTCTTGCAGGCGGTGTTGCCGGTACGGCACTTAAACTTGCCATCAAGAACGGATGTAAGAGAGGAATCTTCTCCAATGAAGCCGGTCTTGGTTCTTCGGTAATGGTTCACTCCAATTCAAATGTTATCGAACCCGTTAAGCAGGGTATGTGGGGAATCTTTGAAGTTTTTGCCGATACAATGATCGTATGTACAATGACAGCCATCGTTGTATTGTCATCGGGATACATCAATCTTGAGACCGGTGTTGTTGATGAAGGCGTTAGCGATGCAACGCTTGTAGCCAAGGCTTTCGGTAACGTATTCGGTAAAGGCGGTGAATGGTTCATCGCAGTAGCGGTCCTGTTATTTGCATTTACCACAGTTATGGGATGGTCACATTATGGAGCCAAAGCGATTGAATATCTTTTCGGTGTAAAGGGCGCCAAGGTTTACAGAGTTATCTTCGTACTTATGATTGTATCGGGTGCGGTCATGACTTCTTCACTTGCATGGGATATTTCCGATACTTTCAACGGACTTATGATGATCCCCAACCTTATCGGTGTTCTTTCCCTGACACCTTTGATAATAAAGCTTACCAACAACTACGTCGACAGAAATATCAAGAAAAAAGACGTTAAACCCATGCTTTCCGTTTTCCCCGAGATAGAGGAAGAAATGGAAGCAAAGCTTAAAATTCAACAGGCTGAAGAAGCATAATAATACGATTCACCAAGGGGCGTCTTGATAGACGCCCCTTATTTGTGTTATATTGGTTAAAATTTTCAGAGATAAAGAAAGATATAAAAATGCGTTTAAGACATATCACGGGGTCCGAAGAAAAAATATACGAGTGCCCCATAGTTATCAAAGATCATAAAGAAAATAAAGGGAAATGGAACAGCGTCTTTTCTAACGAAAATCCCATCTTTATCGAGATCGGAATGGGAAAGGGTAAGTTTATAATAGAAAATGCGATCAGATATCCCGAAAGAAACTTTATCGGGATAGAAAGGTATTCAACCGTTTTGTTAAAAGCTACTTTTAAGATCGCTTCAATGGCGGAAATTCCCGCTAATCTTAAACTGATCTGTATGGATGCATCCGAACTTCCCGAGGTTTTTGAAAAAGACGAAGTAAGCGGCATATATCTTAACTTCTCGGACCCCTGGCCCAAGGACAGACATGCCAAAAGAAGACTTCCTTCCCGCAATTTCTTATCGCTTTACGAAAAAGTTTTAAAGCCCGAGGGATGCGTGGAATTTAAGACCGATAATAAGGGACTTTTTGACTTTGCAATGGAAGAGCTTGCGCCTGCGGGATGGGAAACCGAATATGTATCATACGATCTTCATGCAGATGATAAAGCCATGAAAGACAATATAATGACCGAGTATGAAGAAAAATTCTCGGCTCTGGGAAATCCGATCTATAAGTACATTATCAAAAAGAACAAACACTGACACTTTAGTAATCATATCGGGAGATGTTAAAGTAAAAAATGATACCGGTAATCGTTGACGAACGTAAAAAGTATATAAACAGATTTTCCGATTGCGAAGACGCCTGCATACTGTCTGCTGTAAGTGGCATGAACGGAGACATGTATATCGATAATGCAAAAGAACCTCGTATTTTTGTCATAAACGTATCGGATTATACGTTTATCGCAGGTGATCCTGAGGCGGAAAGCATTTTAAAATGTCTTGAATTTGTGGATACTCTTCACGATGATGATTACAACATAAGATGCGTCGACAAAAGTCCGGAAGGCGCAGTAGAGAGCTTTTTTAAGGGGAGGGTTCATCCCTACAGTCGTTTTGCGACCGAGCGGACATTTAAATATATGGATCCAAAAGCTTTAAAAGCCAATACAGAGAAGGTCGGAGGCGAGTTTTCTTTTGCCTTAATAGACAGAGCATTGTTTGAAAAATGCAAAAAAAACGAATGGATGCATAGTTTCGTGATCTCATACGATACTTACGAAGAATTTGAAAAAACAGGACTCGGCGTCTTGATACTCAAAGACGGCGAACCCGTATCGGGCGCTTCTTCGTACAGTTCATATCCCGGAGGGATCGAGGTTGAGATAATCACACGCGAAGATCATCGCAAAATGGGACTTGCAAGAGCGGCGGGATCCGCACTGATACTTGAATGTATGAAGAGAGGCCTCGTCGCAAGCTGGGATGCGGCACACGAAAAAAGTCTTGAACTGGCCAAGAGTCTGGGTTACAGATTTTTGTACGAATATAAGATATACCGTATTGATAAGGCTTAAAAAGGCGGGCATGACAACAAAAAGACTTGTCATGCCCTTTTTATTATGGTAATATGCTATCGCATTAAAGTAATAAAAAGGAGATCATCAGGATTATTATGAAAAAGTTATTGGCTCTTATGTTTGCAGCCGTAATGCTTGTTTCTTTAACTGCATGCGGTGGTGAAGCAAAATCGGGAAATGTATTTAAAATGGGTATCGATCCCGAATATCCGCCCTTCAGCTCACTCGGAGATGACGGTAATTATACGGGTTTTGACGTAGAAGTTTGTCAGGCAGTCTGCGAAAAGCTTGGCTGGGAGTTTCAGGTTTTTGAAGTAAACTGGGACGAGAAACTTGTTCAGCTTGATGCCGAGGAATGTGACTGTGTATGGTCGGGTATGACGATCCTTGACAGTATGAAAGAAGCGGGATATGTGATCTCAAGACCTTATTTTTACAATACACAGGTTATGCTTGTCAAAGAAGACAGCGGTATCAATTCATCCGCAGAACTTGCAGGCAAGGATGTTGCGGTTCAGCTCGGTACTTCGGGTGAAAACCTCTTAAACGAAGATCTTGCGGATCTTGCGGCAACATTTAACAACGTGGTTACATGTGACAGCTTCCTTAAGTGCTTTACCGAACTTGACGGCGGTGCTGTTGATGCGGTATTTGTAGACCTTCCCGTTGCCGACAATTATTCCAAGGAACATCCCGGATTTAAGATCATCAACGAGCAGCTCGGTGCAGAACAGTACGGTATCGCATTCAGAAGCAGCGACAAGGCTTTATGCGATCAGGTTGAAAAGGCACTCGACGAACTTGTAGCAGACGGAACATACAAAAAGATCGCCGAGAAGTATCCCGAGATCATAGACAACCTTCTTTTCTTACAGTAAGAAACACATTATTGGAAGACTTATATCCCGAAGGTTTGGGCCTTCGGGATTATTTTTGAAATCACAACGAGGAACATATAATGACTTTATGGACCATGATCTTAAAGATGTCCGAGGGACTCGGTAAAACATGCGCAATTTTCTTTTTAACGCTTTTGTTTTCGCTTCCCCTGGGAATGATAGTAGCGCTTCTTCGCATGAGCAAAGTGAAGATCGTTTCGGGAGTGACGAGAGTCATAATCTCAATACTTCGCGGAACACCGCTTATGCTTCAGCTGCTGGCAGTAACGTACGGACCTTATTACCTTTTCGGGATATCCGTTTCGCGTAATAAGCTGATACCGGTAGTCATTGCCTTTGCGATAAACTATGCGGCGTATTTTGCGGAGATCTACAGAGGCGGAATCGAGTCGATGTCAAAGGGCCAGTATGAAGCGGCAGCAGTACTGGGATATTCCAAGGCTCAGACGTTTCTTAAGATCATACTTCCGCAGGTCATCAAAAGGATCATGCCAAGTATCACCAATGAAGTCGTAACACTGGTCAAGGATACATCGCTTGCTTTTACCGTTTCATATCAGGAGATGTTTACTATAGGCAAACAGATCGCAAACTCACAGACGAGTTTCATGCCTTTTGTGGTGGCAGGTGTATTCTATTTTGTATTTAATGCAATAGTTGACTTTGTAATGGGTAAGATCGAAAAATCCATGCAGTACTATAAATAATCGGACAGACCGTGCCGTGAAGATCAAATGTATCGGCACAGAAACGGAGTGACATGATCTTAGAAATGTCAAATATCAAGAAACATTTTGAAGACTGCGAAGTTCTTCATGACATAAGTTTAAGCGTTGACAGCGGAGAGGTTGTAAGTATCATCGGACCGTCGGGTTCGGGTAAATCAACCCTGTTAAGATGCGCCACTTTTCTTGAAAAGATCGACAGCGGATCGATCAAATATCTTGATAAGACCGTTGTTCATACGCCGGAAGGAGAAAAACCCGTTTATCTGCCCAAAAAGGACATGGTAAAGGTGAAGAGTTATTTCGGTCTTGTTTTCCAGCAGTTTAACTTATTTCCTCATTATTCGGTACTTAAAAATGTCTGTGATGCACCGATCCACGTGCAAAAGAGGGACAAAGAAGAAGTAGAAGCCAAGGCAAGGGAACTTCTTAAAAAGATGGGTCTTTCGGATAAGGCCGATGCCTATCCTTTCCAGTTATCCGGAGGACAGCAGCAAAGAGTTGCGATCGCAAGGGCACTTGCGCTCAATCCCGATATCATCTTTTTTGATGAGCCCACTTCCGCACTCGATCCCGAACTTACGGGTGAAGTGCTTAAGATAATAAAACAGCTTGCCGAAGAAAAAATGACCATGGTCATAGTTACCCATGAGATGAATTTTGCCAAAAATGTCAGCAAGAGAGTCATTTTTATGGACGGCGGATATATTGTTGAGCAGGGCGATCCCGAAGAAGTACTCGGAAATCCCACTCAGGAAAGGACAAGACAATTTCTTAAAAACTATCAGCAATGATGAAAAACTACGATTATATCTATGCGGATCCCACGGGAAATATAACTATACTTGTAAGGGATGAGGCAGATCCCGCCGAAAGGACCGGGATCTCGGACTATCTTTGCTCTTTGGAGCCGGCCTGCGAACAGGTCGGTTTTATAAGTTACGGAAAAGAAAATGCCGATATCAGGCTTGATATGGCAGGCGGTGAATTTTGCGGAAATGCCACCATGACTACGGCATGCCTGTTTGCAAGAGATAACGGGATAAAACCGGGAGAGGAAAGGACCGTGACCGTCAGCGCTTCCGGTACCAAAGAGCCCGTAAAAGTTGTTGTTTCACTTGATAATAACGGGATATTTACGGGGCATGTAAGTATGCCTTCACCAAACAGTGTTGAGCGCGTAACACTTGAATTTAACGGACACGATTATGATCTTCCGCTAGTCAGATTTGACGGAATGTACCATGCGATCATCGAAGCCGAGGGGTTTAAAGATCTTTCTTTTGGGGATGCCGAGAAAGCGATCGTTAAATGGGCCGATGAGCTTCATACAGCCGGCATGGGCATCATGTATCTTGATGAGAGTAAAAAAACTCTTACGCCCCTTGTATATGTTCCCGCACTTAATGAATTCTACTGGGAACATTCCTGTGCAAGCGGAACTACGGCTTCGGGTTATTTTCTTTTTACCAAAAACGGAAAACCCGTGGATATCGATTTTAAAGAGCCGGGCGGAACTTTAAACATTAAAGTGAACGGAAAAGACGACATCACCCTTTCGGGCCATGTAAAGTTCAGGGACTGAAATGCGGCGCATTCAATGCGGGCCGGCAGAAAACAAGCTCGATTGAAAAATAAGATTTTTGGCACGGAAAATAAGAGTAATCCTTTTAGCTAGTATATTATAATCATTTCACATGATATACAGGAAAAACCGGGTTTAAGCGATCTTAAGCGAAAGCGGAAAGGAGATCTTATGTTTGATTTTAAGTATTTTACTCCCACAAAAGTTATTTTCGGTAAAAATACGGAGAGTCGTGTTGCCGAACTTATCAATGAATTCGGGGGTACCAAGGTACTGATACATTACGGCGGCGGAAGCGTTGTCCGTTCGGGACTTTTAAAGAGAGTGACCGATACGCTCGATGCAGCGGGTATTAACTATGTGACACTCGGGGGCGCGGTTCCCAACCCTCATCTTGGTCTCGTTTATGAAGGGATCGAACTTTGTAAAAAAGAAAATGTTGATTTTCTGCTTGCGGTAGGCGGCGGAAGTGCCATAGATTCGGCAAAAGCCATCGGTTACGGTGTAGCCAACGAAGGTGATGTCTGGGATTATTACGATTATAAGCGTACGGTTACGGGATGTCTTCCTCTCGGCGTTATCTTAACGATCGCCGCAACCGGAAGCGAGATGAGCGATTCTTCCGTTATCACCAAGGAAGAAGGTCTTGTAAAGCGTGGATACAGCAGTGACTTCGGTCGTCCCAAATTTGCGATCATGAATCCCGAACTTACAATGACGCTTCCCGATTATCAGACAGCCTGCGGCTGTACCGATATCATGATGCATACGATGGAAAGATATTTCACGAACGGCGGAAATATGGAGATCACGGATGCACTTGCGGAAGGTTTACTGCGTACGGTTAAAAGAAATGCGGTAATACTGCGTGACGATCCAAAGAACTACGATGCCCGCGCAGAAGTTATGTGGGCGGGAAGTCTTGCACACAACGGTCTTACGGGATGCGGCAATGACGGCGGTGACTGGATGACTCACAAGCTCGAGCATGAACTCGGCGGTCTTTACGATGTGGCACACGGTGCCGGACTTGCGGCCATCTGGGGAAGCTGGGCAAGATACGTATACAAGAATTGTCTTCACAGATTTAAGAAATTTGCGATCAATGTTATGGATGTTGAAGCTAAGGGCACCGATGAAGAGATCGCACTTAAAGGTATCGAGGCGATGGAAGATTTCTACAGAAGCATCAAGATGCCTACAAATCTTCGTGAACTCGGTGTCAAGGCAACCGAAGAAGATCTTGTTACAATGGCGCATAAATGTGCTGTCGGTGTAGGCGGAGAAATGGGTTCCGCAAGACTGTTAAGAGAAGAAGACATGCTTGAAATATTTAAGATGAGCATGTAACGGATACGAGAATTATTAATACATGATCTAAAAAGATTCCCCCCGGGCAGAAAAGGTGAATGACCAAACTGCCGGGGGGATTTTTACGGATGGATATAAGCAAAAATGTTGAAAGATACGCTTTCCTTACCTTTCTATAAAAAGCTGTCATAGAACTCTTTTAGCACATAGAATGCGGGCTTTTTATATTTCCTGTCCGCTGCGATAAGTCCTTTGCGGTTATAAAAGCCCTGGATTGATGATGTTCTCCTGGGACATCTGAAATCTATCAGTATCCATGGCGTCATTCCCTTAACATAAGGGATCGTCCTGATCTTTTCAATCTGTCTTCTGTAAACTTCAGCCTGGCATTCCTCAGTTCCCTTGTCATCAACGCTTCCGTGAAGACCGGGAGTGGCATCGGCACCGAATTCCGTAATGATCACCGGTTTTTGAGGGTGACTGTTTTCAAACAGCATGTTTAACTCATCAAAATTCGGTGAATACCATCCAAAGTATTCATTAAGGCCTATGATGTCGAGCTTATCGGCAAGTCTGTCTTTGATGCTTAACGTCGCTCCGTCCACAAGACACGCTGCCGAAACCATTCTCGTGGGATCGATCGCATGTGCAAGATCCGCAAGACCGCTCATAAACTTAAAGCGCTCATCGGTATCGGGATTTTCGTTTCCGACAGACCATATGATGACGGATGCCCGGTTATAATCTCTTGTGATCAGTTCTTTGAGCTGATTTTGTGCCTGATCGTATGTATCGGGATTTTCAAATTCGATCGCCCAGTACACAGGGATCTCTTCCCACAGTAAAAGTCCTTCCCGGTCACAGAGTTTTGCCATTTTCTCGTGGTGCGGATAGTGGGCAAGTCTTAGATAATTGGCGCCGAGTTCTTTGGCAGCTTTCACAATATCGAGGCGTTCCTCGTCGGTAAGAGCCTTTCCCGTCGCTTCGGAATCCTCGTGAACGCTTATACCCCTCAGGAAAATTTTCTCACCGTTTAACAATATATCGTTGCCCAAAACCGATATTTCGCGGAATCCCACACTGTCCGAAACGCTGTCACCCAGGTAGGATACTTCGACATCATATAAAACCGGCGCTTCGGGACTCCAAAGATCGGGAGCCGCTACGTATTCTTTTTCGGCAAATTTGCCTGTTACTCCTATCAGATCGTGAATGCCGAGTTTCGGGATATTTATTTCCACATCATCTTTATCCGAAGATGTTTCAACACTTACTTTTATTTTTTTACGATCCGATCCCGGAACAAGCGCGACTTTAAGATCTTTTATGTATTCATCCGGCAAAAGAACAAGTTCGATATCCCTGTAGACACCGTTATAGTTAAACCAGTCGGTGTTTTCGGTCGGAACGTGATAGCGGTTTCGTGTATTGTCCGAAACGAGTATGATTCGGTTTTCGGGCTGTAAGTATTCCGTAATCTCATACATAAACGGAGTTGAACCGCCGCGGTGGCAGCAAACGTATTTACCGTTAATGAATACACGGCATTTGTAATTTGCGGCGCCGATCCTTAAATAAATGTGGCCGGTACCAAGCTTATCTTCATCCATCCGAAACTTCTTTGAAAAAACAAGGGGTCCTTCATACCACAACAGTTCGGGTTTTAAAGTATTCGTGGTGCAGGGAAGGTCGATCACGTCCCAGGTGTCAAAAGAAAAGTCGACGGGAAGCTGTCTTCCGGCATTGTCGTGATATATTTCCCGATACCATTTCTGCCTTAAGCATGTATCGTACGGGTCGATCGAGTAATGCCATTCACCGTTAAGGCTTATAACGGACCTTCCGCCCATAAAGACCAGATCCTTGGCACAGGCCTCGTTTTCCAGATATTCTTCTTCATAATCGGGTGTCAAAAAATCAGCCATTTTCTGCATATGATTCTCCGTTTCAAACTCGCAGATAAAGGATTATCTGCAAACGTAATCTTCATTTGAAGGCAACATTATAACCGCCATCATAAAAACGATCCATGTCAATAATAAGTATATATGCAGAATCGCATGAAATATTGACAAAAAATACTTCGTAATGTAAAATTTCCATTGTTGTCAGCAAAGATCAAAGCGAAACAACGACCGCATATCAATATCTTGCGAGGAAAAGAAAATCAAATAGCGGGGTGTGGCTCAGTTTGGTAGAGCGCAGCGTTCGGGACGCTGAGGTCGCAAGTTCGAATCTTGTCACTCCGATTAAAGAGGGTACCCATATTGGGTACCCTCTTTAATTCGGAAAAATAAAATGAATATGCGACCTCATATCGTCACGAACGCACCGTGAGGGCGCTGAGGGTGCACGAGGTCCGGTGGACCTCGGCCCTGCACCGACCGGAGCGAAGCGGAGACCGCAAGTTCGAATCTTGTGACTTCAGATCGTTCCGAACGCACCGACCGGAGCGAAGCGGAGACCGCAAGTTCAAAATATGTTATACTAAATAGAAGACTGGAGGAGGGCTTATGAACTTAAGAATACTTGGAAAAACAGGACTTAAAGTAAGTGAGATCGGATTCGGCGGTGAATGGCTTGAAAGGCACGAAGAGGCCGAATCGGTAGAGCTCATTAAATACGCTCACGAAAAGGGCATAAACATTATAGACTGCTGGATGCCCGATCCGAAATCCAGAGACATAATCGGTAAAGCGATGGAGGGCTGCAGAGATTCATGGTTTGTGCAGGGTCATATCGGATCGACGTATCAGAACGGACAGTACGTGCGGACCAGAGACATGAAATTTGTCCCCGGGGCTTTTGAAGATCTGTTAAAACGTTTAAAGACCGACTATATAGATCTTGGTATGATCCATTATATCGATTCTGTTGAAGACTGGAACAACGTAATGAACGGTGAGTTCATAGAGTATGTTCATAAACTTCATAAAGACGGTACGATCAGGCATATCGGCTTAAGCACCCATAACCCCGTGATCGGAAAGCTTGCCGTGGAAACGGGATTTATAGAGATGATACTTTTCAGCATCAATCCCGCATTTGATATGAGACCTGCGACCGAAGATCTCTATTCAATGTTTGACGGATACGATGACGCAGGTAACCTTAATCTCTCTGGGATCGATCCCGAAAGAGCAGAATTTTACCGTATGTGCGAAGAGCACAACGTAGGACTGACGGTTATGAAAGGTTTCTTTGGCGGAGCCTTGCTTGACAAGGAAAGGTCGCCTTTCGGCGTTGCGTTTACGCCGGTTCAGCTTATACACTATGCACTTACAAGGCCGGGCGTTGCTTCGATCCTGTGCGGATACGATTTTAAAGAACAGATCGATGAAGCTGTTTCATATGAGACCGCCACAAGCGATGAAAAAGACTATGCTTCGGTGATCGCTTCGGCGCCCATGCATTCGTACTCGGGACAGTGTACGTATTGCGGGCATTGCAAACCATGTCCCATGAACATCGATATTGCGATGGTAAATAAGTTTTACGATCTTGCGACAACTCAGGCAACCGTGCCGGAAAGCGTGTCGGAGCATTACAAGGCGCTTGAGCACACCGCATCGGAATGTATCGGATGCAAGGGATGTGAGAGCAGATGTCCTTTTGGCGTCAAGATCGCCGACAGGATGACAAAAACCGCCGAATTGTTCGGATGTTAATGAGGAAAAAGAAAATGTCGGTTTACGAAAGACTGCTTAAAGTAAGAGATGTTGAATACAAGGATTTTCAGGCAAAACTTGTACCGAACATTTCGCCGGATACGATAATAGGAGTAAGGACGCCCGCAATGAGGGCTGTAGCCAAAGAAGTGTTTAAAAGTCCCGAAAGAGACGCATTTTTAAACGATCTTCCCCACAGATATTACGAGGAAAATCTGGTACATTTCTTTGTACTTGCAGAGATCAAAGACTTTGATGAGTGCGTAGGGGCTGTTGAAAAGTTCTTACCTTATGTGGATTGCTGGCCGGTTTCCGATCAGGCGACGCCCAAATCATTTAAGAAAAACCACCAAAAACTGCTGCCCTACATTAAGAAATGGATCGCATCGGATCATGTATATACTGCAAGATTCGGTATCAGGATGCTGATGAATGAATATCTGGGAGATGACTTTAAAGAGGAATACTTAGAACTTGCATCTTCCAACAAAGGAGACGATTACTACCTTAAGATGATGGTGGCATGGTATTTTGCAACTGCTCTTGCCAAACAATACGATGCGGCTGTTAAGTATATCGAGGACAGGAAGCTTGATGAATGGGTACACAAAAAATCCATTCAGAAAGCGGTTGAGAGTTACCGTGTAAGTGATGAACACAAAGAATATCTAAAGAGTTTCCGATAAAAGGGGGGTACAAGATGTTTTCTGAAAGAACGTTAAAATCTTTACTTGAAGATCCCGCAATAGCTGAAATTGCACCCGATGCCATCAAAAAATGGGATCTTCCGAATGAAGAGTACTATGAGTGGACACTTAAAAAGATCGCGGACGATATGGGCTGGCGTAATCTCGAGCGCGGTTTTACAAGACTTTTTGAGATCGCTTCAAGGGGACAATATTATTACAAGCTGTATTCCGATGAGGAATGCCGTAAAGATCCCGACAAAGAAGGCGTAAATCTCGTTCATTTTCCGTCCGATGACAAAGAAGCCGACAACAGGCCCTATATCTTTCTGGTACCCGGCGGCGGTTTTGTAAACGTATGGAATCTGACTGAGGGATGGCCGATCGCAAAGATTTTTAACGACTTGGGATATCATGTTTTTATACTGACTTACCGTGTAGACGTCGATGCTACGGCATTATGCGCGATGGAAGATATGTCAAAGGCCTTTGAACTGATAAAGAAGAATAAGGAAAATTTTCATGTAGATCCCGACAGATATATTACCTGCGGCTTTTCCGCCGGCGGATATCTTATCTGTCTTTGGAATACCGAAAAGGGATACACCGCTTACGGTATCAGTAAACCTAAGGCTTGCATCCCGGTCTATCCCGTAACTTCTTACAGGATCATGAATGAGCAGAAAGAAGACTGGTACGACGGGGACAAAGATTCTTTTGCAAGGTCGGGAGTCGGCTGTACCATGGAAGAAGCTTGTAACAGCTGCTTTGAAATCCCTCTGCATGTAGAGGGATTTCCCGCAACAGCTATATTTGTTTCCGATAAAGACGAACTTGTTAATCCCAGACATTCCAAAAATCTTGCCGCATCGCTTGAAAAAGCCGGAATCCCGTGCAGGCTTGAGGTCGGACCCGACGGCGGTCACGGATTCGCGGACGGCGAAGGAATGTGTATGGAAGGATGGCCCGAAAGAGCCATCAGATGGATCGAAAAAACAGTTATTTCATAGTGATAAGTTCATATTCTCTTGAACCGACACCGATCTTTTCGGCATGTTCAAGTGTTTCCGCCCATGAAACATTGGGATTACTGTTGTGCCATACATCTCCGTGATCGTGGAAGTGTTCTTTTGCCATATTGTCACCGAGCTGGCTGTTTCTGATAGGCTCCGCTTTCTGACAAAGATCGACGCACGCCTGATCGAGAGCAACAGGGTCAAAAGAAGCAAGCATTCCGATATCGGGAAGGATGGGGGCATCGTTTTCTCCGTGACAGTCACAGTTCGGAGAAACATCGGTTATGAGACTTATATGGAAATTAGGTCTTCCGCTAATGACAGCTGAAGTGTACTCGGCCATTTTGCAACCAAGGAGCTGAGGAGCATTCCAGTTGTCATTTTCTATTGCGTCAAAAGCACACGCTCCGATACATCTGCCGCAGCCCTTACATTTTTCGGTATCGATACGTGCTTTGTTGCCTTCATAAACTATGGCATCGGAGCCACATTCCCTGGCACACCTTCTGCAACCCTTACAAAGTTCGGTGATGACATGGGGATGTCCGCTGTTATGCTGCTGCATTTTACCGGCACGGCTTCCGCAACCCATACCGATGTTTTTGATAGCTCCGCCGAAACCTGCCTGTTCATGTCCTTTAAAGTGGTTGAGTGATATCACGATATCGGCATCCATAACTGCTCTTCCGATATATGCCTCTTTGCAGTATTCGCCGTTAGGTATCGGTACGGCGATATCATCGGTTCCTCTTAAACCGTCGGCAATTATGATCTGACAGCCGGTGGTAACGGTATTGAAACCGTTTATGTTTGCACAGTCAAGGTGTTCAAGCGCATGTTTGCGGCTTCCGGGATAGAGAGTATTGCAGTCCGTTAAAAACGGAAGTCCGCCGCATTCTTTTACCACATCCGCAACGGCTTTGGCGTAATTGGGTCTTAAATATGCAAGGTTTCCGAGTTCTCCGAAATGCATCTTGATAGCCACGAACTTGCCGTTCATGTCTATGCCCGTTATCCCTGCCATTTTTATCAGTTTCTGTAATTTGGCTGTTAAGCTGACTCCGAGTACGGTACGAAAATCCGTAAAATATGCTTTTGATCTTTCCATTTAAAATCCTCCTTATCAAAAACCGATCTTTTTAATAGCTTCAACAAGATTTCTGCCGTAAACCTCGGTACCCAGACCGTTGGGATGGAGGTTATCAAGGAAATATTCCGGAAGATGGGGTACGAGCGTAAATCCGTCGATCACTTTTACGTTCGGATACGATCCCGCGATCTTTTTGACGTTTTCGCAAAACTTTATAAGAGTGGGGATCCCTTCGGGAATATCGCCGCGCCACAGCGGTGATATGCATAGGATCGGGATCTTTGTCCCGTAAATTCCCGTCAGCACCTCATAGTATTCTTCAACATCCTGCATGGTTTCGGCGCCGAACTGATTGGTGCCGAGAGCAACTATGATCTTATCGGGTGTATATCCTTCCATCTTCATAAGAGATTTCTTGTCATAGATATAACCGCCGATACCCTGGTTGATGATGTCGTAGTTTAAGATGCGGTTTGCAACGCTTACATATGTCTGGCCGGATCTTAAAGGTCCGAATCCCTGGGTGATCGAATCTCCGAGCCACAGCACACGCTCGTTCTTGGGAGGTCTTTGCACATCCGCGTTGATCTCAAAATTACGTATTAAAACCGTCGCATCCGAAGGCAGGTAGACAACGACGTTCTTTTTACCCTCAGGAAGTTCCCATTCGATCGAGCCTTCTTTTTCGATGTCCTTTACATAGATTATGTTGTTGATAAGGCCGTCGATCATCAGTTCAAATGAGTCTTCGGAGCCCGTCCATATGAATTTGTAGTCAAAAGAAAACTTTGTGGCTTCGGTTACAAATTCAAGAGTCTTGGCGGTGGTTGCCATGCATCTGTCATACCAGAAATCAGAAGCGCCTTTAAAGTATTCCATCTGCTCTTGGGTATACTGGAAAGCCTGAAGCCATCCGTCAGCCGTTTCTTCAAAGCTGTATGCTCCGAAGTAGATGTTTTTAAGTTCCGTGTTTGTCATTTAAAATCCTCTCTGCCGTTAGTTTTATATTGAAACCGCAGCTGTCATTGTATTATCGAAGCTTTTATCGCGATACTATAGCCCAGAAAGCGGACCTCGCCTTAATGAGGCATTGACCGTCTGAAAATTCGGGTTTTTCGCCTGTTGAATAAATCAGTTCTTTTGAACCTTCCTTTACCGGGATTGTCAGATCTTTGTCTGTAGGATTGAATGCCGCGAGGATACATTCTTCATTAAGAGTCCTGTAATATGCCAAAGGCTTATCCTTAGCACCGTCACTTACAAATTCGATCTCACCCGAATTCATCAAAGCCTTATGGGCACGCCTTATCGAAATAAGTCTCTTTACTTCGTTTAACAAAGAAGCATCATCCGCCTGCTCTGCCTTAACGGTGGGTCTTTCCGGATCCGGATCGAGCGGGATATAGAGATATTTGGCTTCGGCGCTTGAAAAACCGGCATTTAAACCGTCATCCCACTGCATGGGCGAACGTGCACCGGTCCTGCCATATCCGCCTTCTACCGAAGTGAGATTCTCTACATATCGCATTCCGATCTCGTCTCCGTAATATATAAACGGAGCTCCGGGCATAGATAACAGAAAAGCGAACGCTATTTTAGCATTATCTCCCTTAACCGTTCTTGCAAGCCTGTCCATATCGTGATTACCCGAGGGTATACAGATAAGACCGTTTCCGTCGGCTTTATTGTAACTTTCAAGATATTTCTTTACAAATTCCGAGGCATCCCCTTCTCCGCAAAAGAAAGGTTTTTCACACCTGAAAAGATCGTTATAGTGGGAAGGTCCGAAGTGAAGCAGGAAATCCATATGGAAACCGCCTTCAATACTCTTGTCGGGTTCACCCCATTCCGATACAAGAACGGCTTCGGGGAAACGTTCGTCAAGATAACTTCTTATATCCTGCCAGAGTGCTATGGTTCCCTTGCTTTCGGGATCGTTCTTTACAAGCGAACCCGCCATATCGACTCTGAATCCGTCACAACCCATGGAAAGCCAGAATGCCATTACATCTTTCATGGCATTTCTGGTAGCAATGGCTCCTTCCGAGTCCATAGCCTGTTGCCAGGGACGATCGGGTTTATAAAATCCGTAATTAAGTGCGGGCTGGTGAGTAAAGAAATTTACTACACAGCTTCCGTCACGATCTGAAATTCCGCGCAAGGAACCGTATCCGGGAGCCTCTTCCCATATGCTGTCGGTCCAGATATAGCGATCGGTAAACTCGTTTTTCGAAGCTTTCATGCTTTCAAGAAACCACGGGTGTTTCCATGATGTGTGTCCCGGCACAAGATCGAGAAGTACATGCATATCGAGTTCATGCGCTTTTTTAAACATTTCCGCAATATCATCGTTTGTACCGTAACGGGGAGCGATATTGTAATAGTCGCTTACATCATATCCCGCGTCTCCGAAAGGAGAGTCAAAACAGGGGTTTAACCATATCGCATTGCACCCCAGATCCTTTATATAAGGCAGTTTTTCGGTGATACCGTTAATGTTTCCGATACCGTCACCGTCCGTATCCAGAAACGACTGCGGATAGATCTCATAAAATATCGCGTTATCAAGCCAATCGGGTCTTTTGTTCATTCCCCCACCTCACTTATTTTAATATTGAACGGATCCGTTCATTTAGCGCTGATTTTTATTTCATTTACTGTAGCATCTGAGCTGACTAAAACATAGTAAAAATCTTTTCATTTCTATCAGACAAGTAGACGATTTCTCTTGTTTTTTGAAAAGAAATAGAAGATAAGCGCGACCAAAAATCCGCATATCATTCCGCCAAGATGGGCGGCAACATTGATGTTTTCGGCACCTCTGCTTGGGATCACCAAAAAGAAAAGTCCAAATAAAACTCTGGGGAGAGAAAAATACCTGCGGGTACGGGGATCGAGTGCAAGGATCACCATTGCACCGAAAACTCCGCTTATCGCTCCCGAAGCTCCGGCCGAGATAGCAAAACTGTGCGTTATATAGAGTTCCGAAAAGATTGAAAGCAGATTTCCCGCTATTCCCGATAGTATATATAAGATGATAAAACGTATCTTACCGAAATACTGCTCTACATACTGTCCTGCCGCAAAAAGCGCCAGCATGTTATAGATTATATGCTGTACCCCGATATGTAGAAACATCGGAGCGAACAGTCTGTACCATTCGCCGTTTTCCAAGATGAGAGGAGTATATGCCGCCCCCATTTTAATGAGCGCTTCGGTATTTTCACTGCCTCCGTTAAAGGTCTGGATTATAAAAACGATACCGTTTAATATGATCAGTATTACGGTTACGATCGGTATATATCCGCTTCGGGTATGATTTTCGTTCATTTGGATAAGATCCTTTGCAGATTGTACGATTATATGCGTATATATTTTAACATAATACTCTCCATTACGGGATATGCTTTGATTTTTCCCAAGGATATAGTATTATCTTCAATAAGGGTGTTTTAAAAAAGAAAAGACAGGAGAAAAAAATATGGGATTATTCGGAAATAAGGCAGAAAAACCCGGTGAACAGCGAGAGTTCTATATGGGGATCGAAGACTGTTTCCACTTGCAGGATTCTACCGATATGCTTGTAGTGGGAAGAGTCAGAGGTACCATAAAACCCGGAGATGCCGTATATATACATAACTGGACAGACAACAGCAATCCTATCACAATGACTACGGTAAGAGCACTTGAGATAGATCATAAGCCCGTAAATGAAGCAACGGATAAAGCGGTTGCCGTTGTGCTTGAAAATGTGGCAGAGGCCGGTCTTATCATAGGTTGTGTCCTTGCGACCAGGAACATTTCCGCATCGGATGTTCATACTGCATATGTAAATGCCATCGGAAATGCGTATGTCGGAAGACGTAAGCTCGATCTTGCCGATGATGTGCTTAAAAACATGAGTATCACCGACCTTGCCGAAGCATGGAGATTATATAATTACGCCATACAGAAAGGCGGAATGGGTATAGATGACGATCCAAAGACTCAGGGAGAAAAGATAAACCGCCTTGCCGCAGTGATGATCGACAAGATACTCGGTCTTTCCGAAATGCATGTAGTTTTCAGTGAAAAGACCGGAGAGCCATATCTGTTCTCAAATACGATAGACAACGGTGACAAGACTTATAAATGTACTCCTCCCGAGGTATTGATCGTTACAGATCCTTATCTTCCGGTGTACAAAGAAAACTATTCCAAAGACGGTTTTGAGATACGCACGATAGAGAACGGTGAAAACAAAAAAGGAATCTATAATTTCTTGGGAGAAGCGTTCTATCTTGACGGAGCATGCGGTGTTCGCATAAACGGTCAGGAAGTCGGGATAATGGCCGACAAGCTTGTTCCCCCTCCTTCATACGAAGGACTTGCCGAGATCAACATACCCGTTACAAATCCCGATGTTATGAGATGGATACTTCTTATCGGCGAGATGGGAAAGCCCGAGACCAAGGATGAAGATCTTATTTACAGGCTTTATTACAGTTTCTTTTTGGAAGAGCTCATCAAGACTAAATTCCTGATCCCCATGAAAAAGGATAAAGACTGTCCCGAACCCGATGAAAACGGAAAGACCGTCATCACCAAGGATACAAAGATCGCAGTTCCCACATTACCGGGTAAGGGTGACAGACCGGCGGTAAGAATGTATACCGACTGGAGGATGCTTCACAAGGAATTCGATGAAGATTGGTCGGGAATAATCATGTCGATAGGCGATATGATAAAAGCCATGGACTGTGCCATCAATATCACAGATCATCCCGCAGCAGGCTGTTATGTCGATGAATCGATGTATAACGATGCCAAGGCAAGAGCCGAGAAAAACAGTTGATCCAAAACATAAGCGATATAAACGAAGAAAAGGCCATCAGTTGATGGCCTTTTTTGTCGCTTCATATTAAGCAGTAGCGCTACGCTGTTTCATTTATGACGGGGAATACCAGAACTGCCTTGAAAAGATCCGCATCCGTTGAGATCTTTAAGCGGCCGTTTTGAAGTTCCGCCATACTCTTTGCTATGGAAAGTCCGAGTCCGTTACCCTCGGTATTTCTTGAGGAATCACCTCTTGTAAAGCGTTCCATAAGTTCTTCTTCGGTCATATCAAGAGGCTCTTTGGATGTGTTTTTAAAGGTGATGATCGCATTGTCGTTATATTCTTCGAGTGAAAGATATACTCTTGTTCCCGGTTGGGCGTATTTACATATGTTGTTCATGAGGTTATCAAAGATACGCCACATTCTGCGACCGTCTGCCATTATTCGAACCTCTTTGTCAGGTTCTTTGGTGACAAGAGTCAGGTCGTTTTCTTTTAATTTCTCTTCGTACTCACCGGCCGACTGAGATATAAATATGGATGCATCGCAGGGGGCAAGCTCTACTTCAAGGTTTCCGGTGGATGCCTTGGATGCTTCCACAAGATCTTCTATCAGGCGCTTAAGCTTTTCGGACTGACGGACAAGGACACCCGAATATTCAGTTATCACGGGGTTATCGCAGGTTTCGTTGCCGATAAGGCCGGCGTAGTTGATGATCGAGGTAAGCGGAGTCTTGATGTCATGAGACACGTTTGTTATAAGTTCGGTCTTCATGCGCTCGCTCTTAAGTCTTTCATCCACCGCACGCGACATTCCGAGGGCAATGCTGTTTAAATTTTCGCCATGCTCTTTGAAGTCAAACAGCATACCCGAAGTATCGGTATGGTATGAAAGGTTACCAAGAGCAAGTTCCCGGCCGCTCTTCTGGAGACGCCTTAAAGTGATCGCAATATAAAGTACAAGCGGTATCAGTATCAGTTTAAGAAGCAGTTCAAAAGCCACTATCACGTCCTGTCTGCCGTCGAAAGCGATAAATACCAGGAATTCCGTAAACGTGATCACACCGACTGCCAAAGCGGTCTTCCAGATAAGAGGTATCTTGGCAAACAGTGAAAGTATCGCTTTTAAGCCTTTAAATATAAGTTTTAACAGTCGGAACGTGACCGTATTTTTAATGAGCGTGCGGTTCTTGATCCCCGAAGCGATAAACATAAGGAGTAAAAGAGCGGTTATCGTTCCGACAATGTAAAGGCCTATTGCCCATACAATGATCCATTCAAGAGACAGATGTCCCAGTTCAAAGGTGATGGCTACAAGAAGAGAAGCCACTCCGAATATTGCAAGCAATAAAAGGTCAAAAGGTATCTTTCCAACCCATCCGTTTGAACATTCCTCCGTATCCGGACGCCTGCCCGAGGCATACATTAACATCGCCAGGAATACGATCAACAGTATCACACATAACAATGCAATGATATATAAGGAATATCTGAGAGTATATACGGTAGAAACGATCAGACGTAAAAGCTCGACCATCGGCGCATCGGATGATGTTTCAAACGGTGACAACGAAACGGTATAGTACTTTAAATTGACAACATTTGTTGCCAAGGCCTCATCGGCATAGTGATAAAATACATCGGTAAGATTACCGTTTGGGTCACTGAGTGTTCCGTAAGTGACTGTAAAGGGCGCGATCCCTGAATCCTTAAAACCGTCCGATTCCGCAATGACTTTATTGTTTTGGTCGGATATCCGGTAATGCCATCTGAAATTTTTGGAAATATCCGCCGTTCCGAAATGGTTCCATATAAGATCGGATCCGTGGGAACGGTATACATAGCCTGTCCATTCATTTACATATTCATCTCCGGACATCGAGTAACTGTTCCATTCGGACTGTGTTAAGAACAATATGCCTCCGATACTTGCCGTTAAAGTCATTATCGTAATGAAGCATAAGATAAATAATATGATCTTTCCGCCTATTGAGCGAATAAAGCGTTTCATTTTCTTTTGTCTCCTTCAATTTTGTAGCCCTGGCCGAACACAACCTTGATGTAGCGGGGTTCTGCGGGATTTATCTCCAACTTTTCCCTTAGGTGTCTTATGTGGACCGCTACGGTATTATCGGTCCCGAACGGCTTTTCTTTCCAGACAGCGCTGTATATCTCTTTGGGAGAAAAAACGCGATCGGGATTGGAAAGTAAAAGCTTTAAAATGTCATATTCCTTGGGAGTAAGCGAAACCGCTTCGCCGTCCAAAAAGACTTCTTTGGATCTGTCGTTTAATTCAAGTCCCCCGGTCGTCATTACCTCGGGGGCAGCAGTGCCGCCGCCGAGCTTTAAAAATCTTCTTAACTGGGAACGCACGCGTGCGGTAACTTCGAGCGGATTGAAGGGCTTGGTGATATAATCGTCGGCGCCGACGTTTAACCCGAGTATCTTATCCGCATCTTCACTTTTTGCCGTGATCACGATGATAGGAACGTTGCTGATCTCACGGATCTTTGCCATGGCTGTCATTCCGTCCATCACAGGCATCATGATGTCTAAAAGTACAAGCTGAATATCGTTTGAAGCGATGACGTCAAGGGCTTCCTGTCCGTTATATGCTTCAAAAAGCGTATAATCCGGATCGGACAGATAGATCTTAAGGGCATTCACGATATCTTTTTCATCATCACATATCAATATGTTAGGCATGTTTTCTCCTCCCAATGTATTTTCATTATAAGACGAAGCGGATTTAAGATGGAATATGTAAAGGGATTAAGATTTGATGAAGATGTAAAAAGAAAACAGACATACTTTAGGACATATTTGAAAAGTGCCGGGGTGTGTTATAATCAATACTGTAAGAACGTGAAACACAAATGTGCAATTCATTTTATGCGTCGGCGGACGGTCTGCATTGCATGCGGATCAAAAGAGGATACATGTAGTGAACGCGGAACGGAGATTGATATGCGGTTTAAGAAAGGACTTGGGATCATGTGTTTTTCGGCTTTGATGCTTGCTTTATCATCATTATTCGGATGCGGAAACGATAATATCGATAAACCCTCAAGACCGGGCAAAAATAAGGATGTAAGCATCGATCAGATTATATCCGGCGAACCCGTAGAAGGCGGAACCGTTATCAATAATGACAAAAATGCGCCCAAGGAGATTAAATCCAAGGAGATCACGGGATATTACTTTAATTTTGGTCTTTCGGGTGAATGGTCGGAAGGCCGTGAAAATGCTTTTTATACATTTGAGATAAAAGAAAACGGATCGGGAGTTTTGACCGTATACGAACAAACGACAGGTATAAGCGCTCCCGCCGATGAAGAGATACTTAAGTCGCTTCAGGATATAATCGATAAATACGAGCTGGTCAAGATGAACGGAAGATATCACTTAACAGCAGGTCTTCCTCCGGAGTTTGCGGCAAGTAATCTTAATGTAGACTATGCATCGGGTGAAAATCTTTCGATCACCGATAACAACAATCCCAGCGGCGAAGCCGAACAAGAAACATATCTTGCTTTTTCAAAATGGTTTTCGAAGAACGGTATAAACGATCTGCTTATACCCGGACCCGAAGGAGAGGTCACATACATAAATCTTGAGCTGTATGACAGAGAAAATGATGTGATCACTTTATATTCGGTGTTGAAGGGAGATGAACCTGTCTTTTCAAGATATCTTAACGGCAGGGATAAAGATATAGAGATCCCGGAAGATTTTTATAAAAACGTTACCGAGATAGTGGGTAAATACGATCTTTTACGTTATGATATCTATTCAAGTCTTTACGGATACGAACAAACATCCGAAGACAAGAGTAACCCGTTTGGCACGGATATACAGTTGTTGATAGAATTCGAAAACGGGCACAAAGTAGATCTCAGATCGAGTGCGGATAGTGTAAAAGAAGATGTTTCACCGCTGATCGAAGACCTTGTTACCTATTATAACGGGTTATTTGAATAAATTAAGGTTGTATCACCGACGGGGATATTATATACTAGCCGTAGTTACTTACTGCTAACCGAAAGGAAAAAGACATGAAACAAAAATTTGATGTTGCCGGAATGGGCTGTGCTATGTGTGTTGCAGCGGTTGAAAAAGCCGTTAAAGCCTTAGACGGTATCAATGAAGTTAATGTAAGTCTCATCGAGAATTCGATGATCGTTGATTATGATGAAGGAAAGGTATCCGCGGATTCAATTACAGAGGCCGTTGACAAAGCCGGATACAAGGCTTCATTACCCGCAGAAAAGACCGAAGAACCTCAAAAAAAAAAGAAAAGACTGTTTTTTTAAGTAGATTCCTTCCGTCTCTTATCTTATTAATACCTCTTGTTTATTTAAATTTGGCCGGGATGCTGTCATTACCTGCTCCGGTCGATCTTTCATGCTATATTCAGTTTGTTCTTGCGGCAGCAATACTTTATATCAACCGCATTTTCTTTAAGAAGGGAGTAATGGGTATCATAAACCGGGCACCCGGTATGGATACCCTTATTTCAATTGGCGCGGCAGCAGCATTTCTTTACAGTACCGGCCTTATTATCAAAAACATTATCAGCACAAAACATTTTCTTTTTGAAAAAATACTCAGTATGAATAACCCCGGTTCCATGGGACATACTATGTATTTCTTTGAATCCGCCGGCATGATCTTTACTCTCATCACGCTCGGAAAAATGCTTGAAGCAAATTCCAAAGCCCATACAATGGATGCCATAAACGCTCTTTCTAAGTTAAGTCTCGGGAAAGTGACCGTGTTAAGAGACGGTGAAGAAAGAACGATACTTTCCGAAGCGGTAAGAGTCGGAGACTTTGTATATATAAGGGAAGGCGACAAGATACCGGCGGACGGAACGGTGACCGAGGGATTCGGTGCCGTCAACAAAGCGGCGCTTACAGGCGAAAGCGTGCCCGAGGAAGTGACAGGGTCCGATAAAGTAATGGCCGGCAGTATCTGTGTGAGCGGATTTTTTAAATTCACCGTTGATAAAGCGGGCGAGGATACGACTCTTTCATCGATAATACGGCTTGTAAAAGAAGCTGCGGTGAAAAAGGCTCCCGTACAGCTGCTTGCGGACAGGATAGCGGGATTTTTTGTACCGATCGTGTCGGGGATAAGCCTTATCACATTTATAGTATGGCTTTGCATGGGTTATCCGATGTCCGATGCCATCAATTTTGCCATCAGTGTACTGGTCATTTCATGTCCGTGTGCGCTTGGACTTGCCACACCCGCTGCAGTTATGGCTGCTACCGGAAACGCGGCAGGCAACAATGTACTTATAAGATCTTCCGAATGTCTTGAAACGGCAAATCTTATCGATACGGTAGTGATAGATAAAACCGGAACTCTTACTACCGGTATCATTTCGGTTACGGATGCAGATGCCTGTGACGGAACGGATATCAATGAAGCGATGCTTAAAACGCTTTCTCTGGAAGCGGGTTCATCGCACCCTTATGCAGAGGCCGTCAGATCCTATGCTCTTGAAAAATTCGGTATTTCAAAAGCCGATAAAACAGCCGATGATATCGAAACGATACCCGGAAGAGGTATAAGGGGAACAATAGACGGCGCGGAATATATAATAGGAAATCAGAAATTTCTTGAGGAGAAAAAGATTGAAATACCGGCAGACCGTCTTGAAGCTGCCGAGGCGATGATGCATGAAGGAAAGACCGTTCTTTTTATGGGCAGTTCCAAATGTGAGCTCATACTCGGACTTAAGGATACGGTCAAGCCCGATTCGCTTAATGCCATAGAGCATTTTAAAAAGATCGGCATCACTCCCATTCTTGCCACGGGTGACAGTGATGTTACCGCTAAAGTGATGGCTGAAGAACTGGGTATCAGCGAATACTACGGCGGTATACTTCCCGCAGATAAGCACGATATAATAGACAAACTTCAGAGCGAAGGCAGGAAAGTCGCCATGATAGGCGACGGTATCAACGATGCCCCGGCACTTGTAAAAGCCGACCTTGGTATAGCGATCGGAAGAGGAAGTGATATTGCCATAGATTCAGCAGATGTTATACTTATGAAGGATTCATTAAATGATGCCGCATATGTCATCGAACTTGGCAAAAGAACGCTTAAGGTCATCAAAGAGAATCTTTTCTGGGCGTTTTTCTATAATGTTATCGGTATTCCGATAGCGGCGGGTGCGCTTTTTATCCCGTTCGGAGTCAAGTTAAGTCCGGCAATAGCGGCAGCCTGCATGAGTTTAAGTTCACTTTTTGTGGTAACAAATGCGTTGAGACTAAAAAAGCGCAGTTTATGACACGCGCGTCACAGAGTTTTTCAACTTTTTTGAAAAAAGTATAAAAAAGTATTGACCTTCCACCTTATGGAAGGTCTATATTCACGTCATCAGGTGGCCAACCGATAACACATATGAGGTTTAAATATCGATGAAGATCAATCAGGTTGAAGAACTTGTGGGTATCACCAAAAAGAATATCCGGTTTTATGAAGAGCAGGGATTGCTTAATCCCGAACGAGATCCCGAAAACGGATATCGTGAATACTCGCTTAAAGATGTTGAAAGCCTCTCCAAGATCAAATTACTGAGAAAACTTGATATTTCGATAGAAGAGATCAGGAGACTTGAATCGGGACAAATTTCTTTTAAAGAATGTCTTGAAAATCAGGCGGAGAAACTAAAAAAACATCAGGCCGATACGGAGCTTATAATTGAATTATGTAACAAAATGGCCGGTGAAGTCGGCAGTTACGATCTGATAGATGCTTCAGGATACCTCGATGAACTCAAACAGCTTGAAAAAGGAGGTGTCGTATTAATGGATATTTCCAAAGAAGATGTCAGGAAAAAGTCCATGACGGGAGCGATCATGGCGGCAGTTTTTTTCATACTGCTGATGGCAGCACTTATTACGATATTTACGATTGCTGCGTTAAGCGATCCGATTCCCGTTCCTGTATTCGTTTTGTTTATGTTATTTCCGATTGTGGCAATAGTGCTCACAACGGCAGCACTCTTACAAAGAATAGGTGAGATAAAGAAAGGAGAAGCGTATGAAGCTCGTAAGTATTGAAACCATTCCCGGACAGAATTTTGAAGTACTCGGTATCGTAAAGGGAACAATAGTTAATTCCAAGAATATAGGAAAAGACATCATGTCGGGTCTTAAGACCATCGTCGGCGGAGAGATCACTTCCTATACCGAAATGTTAAATGAAGCACGCCAGATCGCCACAAAGAGAATGGTGGATGAAGCCGAAGCAATGGGTGCCGACGCCATAGTGGGTGTAAGATACGGATCATCCGCAGTAATGCAGGGTGCAGCAGAGATCATCGCATTCGGAACCGCAGTTAAATTCATTTGATCTATGTATGCCGGCGGGAATGATCTCAAATGATCGTTCCCGCATAACAACACATTTGCAAGGATTGGAGAGAATATGGATTTTTCAAAATATACAGTACCCGGATCGACCGTTACCGCAATAACTGTTACCATGATGATAAGTATCCTGCTTCCCATAGCACTTATGATCATATGGAGAGTTAAGAGCAAGGCCAAGATCGCGACATTTTTTATAGGTGCGGCAACATTTGTTGTTTTTGCCATGATACTTGAATCGATCCAGCATAACATCGTAGTTAAGATCATGGGTCAGGAAGCTTTCACAAAACTTCCGTTTTATGCGATCTACGGCGGACTCGCGGCCGGTGTATACGAAGAAGTCGGTCGTTTTATAGTAATGAAGCTCTTTATGAAAAAGAATCTTTTCAAAAAAGAAGCCATCATGTTCGGAATAGGGCATGGCGGCATAGAGAGTATTCTTATTGTAGGATTTACCTATATTTCAAACCTGATGATAGCGTTTTTGTTAAATGCAGGTCAGGGGAATCTGCTGATAAGAGGCATGAATTCGGATATGCAGATGCAGCTTATAAAGCAGCTCTCACCTCTTTGGACCGGACCGGAAAGCACTTTCTGGCTGGCGGGACCTGAAAGGATCATGGCGATATCATTCCACATCTGCATGTCATATTTTGTATACAGAGCAGTTAAGGATAAAAAGCTCTCCATCCTGTTCCTTGCGGTCTTTTTACATGCTGCAATGGACGGTGTGATGTTAGTGATACAAAGACTTCTTAAAAATCAGTTTATAACGGAAGCATTCATTGCATTGTTTACCGTTGTAATAGTGGTGATCACCGTTAATTGGTACCGCTCGGAAAAGGATGATGAGCCCCTCGTTGTTTCCGAAGCTCAGCAGTGATCTGAGATGTTTTGAGGCACTTCCCGTTTGGGAAGTGCCTTTTTTGTCATCCCGGGGATGCGCACGAGCGCGGTTGCGGGTTTTTTGGTTAAGTGTTAAAGTGATTTTATGAAAAAAACGGCGACAGTACTTGCTAAAATTTCATATGTGATAACGGGACTGATCGTTTTGTTTCTTGCCATAGAATCAGCAAGGACTACTTTTGTGATAAATGTCGGTGACCTTACCGATTCCGCCGTAAGAGAAGGAAAAGACAATATCCTTGTAAACATCATATTTGCCATTATCGGCATTCTCGTATTTTACTGTATTTCCCGTTTTCTTTTTACAGGATCCGACAAAGAAAAAGACACAAAAAGACTCTTTATTGTATCCGCCTGTATCTCGGCATTGGTTTTCGTTGCATTGATCATTTGCGTCGTAAAGACATTCATACCACCGTACTGGGATCAGATGCAGGTATATCTTGATGCCAAAAACTTTAACGCCGGCGATTATTCCGATATGGAATATGTATATCTAAAGATGTATCCCCAGCAGTACGGGCTCATTTTCTTTGAGGGCCTTCTTTTGAG
>JAEEGL015532235.1_pt1 | contig 79898 bp, 77 predicted proteins | sample 9134231 | NCBI WGS metagenome assembly JAEEGL01 (sample SAMN16246548, study PRJNA631951) | gut metagenome | biome: gut microbiome; feature: rumen; material: fiber-attached | host: Bos | place: Iran: Karaj | collected 2018-10 | reverse complement strand
TCCCAAATTTGCGATGTCCTAATAATTTTAACCTATTTTATAGTTAAAATCAATCATTTTTTAAATAATTTAAATGGTGGACCCTTAGGGATTCGAACCCTAGACCCACTGATTAAGAGTCAGTTGCTCTACCAACTGAGCTAAGGGTCCAACACAAATTACTTATTTAGTATAGCACATTTTAGTAAAAAAGGAAGAAAAATTGATAATATTCTCGTAAATTTACAATATTTTTAACTAAAAAAAGCAAAAATATATTATAATGATTATGGTGATATGATATGAAAGTAAAGTATTTGCGATTATCTAAAGATGAACAAAAAAAGGTTCAAGAAAAGTTTTATAGTACTGAGGAGGGACGATTAGTAAAAAAATATACACGTATATCTCTTATTATGGGTCTATCACTTATTGGCTTTGCTGTTTATTTTTCCTTAGATGCTTACTTTAATCACTTATCCAAGTTATATTATTTATACTCTGCTATTCTAGTGGTAATTGCTTTCATATTTATCTTTGCCGTAAGAAATTTAAGAGTTACTAAATTAAATAATACAATAATTAAAAAGAAAAAGAAAAATAGCCGTTAGGCTATTTTTTTATATACTTCATGATTATTTAAATCAATACCTTTTAATTTGGCTAATCTTGAGACACTCGTTACTTGAACACCTCTTTCTTTCAATATTGGAGCTAACATCTTAACCGCTTCGACAGAAGAATTAAATAAATCATGGAATAGAATAATTGATCCATCATGATAATTATTTAGAACATAGTTTTTTGCGTTCTCAGCATCTTTATATTTCCAATCATTAGTATCTAGATTCCACATTATAAAAGCATTATCTAAACTGCTTAAAACGGTATCATTATACGAACCATATGGTGGTCTAGTTAATTTAAAATGGGTTCCAGTCATTTCATATAATAAGTTATCAGAAGTTTGGAATTCACTTTGAATAGTAGCTACATCTTGTTTTGTTAAATAGGAATGAGCCCAACTGTGGTACCCTATTTCACTATGCGAATTATGTACTCTTTGAACAGCACTTTTACCGTTATTCATGCGATTACCAACGATGAAGAAAGTCGCCGCATAGTCATATTTTTCTAATGTTTCAATTAAGGTCTGAGTTCTTTTACCATTAGGACCATCATCAAATGTAAAGGCAATGGTTACTTTATTAGGATCTAATTCATAACAATCCTCAATGGAATAATTTAAATCGAGTGAGGGTTCAAAAGCTAGAAATTCTTTAACTTCATTATAATTGACGGTTACATAGTCATCTGATTTATAATTTTCAAAATATACGATTAATTCATGCTCTTTAAACAAATAAACAGGCTCCATAGACCTTAATTCATCTGCCTTTGATAAATGATACTTTTGATGTATTAAACGGTCAATAGCCATCTTAAAATGCGTTTGATCATTAATTAAATTATCATATGATGATATTTCTTCTTTTTGATTGTCTACTATATAGATGGTATCATCTTTGACAATTGTTCGATATGTTTTATTAATAACATATTGATCAGAATATTCTAATAAATTTAATTTCTTCAATACCGTATCTTCTTTACTAGTTTGAACATTTATACTCTTAGGTTTGGGACCAAATGGTTTAAGAAAATATATAATTCCACCAATAAAAAGGATTATAATCATAAATCTAAAGATATTTTTAATATGTTTCTTTTTACTTTTTTTCATACTTCATCATTAAAAAATATAACTCATTTGAGTTACATTTTCAATCTTTCTTATCATATTTTTCTTTTAATTCATATAATTTGTTTAAAGCTTCAATTGGTGTCATCTCAAGAGGATTAACATCTTTGAAGATATCAATATTATTTTGCGAATTATCAAAATCCATTGACAATTGAACATTTTCTACTCTACTTGGTTTCTTGCTTTCATAAAAACTTAAGAGTTCATCAGCACGTTTAATAATGTTATTAGGCATATTTGCTAATGCTGCAACATGAATACCATAACTCTTATCGATAGCTCCATCTTTAACCTTATGAAGAAACGTTAGTTTTCCATTTTCTAAAGTTGCATCAACGTGAACATTTTTAATCGATTTTCTTTTCTTTTCAAGTGAAGTAAGTTCATGATAATGTGTTGAAAATAATGTTTTACAGCCTATATTTTCATTAATATACTCCAAAATTGCTTGAGCAAGTGACAAACCATCATATGTTGCGGTACCACGACCTAGTTCATCAAAAATTATTAAACTATCAGGCGTAGCATTTAAAATTGCTTCATTGGCTTCAAGCATTTCGACCATAAATGTAGATTGACCACCAACTAAATCATCAGAGGCCCCAATTCGCGTAAAGATTTTATCAATAATTGGTAATTTTGCTTCTTTACAAGGCACAAATGAACCAATTTGGGCCATAATAATGGTAATTGCTATTTGACGCATATATGTTGATTTACCACTCATATTAGGACCGGTAATTAGTAATGTATTAATACCTTGATCCATGAAACAATCATTCTCAACATATTTAATATCTGATACAAGTTCAACAACCGGATGACGGCCATCTTTAATGTCAATTAGATGTTCATTATTCAATGTCGGTCTAGTTAAATGATAATCATCCGCTACTTTAGCAAGAGATGTAATTACATCAATTTCGCTAAGAATATCCGCAGTTTTGCGCATTTCAAAAATATCTTTTTTTAGTGTTTCTTTAATTTCTAAAAATAGTTCATACTCTAAATCAATAATCTTTTCTTCTGCATTAAGGATCATTGATTCTTTTTCTTTTAGTTCTGGTGATATAAATCTTTCGCCATTAGCAAGCGTTTGTCTTCTTTCCCAGCCAAAATTCTCTTGGACTTCTTTGGCTTGCCCTTTAGATATTTCAATATAATAACCAAATACTTTATTAAATCCAATTTTTAAATTTTTAATTCCCGTTTCTTCCTTGATTTTATTCTCAAAGGAAGCAATAAAGTTTTTGCCATTACTACGGATATCTTTTAATTCATCGAGTTCTTTGTTATACCCCTTTTTAATAATTCCGCCTTCTTTAATTGTTATTGGCGCATTTTCATCTATAGATGCTTCTAACAAAGCAAAATCATTATCAAAAGTATTAATATCATATTTAAAATTTAATTGATTAATTATTTCTTTAATCTTTGGGAGTACGCCCAAACTTCTTTTTAATTGAAGTAAATCACGTCCATTTAAACTACCATTAGTAATTTTACCAGTAAGTCTTTCAATATCGTAAACTTCACTTAAATTATTACGTAGCTCATCTTTTAGGATAAACTCATTATTTAAAGACTCTATTTTATTATAACGTTCATTAAGTATATCTATATTCTTAATAGGATGAGTAATCCATTCTTTAAGTTTTCTCGATCCCATCGCTGTATTACACTTATCTAAGAACCATAATAAAGAGTACTGGCGTTCTTTATTTCTAATGGTTTCTGTTAATTCAAGATTACGAATACAATGAACATCCATCTGAAGATAATCACTTAAATTGATAATTTGTAATTCACATATACCAGATAAATCTTTAAGTTCAATATTCACTAGATAATTAAATAAATGGGCAATCCCTAATTTACATCTGGCATCTTTAAGATCTTTAATTAACGCTTCATTTATCTTATCATAAACATCACTATTATAATTAACTTCAATATTGTAAAAGTTAGTTAATTTATTAGTTAAATCAATATCATCGTTATCTTTCATAAGGATTTCTTTGATTTGATAACTTAAGATAGTATTAATTAATTTATTTTCATCTTTATCTAATGTAATACTCAATAATTTACCAGTTGAAATGTCTAATAAAGTTAAAAGGTAGATATCCGGATATATGAGTAAAGATGCTATATATGAAGCGCTCAAACTATCAAGAAGTTCTAGGTCAGCAATCGTACCTTTAGATATAACATCCACTACCCCACGTTTAACCATTCCTTTAGTAAAACGAGGATCTTCTAATTGTTCACAAATAGCAACACGATATCCTTTAGCAACGATTTTTTCAATATAGGTTTTAACAGCATGATGAGGAACACCACACATTGGTGCTTTTTCATCTAAACCGGCTACACGACCTGTTAAAGTTAGTTCTAATTCTTTAGAAGCAATAAGGGCATCATCAAAAAAAAGTTCATAAAAATCACCCAAACGGTAAAATAACAATTCGTTTGGATGTTCATCTTTGATGGCCATGTATTGAGCCATCATTGGACTTAGTTTAGTTCTGTCAATATCACTTATTTTCATATCCTAACATAACTCTTTCCATAATAAATAGTGGATTAACTCTCTTTAAAACTTTAATATCTTCCTCCTGCAAAGCTTGACGATTTGATTCGCGAAGCGCAGGATCATATAATAGATCTTTAAATCTTGTCAAAACTAGTAATGAATCTTGATGATTGGGTAAACGATATCGATTAGAAGCGATATTATGAAGTATATAATCACGATATTTAGATTCACCTTCATCAAATAAATACCCATTACATTGATAATCTTCGTAAATGTCTAGGTTTATAATTTTAATCATTTCTTCTTTATTATTATGAACATAATAAAATGGTTCACTTTCTTCGATACTAGTTACATGCACGTTTTCACCAGTTAACACAAAGTACATAATCTCAATAGCCCTTTCATCAGGAATACCATGATTATTTAGAATATCAATACAATTTTGGAATTGTGATCTTAGATAATCCGTGTAAAATAATGCCTTTTCTAAAGGAAATTTTTGACAGTTAGGATTATTAAATACTTTACTTTGTAGATTAATACCATTCATCTTACATATATAATAGTTTTTTAATAAATTAGTAGCAAAAACTTCACTATATTTAAAAAACTGATAAATATAACGAAAATCCTTTTCTTTTAAAAAGTTCATAGTGTAATCATTATTATTGTGTACAGCAGCATAATATCGTGATAAACACATTACAATATCAGCTAAATCTAATGTAAAAGAATACTGAGGAAAGCCCAATAATTCATCAAAGATATCATAAAGAACTTCATCACTAAGCATTTCATCTTTTCGATCCTTAAAGCCTGATAAATCTAAGGTTTCTTCACTGTCATCCGTATAAATATCATAAGCATCTAAGGCGCTTTTGTCATCATCTTCCGCAAAAAGATCTTCATCTTCTAATTCTTCATTACAGGGATTTATAATACTTTCATTAGCATCATAAAAAATACTAACTAATAAATGTTCTTCTTTATTCACAAAACCCTCCCATAATTTCTATTTATTATAACACGATTTTTTAATTATTCATTAAATAATCAACTGCTTCTTCAAATTTTTCTACACATTTAACTGTATATTGAATATTATATTCATCTTTTACTTCATATGCCTCACGGCAGTTATCCATTGGTACAAAGAAAATATCTGCCTTATCCTTTTTAGCACCAAGCATTTTATATTTAACACCACCAATAGCGCCAATATTACCTTCCAAATCAATAGTTCCGGTACCCATAACCTTACGACTCTTAGCTAAGTCAACTTCAGATAGATTATCATAAATAGCTAAGGTAAGCATTAAACCACCGGACGCTCCAGCCTCCGAAGAACTAGTTTTAATATTAATCTTGGGATCGGTTTCATACTCGTATGTTGAATATGCACTTACCCCTACGTAACTTTCTCCTTCTATGTCAAAAACTTTAGCAGTAGCAGTTTCTTCTTTATTATTTCTAATAATGTTAAACTTAATTACATCACCAGGTTTTTTAGATACAATATATTGTCTTAAATCGTAAAAATTACCAACTTCTTGGCCATCAACTTTAACAATTTTATCTAAAAGTTGTAAATCAGTATCTGCGCTCTCACTAATTTGAAGTACGTGTATTTCTTGCTTATTAATCTTCATTGTACATAAATCATTGTTATTACAAGCATTATATACCGCTAAAAATATAGCATTTTGGTATTCTAATTGTTCTAATTTAAATGTTGTTTCATAATCAGTATAGTCCAAGGTAATTTTTTCTTCTTTAACTAATTCCCAATCTTTAATTAAAAAAGATAACAAAATAGTAGGTATATTACCACGTGACACAGTAACATAGTTCATTGAATAAGAACCAGAGATATTATTGCTATTGTCAACTTCAACACGATCACCTAGATTAATAGATCCTCCTGGTTTATATACAATATAAGGTAATTTATAAAAAGAAATAAAAGCAACGACTATTAAAAAAATGATAGCTTTATAGTTATTCTTAATAAAACTTATAATCGAAGAATATATTTTATTAAACATGCTTAAATCACCTTAAATTATTATAACAAAGATATGATGAATAATGAATAAGAAAAAGACAATAATTTCAATATTAGTATTACTTTTATTAATATTTTACTTATTAAATAATTATCTTGCAATTACAAGTAATATAATTAATAACTTTAGATCCTTTTGGATTTATAGCTTCCCACCATTATTCTTGTCGATGAATATAACCAATTTGATAATTTATACCAATATTCCTTTTTATATCTCTAAGTTAATTACTAATTATTCCTTAAGAATTTTTATCTTATCACTTTTAATGGGATTTCCCAATAACATCTCGCTTCTTAAACAAGACTATATCAATGGTTTAATAAACGAAAAAGATCTTAGTTATTTAATAACATTTACTACAGTAACTAGTCCAATATATGTAATATCAATCTTTAAAAGAATTACCGATAATTATCTTTTATTTATTTTTATTTATTATTTCATCAATATAATTAAATTTTTGATATTATTTAAAAAAATACATATTTGTAGTTATCAGATAAAAGAAAATAATACTTCATTAATAAAAGGTGTCCAAGATAGTTTCAAAAATATTTTAAATATCTTATCAATAATACTTTTCTTTAGTATTTTTACAATATTACCAAATAATAACTATGGGCTAATATTAAATGGCTTAATTGAATTTACTACCGGATTAAATAGTCTAATAAATTCTTCCATCACAAAAAAAGGAGCCATTTGTTTAATGATTCTCCTTTTTAATTCACTATCCATTCATATGCAGTTGTGTTATTTCTTAAAAGACTTTAAAATTAATTATAAATATTATTACCTTTCACGACTAGCACTATTAGTTATTATGATAATACAAATTTGTGTCTTCCTGTATTAGTTAAACATTCACCATTAATACAAGTTTCAACTACTTCCCTACTTCTAGTACTTGAATTATATACGAGTTTTTCACCATATAAGTATGGTGTAGATGAACTATCAACCTTATTATTAATTACATCCATACAGTCAACGAAATATGGCGAATTATTATCAGCTTTATTATAATAGTGGGTAAAAAATTCAATAGAATATCCATTGTACACATTATTATATAAAGACCGACATGGTTGAGCATTGTTACCAGCACAAGCACTAGCCGTATAAGTTGCAGTATAATCACGTGAGTAATAATCTGGTGAAGTAACATAAGCGGTAAATGTTCCTAAAGTGCTATACATACCAAATAAGTAATATTCATCACCCAATCGACAGAAATGAACATCAATCTTCTTATTTTCGTTATCTACATGTATTTTAACGGGCTTTGAAACGAATTTCATCACGCTTGCTTGAGCATTAACTCCATATACATAAGTGCTACTGAACGTACAATTACTAGCTTCCTGGGTCGTGAAATTATATGAACTTGGATTGGCATAAAGAGCATTACCGGTAGTAGACATGCCTTTTTGAAAGCATTGGACTGAGGCAAATGAATTTAGTAAGTCAAAGTTAACCAGATTATCAGGATCGGAATATGAAGAATAATCAATCGCAAAACTAATATCGTCGATTGTATTATTATTCTCACGATTATTATCTAAATTATCAGTATATAATTCAATATTAACTAAGAAGATTCCATTTATATTATTAATCGACATCTTACCATCAACTACTTGCGGTAAATACCATTTCTTTACTAGTGAACCATATTCCTGAGTAAATACTAGATAATATTTATCATCGGTTTTAGAAAATGATAAATAATATAATGGTTCGTTATCATTACCAAATTCACAGTAGGAATCACCAGTACATAAGGCGGTAGTTATTTCATTGCTATGAGCAAATAAATCATTAAAGTAATCAATTATTTCGATTTTGTTTTCTTGATTAAGAGATGCAAAGAATTCATTGTTTTTTTGAAAAGTAACATCCGCTAGTAAACGATACATAAATAATGTTATAGTAGACAACAATGCAATACTTATTATTATTTCAATTAAAGAAAGACCTTTATTACCTATTTTCATAACCCGTACCAGACCTTTCTATAACACTTCGATCGTATAAATCATTCAACTTTATTTGATTTTTATACTTATTTAAATTAATGCGATTATTAGCATATGAAGCCAAAATTAAAGCAAGTATCAATAGAAATGATATTAAAAACGAATAGACAATTGAAACTGAAATAAAACCATTCTTTTTCATGCATACACCCACGATAAATAATTAGCTTCTTGACAAGCCATTGTTGACTTAGTACCATCAGCCATACAAGATGAATACGACTCAGAAGAATTCCGACGAGATCCATCACGATACTCATTTACAATTGATATAATTACACCATTATAATAACTATTACATTTATTATCAGATTCACAAGGAATTGAAAGTTTAGATAAATAATTTCTTAAATAAGGCATTTGTTTGGCAGTAGCCAAATCATTTATATTATTAACATTTTCCTTAAATAGTTTTACATTAGGAATATAAATCAAATATTTAATATGATAGGTATCCATGATATTTTGAAATTTGTCAGAACTAATACCAAACTCCCTAGTTAAAAGGCCCTCTTCAGTATCCGGTTTAAACATAGTTTGCCCTTTAGCAATTAAGTAATAATCTAAGTTATTGTTTCGCTTATTAAGTATAGCCCATTGTTTTAAGGCATCAACATTAATATTTATAGAACTATAAGAGGTTCCTGTATTAAAGAATACTTGTTCACTGTACATAACATCGCGAACTGTCATTGTTTTAGAAACATAACTCATATCATCATAATAAAGTCTTCTTTTTTCACCAACAATAAAATTGCTGTATGATACATATACAACCATTAAGGCAACTAATAAAATGGTAATTGTTACAATTGTTTCGACAAAGACAAAACCCTTATTATTCATATCTTACCTCTATTGTTATTATAACAAATAAATAATAAAAGTTAAACATAATGTTTAACTTTGTATATATTATATTAAGGTGAAATATGAAAAGACCATTTACATCCGGTTTTACTGTTGTATTAATAATGATTCTTGGTGTTTTGATTCTCTATCAATTATTAATTACAATTATCTTACCCTTTCGCTTTAACATCTTTATTCTATTTATGCAAATAGCTTTTTTATTCTTTTTGATCTTCCGTATAATATGGCCTAATTAATTCCTCAGTAATAAATACTTTATCAATCTTATCCACCAGTGTATTCATGTTATCATTTAATTCAATATTATCTGGTAAACTTAAAAGTAAAAATAAAAGACTTCTCTCTTCTTTAGAATAATCAATGATTTTGAAATATTGTCTAAGAAAAAAACTAAATTCATTATATATCTTAGAGTCATTATAAAACTTTACTAAGTCTAATAATGGCATATCAAAACGGTAGTGATCAAAACTGATAAAAACATTTTTACTTTCGGAAACAATAAAATGTTCTAAAGATAAATTATTATGCAAAAGACATACTCTAACACTATTTTGATCCTTAATAGCATCATACCAGGAATTTAATTCCCTTTGGCAAAAATCGAGGGCTTCTTCAATTTTATAATAATTACGAATGAATAAATACTCTTTTGGTTCCATGTATTCATGTAATAATATTTCTTTAATTATTAAACGATATTTTTGTTCTAAATACTTTATATTGTTTTCAATATTATCTTTGATAAATAATATTTCATCAAGGGTAACATTTTTATCGTATGATGTTTTTAAATGAAGATTACCTAATTCCCTTGCCATTTCTTCAAGATATTGTTCTTTAGGAAGATCTACTTTGTTTACATACTCAAGAAGATTTTCTTCTTCATTAAAATTTCTTATTAATAATGGGTAACAATTAAGACCGCGGGAATCCAAATAACTATATAATGTAAATAAATCTTTGTCTTCTTTTTTTAAAATAAACTTACCAGAACTAGATTCAATAATATTAATCTGATTTTTTAAGGTTATCCTATATGGATGATAGATGTTTTCAATTGTTTTTAAGCTATTCATTATCAATAGGAATAATTAACCTACCGCCCTTTTTAATTTCAATATCTTTATTTAAAATTAAAATCGTATTTGAATCAACGTTATATTTATTTGCAATAATATTAATATCTTCGGTATCGCTAATTTCATGAACATGATATGTAATAAAATCATCTTCTAAAAGCGATTCTTTATTATTTATAACTGTTACTCTTTCATCTTCCTTTTCTTCATTAATTAAATTCTCTTCTTCTTCGGGAATAATATCGGCTTGAATAATATAATCCACTTTAACGATTAATTCATTATCTTTTAAATCATAGGTAAAATTATCTATAGTAAATTCTAGTGAATCTGTATTTACCCTTTCATTAAAATCAACTGAAAAGGGAACAATGAAATTAAATGGTGTCTCATTAATACTTAATTCATTTTCTTTATATGTACCCTCAAAGATGAAATTACCTAGTAAGTCTCTTTCGTTTTTCGTAATTTCATGTTCAATGGAAATACTAGTTATCTCCTTTACATCTGTGTCAAATTTAATGTTTTTTTCAAAAGGTATATTTAATATCAAAAAAAATCATCTCCTAAATAAATATATTTAAAAGATGATTATTTATACCTAGATATTTTTAATTTGAGGCTTAGCTGAATCAATAGTAATGGTTATTGGCCCGTCATTTTGAATATTAACTAACATATCAGCGCCAAATACACCCTTCTCTAGTGGAACCAATTCACCAAGTTTTTGATTAAAATCATCATACATAAGAGTAGCCTCGTTTCCATTTAAGGCGCATATATAAGATGGTCGGTTCCCTTCATAAGGATTGGCATATAAAGTAAATTGACTAATGGATAACACTTGACCACCAATATCTAAAATAGATTTATTCATTACGCCGTTTTCGTCATCAAAGATTCTCAAATTAACGATTTTACGAACAATATATTCAATATCCTTGATGGTATCGCCTTGGGTAAAACCAACTAGTACAACTAGTCCTTTGTCAATCTTGCCAACTACTTTTCCGTCAATAGATACGGAGGATTCTTTACTTCTTTGAACAATTACTCTCATAATCGAATAACCTTCCGAACATATCTTAAATGTTCTAATTTATTAATAACACTATTTAAATTATCAATATCTTTTACTTTAATATCTACTTTATAATCATTTTCTTTAACATTATCAATAGTTACTATATTGACGTTTTCATTAGTTAAAACAGCAATCAAATCGGACAATTTATTTTTATCAGATGAAATTACTACATATAATGATGCAATATATAGATTATTGTTATCTAGAGCCCATTTAACAGGTACAATTCGATCATTATTATTAACATTAGGACACGTTGTTCGATGAATAGCAATACCATCACTTTTCGTAATATATCCAACAATGTCATCACCCTTAATTGGGTTACAACATTTAGCTAAGTGTGTTAAGATGGAAGCTTTATTATCAACTAAAATATCACTTTTATGTGGGGTAATAGAAACTGGCTTCGTTTCTTTTACTTCATCAGTACCATAAATATAATTAATTATATAATTAGCGGTATATCTAAATGACCCAATAGATAAATAAATATCATCAAGATCTTTCATCTTAAGACCATCACATATTTTATCAATATTCTCATTAGAAACAAATTCATTAATCGAAAGCTTACGCTTACGTAACTCTTTTTCTAAGATAGTTTTACCTTTAATGATATATTCATCTTTATCTAACTTTGAAAAATATGCTTTGATCTTATTTTTAGCTTGAGTAGTTTTAGCAATATTTAACCAATCTTTATTTGGTTTAGCATTAGGATTAGTCAATATTTTAACTATATCATTTTCTTTTAGTTCATAAGTTAATGGTACCATTTGATCATTAACAATAGCCCCAACCATTTTATCGCCAACTTTTGAATGAATACGATAGGCAAAATCAACTGGGGTTGCTCCTTTAGGTAGTTCTATAACATCACCTTTAGGGGTAAATACATATATTAAATCGGTTAAGATGTCATTATCTACTACAGAAGTAAATTCACTGTCTTCCACTTTTTCACTGTTTTCAATAATAGAACGATATAATTCTAGTTTTTGTTCCATCATTGATTGAATCTTTTTGGTTCCTTTTTCTTTATAAGACCAATGAGAAGCAATACCTTTTTCAGCTATTTCATCCATTTCATATGTTCTTATTTGAATTTCATATAATCTTCCACCTTCGCCAAAAACAGTGGTGTGTAATGATTGATACATATTCTCTTTGGGAACGGCAATATAATCCTTAAAACGATTTTGAACAGGGCGATATTTAGAGTGAATTATACCCATCGCAGCATAACATTCACTTTCTTTTTGAACAAACACTCTTAGGGCTAAAATATCATATATATCATTCCATTTTTTTCCATTATTAAGTTTATTATAAATACTATAAACACTCTTTACACGGCCCTTAATTTCAAATTTAATATCATTTTCCGTTAATAGATTAGAAATACTATCTTTCATCTGAAGTAAGTATTCATTTAATTCATCTACTGTATCATTTAATTTCTCTAAAATATCATTATAAACATCTGGTTTTAAATAATATAAGCATAAGTTTTCTAGTTCACTTTTAATCGAATTAATACCTAAACGATGCGCAATAGGAATTAATACATTTAAGGTTTCATTAGCCACTTTTCTTTGATGTTCCTTCGATAAAACATCCATTGTACGCATATTATGTAGGCGATCGGCTAATTTAATAAATAGTACACGAACATCTTCACACATACCTACCATAACTTTACGTAAGTAAATAGCACTATTCTCAGACTCATCTACCATTTCAAGCGAATTAATCTTAGTTATGGATTCTACAATTCTTGCTACATCATTACCAAACTCATTACCGATTTCTTCCTTTGTGGTATCACTATAATCCATTAATTCATGAAGAATCGCGGCAACTATCGTAGTATTATCAACATTTAAATCCAGTAATATCGATGCTACTTCTAGAGAATGGGACAAAACGGTGTCACCATTTTTTCTTTTTGTATCACCTAATTTTTGGAAAGCAAACTCATACGCTCTTTTTAAAACAGGAATATCATCAGAGTTTTTTACCCGTTTTATTAAGTCCTCAATTTTCACTATTCTCACCTTTTTCTTTTAAAAATTCGTCAATATCAATATGTAGAATATCATCAACAAGACTTGCCATCGATATATCTTTACTATTTTTCCAACGAAAATCTTTTAGATAATTCCATAAATCTATTTCTTTTACATCAATACCCTTAAGCCTTAATTCATTACATTTAGTATTAAACGCCGGATATAATCTTTCGTATAATGCCGTTAATGATTCAAATTTAAATTCTTCCATATCAATCCCTTATCATTATACTAAAAATTTTTATAAATAAAAAGCGTTTATTAGAACGCTTTATTCTTTAAATATACCCGTTAATCTTTCTTTTATTTCTTTAGCTAAAATTAGTTGTTGATCAAGAAAACCATTCTCATCCAATGTATTTTCAATATAGTCTTCATATTCTCGAGTCTTTCCATCAATTAAATCCATAATCGCTAAGATACCTCTTAAATCAAGATTTAATTCATTTCTTTTACTTTCAATTACTTCATTATTCATCGGCTATAACCCTCTATTTGATCCGGATATTCATCAACTAAATTAACATTAATATTTTGTATATCATGTTTTTTAGCAGCATACGCTTTAAATGTTAAGAATTCCTTTTTATTTTCTAAACTTGCACGATATTTCAAATATTCTTTATAAATATCATTAACAATTTTCTTTTCTTCAGCTGTTGCTTTATCTCTAGCATCCTGCCTTTTTACAGCTACAACAAAATTAAATGCGTCATCTCGCCATGCGTATCGGATATTATTTTGCAGTGATGGAGGAAGATCTTCGAACTTGGTACCAGCAGGATATCGTCCACTTTTAATCATATCATTTAATCCTCTTTGTTCTGGGGTCATAAATGCATATTGTTTAAGTTCTTCTTCTTTTTGCTTTATAAGTTCAGGATGATTAACAATTTCTGCATCCGTCTTTCCTTCTTCTTTTAATTGCTTAATTGCTGCACTTTTAAGTTCAATTTCTGCCAAATGGTTAAGTTCATAATCTCTTTGAGCTTTTGCTTGATTCTCTTTAACTTTTTCTTTTTGTAGTTCAATCTCATTATGATATTTTCTTCTACCACGATCTTCCAACTCATGACATTTAGATACATCAATTTTTTCAGAATCATCAATAGTTTTGATTTGGCTTTGAATCTCTTGAATTCGTTCATGATCCGGTGATTTTTCAACCGTTAATTTTTCTAACTCATAGAAAAGATTTAAGTATTGAGTTTCTAAATCATTTACTTTCTTTTCTATTTGCTCTTGTTTTTGTTGTTCATCAATAGCTTTATCTATGTAAGAAAAATCAAACTTTTCAATAAATTTATCAGATTGGAAAATTAAATTACGATTTTCTTTTTCTTTACTATTAATGAATTCATATAATGGTTTTGCAAATTCATTTAATCTTTCGTCTTCTCTAATGCCTGATCTTAATAAGAATAATTCCATATTATATTCTTTGGCTTTTGCATTTGATTCATATGCTTTTTGGATGTTAGAAAATTCATTGATTATTTTTTTATTATGTGAATTCTTTAAATCAATTTTATTTTCATTAATCATTTTCTCGATGTAATAAAGTCTATTTTCAATACTAGAATCAATTTTGATTTCTTTCATTTCGCGTTTATGAATGAAAGGATTATTGTGAGTCACATAACTCTTTTGATCTCTAAATCCATTTTCTAATGTATGACTTACAGTAGAAAATACAGACTTCTCTCCTCTTTCTGGATTGTCATAATGCATTGGTGTATCTCCGTAATTTGCATATTTTATTGCGGATAATGTCTTATTATAATCAGCATTCAATAAAGTAACATCTTTGTTTTGAATATTACTTATTGTTTTGTCCGTAATTTCAGTAAGTTTTTGAAAACTTTTATCATCCAAAAAACTTCCTACACTTTCAAATCTTTGAATTAAGTCTTCCGACATTACATAGGGTTTTACATTACAATTATTTAAAGAAAACAGAGCTTTTCTTACACCTTCAATTTTGCCTTTTTCGTGTAACTCTTTGTCTATACTATTTTGAATTTTATCGGCTTCCCTACCGGTTGCCTTCCTTTTTTGTTCTTCGTATTTACTAATATTTTCTTTTATTTGATCTATATTTCTACTTATTTTATCATTAATTGATTCATAATAATTCTTAAAAGAAATGGAATAATCTATCATAAACACCTCTACTATAATAAGTATATAACCTAAATCTTATGAAAGTAAATAAAAACAATACACTATTTTACAGTGTATTGTTTATATATTTTCCACATAAAATGCCAGATATCCATGCAAATCCCAAATTATAACCTCCACAGATGCCATCAACATCTAATGATTCGCCAATAAAGAATAAACCATGAACTTTATTAGTTTCAAAAGTATTTGTATTTATTTCACTGAGTAAAATACCACCAGAAGCTACTTGACTATTATCAAAATCGTTGTACCCAGTAATAGTAATGGTGAAAGATTTTATAGTATCTATTATTGTATTAATATCACTATTATTTAATTCTTTACCATATTTATTAATTAGTTTATCATTATTATGAAATAAAGCTAATATAATCTTATAATTTAATAAACCTTCAAAGATTTCCACAACCTTTAGATTACTAAATTCATTAATTCTTTTGGTCAAGAAATCTCTATCTATATCAGGAATAAAATCAATTTTAATTACTTCATTATGTTTATTAATATTCTTGACAATATTACTACTTAAATTAAATGTACAAATACCACTTATACCATAAGAAGTTAATTGAATTTCTCCCTCTTCAGAAGATACATATTTTTCATCCTCGAAATAACTAAGTTTTACATCACATCTTAATTTATCCCAATACTTAGTTACTTTATTATCCGTATGAAGGCCAGTTAAGGATGGTAAAAATTCTTGATATTTAATACCAAATGATTTAGCAATATCTATTGCGCTATTCGTTCCTCCGAGTGATGGATATGCTTTAGATCCACAGGCAATTATTACCTTATCAGCATTATATACCTTATTATTAGTTTCAATTATAAAGGTGTTTTTATCCATTTTAAGGCCTTTTACATAAGTATTAGTACAAATATCTATATTTAGTTCTTTACACTTTAAAACTAAGCTATTTAAGATACTATATGATGTATATGCCATAGGATATAAATAACCATTTTTATTTTTAGGTTCAATACCAATCGTTTGAAAAAAAGGAATTACTTTAGAGATATTATTATCATTAATTATTTCACCTAAAAGATCTATATTAGAACTATGATATTTATCTAAGTTAAAGTCTTTATTAAAATAATTACAGTGACCCGCACCGGATGCAATAATCTTTTTACCTAACTTATCATTTTGTTCTAAAATAGTTACTTCATTATGATTATTTTTAGCATTAATAGCACAAACAAGTCCTGATGCTCCCCCACCTATGATAATAATCTTCATAATATCAATCCTCATTAATAAATATACCTTATTTTTACAATTATTTAAAGGTTTAATTCATAGTATTTATTATGCATCTATTAAAAAATAAATTTGTATCATCAACTTTTATTTTAATACTAAGTGGAATGTCCACTAAATTAATTGGTTTATTAATTAAAATCATTTATACAAGAATGCTTTCATCTGAATCAATTGGTTTATATAGTTTAGTAATGCCTACTTACATGTTATTAATTAATATTGCATCTTTAGCAATGCCTATAACTATTTCTAAATTAATCGCCGATAACGAAGATATTAAAATATTAAATACCGCCAGTATTATTATACTTGTCATAAACTTTATCTTAGTTCTATTGATGTTTATATCATCTGATTTTATTTCCACTTATTTATTACATGTTAAGGAAGCTAAATATCTATTAAATGCTTGTGCTATTACACTACCTTTTACTTCCCTAGCCTGCATCTTAAAAGGATATTTTTACGGTAAACAAAAAATGTTACCCCATGCAATATCTAATACTGTAGAACAAATAATTAGATTATTATTAATACTATTTATTATGCCATATTTTATCAAAAAATCTTACGTCCATGCTTCGATATTTTTAATTCTAACCTCTTTTTTTACCGAGTTATCATCAATAATAACATTTATTCTATGTATGAATAAAAATGATTTAATCAACCTTAAAATCAATTACTTTAATATTGATGAATATCATAAAATTATGAACATCTCACTTCCTTTAGTATCAACAAGAATTATTTCTAATATTGCTTATTTTTTTGAACCCATTATTATTAGTTCTGTTCTTTTAAAAAATGGATTAGCAAAATCAATTATTTTAACTGAATATGGTGCTTACAATGCTTATGCTATTGCAACATTATCAATACCCTCTTTCTTTATTAGTGCTATTGCATCATCATTACTACCTGAATTAACTAAGTATCAAAATAATCATAAATTATTTAAAAAAAGATGTCTTCAGGGAATAATATTTGCACTTGTTATTGGATTAACATCCTCTATCACGATAACTATTTTTAGAAATCAAATATTAAGTCTTTTATATCACAGTAGTAATGGTTCAAATTATATAAAAATATTAGGACCTTTTTTTACGTTATTCTACCTTGAAGCTATCTTGAGTTCAATATTACAAGCAACTAATAAAAATAAAAGGATATTATTGATAACAATAATTTCTTCATTCAGCAAAATAATAATTACAATAATATTATGTAATTTATTTAAAAATATAATGGGTCTAGTTTATAGTGAAATTATTAATATTATAATTGCCGTAATTTTATATATCATAGCCATAAAAAAATAACTTCTTACGAAGTTATTTTATAAGTCCATAATTTTGTAATTCTCTTTTTAAAGTTACTTGACCTTCCTCTGTCATTTCTGTAAGTGGAAGTCTTGGAATACCTACATTATAACCTAACATATTTTCAGCGGCTTTAATCGGTATTGGATTTACTTCGCTAAATAAAGCTTGAGTTAGTTTTAATGTTTTAAGTTGAAGTTTTAAGGCCTCTTTAACATTTCCATCCATATAATAATGACACATATTATGTACATCATTAGGTATGATATTAGAAAGTACAGATATAACCCCAATACCTCCAAGAGATAAAATTGGAACTATTTGATCATCATTACCAGAATAAATGTTTAAATTATCTTCGCATAAGTTAGCTATTTTGGCAATTTGAGAAATATTTCCTGAAGCTTCCTTGATGGCAACTATATTATCAACCTTCGATAATTCAAGACATGTATTTGGTTCAATATTAACCCCAGTTCTTGATGGAACATTATACATAATAACCGGTAGTTTAACACTATTTGCAATCGCCGTATAATGAGCCACCAACCCTTTTTGAGTAGCCTTATTATAGTATGGTGTTACAACCAAAATACCATCTGCACCACATTGTTCAGCATATTTAGACAATTCAATAGCGTGCATAGTATTATTAGAACCGGTACCAGCAATAACAGGTATTCTTTTATTAACCGTATCAACAGCAAACTTAATGACATTCTTTTTTTCATCATCACTCATGGTTGCACTTTCACCAGTCGTACCGCAAACAATAATAGCATCCGCATTATTAGCAATTTGATATTCAATTAATTTACTAAATTCCGCATAATTTACTTCATCATTCACAAATGGTGTAATTATTGCGGTTCCACAGCCTTTAAATAAGATATTTTTCATTATAATTCCCCCTTTTTAAAGGTAAATAAATTATATTACTATTTATGCCAAAATAAAAGGATTTAGCATCCACACTAAATCCACATTAAGAACCAGTACTATTATAATGTTTCAAACCAATTTGAAATGACCATAGACAAGGAATTAAGAATATAAATACCACCAAAGGCGATAACATATAAAGAATATTATTTGTCTTTCCTAATAAATATTTCAAAGGATAATAATTAACAAATCCATAAGGAATCACAAAGGTAAAAAAGAATTTAACTGTTTTGTGATAAATAGATATTGGATATTGAGCTATATGTTTACCACCATCAGTGAAAACATTTCGAACTTCTAATCCTTGAACAGTTATAAAACAATAAGAAGCCATTAGAACAAAAATACCAAAGAAGACAATTACAGAGGCTATAACCATTAATAGTAAACAAACTACTTTGAAAGCATTCCAAGTTATGTCGATGTTAACGAGGGCTATTATCATAACAACGACAGCTTGGCCTACTCTAGCTAGTTTGACAAGATCAATATCAGCACATAATACTTGAAATAAGACATTAGATGGTCTTAGCAAATAGCGGTCTAAAGAACCATCAATAACGTAGTCCTCAAATTTATCTATTCCCCGAGCAATCATTTCATTAAAAGAAAAACCAAAATAGATAATTGAAAAACATAATAATACTTCGTAAACGTTGTATCCTCTAATATTACTGAACTTATTAAATAAAGCCACTATAGCATAGTAATATGTAAAGAATAAGAAGAATTGACTTATAAAGCTTATAATAAATGAAGCTTTATATTCTATTCTTTTTTTAATATTCATTCTCAGTGATTCAAGAAAAACCTTAGCCACCTTGCACCACCGCCTTTTTTAAAGCTAGTTTGGATAATCGATAGCCAATAATGATACTAACTATTATCCAAAAAATACCTAATAATAATTGGGAACCACATCCTGATAAAGGAAGATTACCAACATAAATTCGATATGGATAATCAGTTATAAACCTAAATGGTAAGAAATCCGCAATTCTTTGTAAAAAATTTGGTAAAAAAGGTAAAGGAACGATTCCGCCCATAAATAGTTCACCTATTACACCATAAATAGTAAATAATCCTCGATAATCAATAGTAAAGATTGATAATATGTGAACTATCATTGATAGAGCCACAACTAGGATTGAAGATATTATCATGGCAATAATAAATACAAGAAAATTTAAAGGTGATACCGGTAAAATTAGATTATATGGTTTAGGTAATAAAAAAGCAAAAATAATCAAAGGAAAGAAACGAAGAAAAGCCGCTATCAATCGCGATGATAAAATTTTAATATAGAATTTTAAATAAAAGTTTTGCGGTCTAACTAATTCATAAGAAATATTTCCATTGCGAACCATTAAAATAAAATCTTCATCTTTAATATAAATAAAAGTTAATGCTAAAAAAGCTTGACCTAACCATATATAAGATACTAACTGGGGCAATTCCATTGGATGTACCGAATTAGTATTGGATTCATATAAAGCAATGTAAACCATCACATAAACGATACCAAAGAATACTTGTGTAGATAGACCTGCAATCGCGGCAGCTCGATATTGAATATTAGTAATTATTCGAAGTTTAAAATAACTTAAATATGACTTCATATCTGATAATCTTGATATAGTTTAAGAATTATATTATCAATTGACTCATTATCAATATCCATATCAATAACTTCATAATTTTTAGATATATAATTAATAAAATCAGAAATAGATATTACGTTTGAATCAATGATAAAATGATATCCTTCTTCGAACTTCTTCTTACTAACAATACCTTTAAAATTAATATCTTTGATTGTATCTTTAGTCATCACGGAAATATGCTTATGAGATCCATACTTATTTTTTAATGTTGTAAGTGAACCGTCATATAATATTTGACCTTTACCAATTAATATAATGCGTTTTGCAAGAGTATCAATGTCCATCATGTCATGAGTCGTTAAAATAATTGTGACTTTCTTTTCTTTATTAATTTTCAAAATAAAGTCTCTCATTATTTTTTTTGATGCTGCATCAAGTCCAATCGTTGGTTCATCTAAAAATAATATTTTTGGATTATGTAATAATGATGCACATATTTCACATCTCATTCTCTCACCTAAGCTTAATGACCGCACTGGTTTTTTAATAATATCTTCAATATTTAATAATTTAACAAGTTCATTTTTATTCTTTTGATAAACATGATCCTCCAATTTATAAATATCTTTTAGTAAATCAAATGTGTCATTAGCCGGTATATCCCATGCAAGTTGACTTCTTTGCCCAAATACAACGCCTATATTAGAAACATATTTTACTCGGTCTTTAAATGGATCTAATCCATTCACCCGAATGTTTCCAGCGGTTGGTAATAAAATGCCACTTAACATCTTAATGGTAGTACTTTTGCCTGCTCCATTAGGACCTATATAACCAACAATTTCACCTTTATCAATTGAGAATGATATATTATCGACAGCTTTAATATATACATATTCTCTTTTGAAAAAAGACTTTAAAGCTTCTTTAAGGCCGCTATTCCTTTTCGAAGTTTTAAAGATTTTACTTATGCCCTCAACACTGATGTAAGACATTCACTCTCCTTTCCACAAACGCAAAAAAACACAACTTAAATTCTGAGGGGTCATCAAAATTTTAAAATTGTGTCAATTCGAGTTCGTTATTTTTAACAATAACAAATAATTATTTATTTGTAAAGTACCTTTTATCGTTTATTACGATTTGTGGCATATAAAATATCAAGTAAAGTTTCGCTATTAGTAGTCCATCCATTATTAAGCATATCGCGTAAAATACTTTTATCTGTTTCGACTACTCCTATTTTATTTGAGTAAATAATCCACTTTTCAGTATCTTTATAACAAATATTATAAACTGTTTTTAAATTAATCTTATCATCGTTCTTTAAATACATATTAAATTCTTTATAATCCATTTTAAGTAAACGATTCATAAGCATATTAGTATACTGTTTACCTTCGTGATACCCAGAAAATCTCCGGAACATAGAATTAATCATTTTGATTTTATAATCAATTACCTCTTCATTTGTAAATTTAGAATAATCAACTCCATTGATTATATATTCTAGTTCCTTAAGATCATCATCGGTATATCGGTTGTTTGTGGCAACTAAGCCAAGTTTTGCATCCATTAATCGATCTTCATTTTGGGAAATAATATCTAAAGTACCAGAGCCATCATCGTCATAACCGAAATGCATTGTCATGGATTCAGATTGAATCAAATATAAATCCAGAGTTAAATCAAGAAGTAATCTTAAAGTTTCGCCATTTTCATTGATAGTTACTAAATTACCGACATGGTCATGCCCATAATGTCCGCGTGCGTTTTTTAGAACCCGTGGTACAATTTCTGACCTAACACCATCGATAGAATTTAAAATACGGTTTAAAATATCCGATATCTGAATACAAGTTTGATAACGGCCAATAAACTCACTATAATTTATTACCTTATCGTATCCGACTTCGGGATTATTAGCAACCCGGTAATCATAACAAAATAAACGACCTAGTTTGATATAAACCCATCTAATTTTTTCTAAATTAGAAACATTATTAGGTATATTACTAATAACAAGCATAATATCAGATAAAATATTCTCAGATGATAGATTGATTAAATCATTATTAATAAGGTTATAATCTTCAATACCCATATTTCCTACTTTTTCATATGAACATCAAGTTGATTAAATGGAATTTCAATGTGATTCTTATCAAATTCTTTCTTAATATTTTCCATTAAATCAAAATAAACAGTCCAATAATCTTCCTTTTTAACCCACGCTCTTAAAGTAAACACTAGTGCAGAAGAATCGTGTTTTTTTAATCTAATAGTGTTCTCCTTATCTTGAAGTACTAGTTCATGTTTTTTTATAGTATCCAAAGCAATTTTTTTAACCTTCTCAATATCACTACTATATGCAACGGATAAATCAATATCCACTCTTCTTTCGCTATTAGCAGAATAATTAATAATATTATTATTAGATAAAGAACCATTAGGTAATTGTACTTGTTTGTTATCAATTGTGGTTATTACTGTATAAAACATGGTAATTGATTTAACGGTTCCTTCAAAACCACCAGCAGAAATATAATCTCCTACTTTAAATGGTTTAAAAATCAAAATCATTAAACTACCAGCAATATTTGAAAGACCGCCTTGTAATGCCAAACCAATTGCTACAGCACAAGAACCAACAATAGTAACAATCGAAGCCATTGGTACACCGACAATTGATAAGAAAACAATAATTAATAAAACTTTTAAAGCCACTGTAATGAAGCTTACCAAAAAAGTTTTGACGGTAGAATCAATTTTGCTAAAGCTATGTTTTTTGAATCTTTTTTCTAAAGCATCTATAATGTTAAAACCAATAATAAGTACTAGAAGGCCAACGCCTAATTTTAACAATAAGTCAAATGATTGATTTTTTAAAGTTTTTATTATATCTTCCATTTTTACTCCTCAACGTATTAACGAGGCTTAACAAAGCCTCATTAATTAATTCTTTTCAATGTAACCCGTAATTGATTGCGTATACATATCATCAGATATGGTTACATATCTATTACCTGAATATTCATCAGTAAAGCCATTATAAGCTTTATAAATATCCCCGGTTTCAACATCATAAACTCTTTCATAACCCAATGTTGCATCGCTTTGTTTTTGACTGATGATATCATATGAATTATTTCTCTTTTCCCAAGAATCCATAATCATATCAGATATTTGATCATAAATCTTTTGATTAGCTTTAATAGTTTGTACCACTGATTTTTCTTCTTTATAGAATTCATCGACAAATTTTTGACTAAATTCAATTGAACCAAGACACTTATCTAAAATTGGTTGCCAGTTTATAAAATCATCATCAGGTGTAGACATATACATAATATTATAAACCATAAGTGGTGAAACATCGATTTGAGCACTATATAAACTTAGAGGATTTTCATTTACATAATAAGTACCAGCAGATTTAACCGCAGCAGTAAAGATACCTTGCATTAAATCTCCGTTATCATTTTTAAAATTAGCTCTTAAGATTGTTCCCCCAACCATATCTTTACCCATCTCTTCGATGACATTAAAGTCATTTATATGTCTAAAGTATTCATATTTAACTTCTTCTCTGTTAGAATAATCAACACCAATATTCCATACTTTATAAAAGGCTTCAGTTGTTTGTGGTTCAATAGCTGGTAACTTTGCAAACATAACAGATGGATACCATTTAATTTGCCAATTACGTGCCCGATTAGTTTTCATATATCCTTCAAACTTTAAGCCAAAGAAGAAAATATAATCAGGGTTTTCTGGATTATATACCTTAAAATTATAATGGATATAATCAACTGGTGGAACCTCAACCTTCCAACCTTTAGGGATTAATAAACTAACCATCCCATTTGAATATTCTTCAAGTTCAATACTTTTAGTTGGATTTACTTTAATACTAGCAGAACCATTTCCGTCTAATTTAATAGTATTCTTTTTACCACAACCAGTTAAGGTGCATGCAAATATCATCAAGCATAAAAATATAAATAATTTTCTTTTCATAAAACATCTCACTTTCTATTTTTATTATAAATTAATTTAAATATTTAATAAAGTTATTTCTGATATTATTTCATCAATTAACCAACGAGGAGCCGAAGCTCCGGCAACAACACTAACAATATCTTCCTTATTAAATTTAATATCTTTGATATCAGCCTTATTTTCAATAAAATAAGTATCTTTACAATTATTAATAGCTATATTATAGAGTTCTTTCGTATTAGAACTATTCTTACTGCCTATTACTAATACTTTACTTGATGATTTACTTAATTCACTAACTTCATTTTGCCTTAATGATGTAGCATCACAAATTGTGTTATCAACCGTTATCGTTTCATCCTTAAAGAGCTTTTTAATTAATTCTACTAACATATTAAACTTTTCTTTAGAAAACGTCGTTTGGGAAACAATGTATAATTTAGCTAGTTTTGATGATTTAAAATCTTGATAAGCACTATCTAAATCATCTTCATTTTCAATAATATAATATAATTTTGCATAACTAGATGTAGCTATAACTTCTGGATGGTTTTTCTTACCAATTATAATAATATATTCATCATTATGATTGATAACTTTCTGATGAACGTTATTAACTTTTGGGCAAGTTAAGTCTATTACTTCAATATCGTGACTTTTTGCATATTCATAATTTTCTATTGTTTCACCATGAGCACGAAAAATAACTTTACTATGATCTGGAATGCTTGTTATTTCATTAACCGTAATCATTCCTTGATCTTCCAACTCTTTTATAACTTGTTCATTATGAATGATTTGGCCTAAACAATAAACTGGTTCCTTTTTTAATGTTTCTTTGGCTTTCTCATAGGTTAAATTAACACCACCACAAAAGCCAGAAAATTTTCCTTTAATTATTTTCATTATTCCCCCGATCATTAAAAACAATATATTTTTGAAATAAAAATTCAGTTATAAAATTAACAATCATGCAACAGGCAGTAACTAGATACTCATTAACTCCTTTATTAACTACTAGGTTTCCTATATACGTTGATAAAGGAGTAAATATAGCATAATATATTGCCACTTTCAACATCGCAATAGGAATATTATTACTAGCCTTAAAAGTAAACTTACGATTCAATGTAAAATTCCATAAAACTGATAATATTAAACTAGTTAAATAACAAATCCAATAATTTAAACTAGTAAACTCGTTCATCAAAGTAAAAGAACCAATTTGAATTAGTCCAGCACTTATAGAAAAAAACGTAAATTTGATAAACTTAATAATTTCTACTTTTTTCATAATACTCCTTTTAATTATTGATTGAATGTCTAATTTGTGGACTAGAAGAAGATAAAGTTTTAAATGTATATCCGCGACTAGTTAATTCATTTAAAATATCATCTAAAGCAGTAGCAGTCGAAACCTTAATATCATGCATCAATACAACACAAGTTGTACACTTCTCCACTCCGTTTACAACTTCATTATATACCCTTTGAGCATTAGCTCCCGCTGCATCCTTGGAATCAACATTCCAATCAAAGTAATAATATCCAAGGGATGTCATTTCATCGGCAATTGCCCTAACAATACCCTTAGCGTAATTACGACTAACCGTATTCGAAGAACCACCAGGAAATCTAAAAATATTTGAATAAGATCCGGTATAATTTTTTATAACTTCATTCATGCGATTAAAATCATTGATATATCCCTCAACCGAAGTATAAACTGTTTGATAATTATGTGTATAAGTATGAACTGCAACTTTATGTCCTCTTTGATATTCCGTGCCAATTAAATAAACATAGTCCGAAAATTGATGAGTGACAAAGAATGTCGCTTTAACATTATATTTATCCAAGGTATCTAAAATCTTCTGGGTTTGAGCACCTGGTCCATCATCAAAAGTTAAATAAATAGTCTTCGGTTGAACCTTTTTTTCTGAAACGATAACTTGTCTTCTTAGTGTTTTACCATTTAAACTATAAGTTATTTCATATGTCCCTTCAGTTGTTGGATCAACTTCACCACTTACTACAATGTCGGCCTCAATAGCTTTACCACATCCATCAGTATATTTAGCTCCAGGGTCCGTAAAAGAACTATTAAGATTAATATTCATCGTGCTGCTGCCATTTAGATAAAACTTATCGTTTGGTTTCTTTTCATAAATAATCGTAATTTCTTTTTGTTCAATATTACCACTAGAATCACTAACCGAATAGATTCTTTTATTATTTTCCTCTGTTATTACTACATTATCAGTAATATCCCCGTCATAATTATCCTTCGCTTGATAAGTAATTTCTTTCTTTACTTTTTTAGAACAATAGTCCATCGTTATAGAATCACTACTCAAAGAAAGCACGGGTTTTATTAAATCGACAACCTCTAGTTCTCTTTTAATAACAAAATTTTGATTATTATAATTAAGATTATAATCTATAATATAACTACCAATCTCATTAGGATTCATATGATTATTAATTACTACATTATAGGTTCGATAATCTTGAACCTCATTGTTAACTTTTAATTCATAACCATATTCAATGTAAGGTTCTGATACATTAATCGTTATTTTATTATCACCTAATAAATGAAAATCAATAACGTCATTCTTTTTAAACATAAAAAAATAGCTACATATAACTGCAGTTACTACTAAAATGCTTACAGATATAATAATAACTATTTTTTTCATATCCTACTTTCTATAAATTAACATACTTTTGAAGCCAACCAATAAATAAATCAAGCTCATCGTCGGTTTCATTTTCATAAGCCTTTTTTATCTCCAAAGTAAAATCATCATTACCATCAAAGTATTTAGTAACAATACCTTTATCGACAATTAATACACCGGGTATAAAATGATACTTCTTATATAAACTTGTATGCTGATAAGAACCAGGATCTAAACGATATATATAGATATTTAGTTTTTCCATTGACCGTTCAGCTAAAAAACCAAGATTTAAATTATCCGAACAAGAGTCTTCGTAATCATGAAATACAAGAATAAATGACTCTTTTTTTTCTAATAATTGATTAATATACTCGCCCTCTTTTTTCTGCGCGCTTAAGAAAATCTCATAAGCTCCATCAGCATCATAATCAATTGGTAAGTCATAATATTCTCGCATAATAGAGTCAAATTCCTCATTTTCATTTGTATCATAATATCTAGATGTTAATGTTACTTTATTAGGGTCACTCGTTCTGTTTAATACAAATGTTACTTCATGGTATGGAACATTAGAAAAATCATATGTAAGCTTGTTGGCGTCATATGGAACTTCAACCTTATTTTCACCGGTATAATACCAATAACCACCAACAACCCAAATTTTCTTTTCATCCCAACCCATTGAAACTAAGAACTGTTTCATCATGCCAGCGTAGCCCCCGCCACCGCACATTAAAAAGATATATTTATCTTTAGGAAACAATTCCTCAATAAAAGACATACTATTAGTATAATTGGCAACGTAAGAACCATCTTCATTTCTACTAAATAAAGTTCTACCAGTATATGTTTCACCAACTTCACTAGGCAAACTATCTACCGGGATAATATACGGAAGTGGTACTACTTCAAAACCTTTTACATAACCATTTAAAAAACGATTTCCACCAATTTTTTCATAAATCGCAGGATCTATAAGCATGCGCATATCACGATAAACAGAATCATCTCTTCCTAAATACTGATCAATAGTATCTTCATTAACATTTTTATCAATACCAAGTTCTCCACGAACACCGCCAGTAACTTCAGGATATGGAATACCATCCTTATTAAACTTTTTACTTTCAACTAAAGCACTAGATCCTTTTTTAAAAATTGGCGTTCTAACTAAGAAAATAGCTCCGGCAGCCAATACTAAAAAGGCAGCAACAAGAATTGTATCCTTTAGGTAAGTAATTTTAAATTTTTTTTTAGAAAACATAAAGATAACTGTTTTCAGAATTTGTAATAATGCAAGAGATATGATGATACCGCCTAAAATATCTGAGAACCAATGAACACCAGAGACAAATCTACCAATTGTAATAGTAAATAATAAACAATAACAAACGATGGAAAACGCTTTAGCTAACTTGTTTTTAGCAAATAAGATATTATTAATTAAAATAGAACTTCCACATATACAAAAAGCCAACATCGTGTGTGATGAAGGATAAGAAGGATCTAATGCCCCATCCATTAACACAGGTCGATAGTTAATAACTACTTTTTCAAATAAGAAATAAACACCTATTACTAAAATATAAAAACCAGCAAGAATAAATAATTCTTTATCAACTTTTTTAATGCTCTTTCTCTTGATTAATTCAACAAGACCAATAAGAGCATATATTAAAACAAAAGAAACTACTAAATAACCCAAATATTCAGTTATTTTATAGATTAACATATTAGTACCTATTAAATTTGCAAAATAGCGATTTATCTTTGCAAAACCAACCAATGAATTTTCAGGTCCAATTGGCTTAACATCAACTTTGGCAACTAGAACAGTATATATTAGAGCTACTAATACAATACCTACACAATTAATAATTTTTAAAACCTTTTTATTCATTTTTTACTCCTCTATTATCACTTATCATTTTATATCATAAAAGACGACTTATCAATTATTTTCATTTAAAGAATTTAAGTGATGTTTATATGCTTGATCCCAAGCTTTATATTTTTCATCATTTCGGTGATCTTCTAGTATATTTAATTCATTTAAGTATTGTCCTAAGAACCTAGTTACTTTTTGAGCACCATAATAATTTAAATGTTTTCCCCCATCCTTAGAATCACTACGCCAATCGATATATAAATCCCATTTTAAGTTTAAATCAATAAAGTCAATTCCATATTCTTCAGCAAGAGAAGACATATAATTATGCTTTTTATAATTCCAAGCACTTTGAGTTGGAAAGCTAACAACAATTAGTTTAATGTTATTATCCTCACACATTTGCAAAAATTGTTTAAAATATTCCAAATTCTTATACGGGAATTCAGCATATCTTCTCGTATATTTCATATATTTTTCGTCAGAAGCTTTTTCAACCTTATCGTTATATTTATATCCTTTTTCAATATTAATCCATCTAGTACTATCATCACCAAAGGATAATAGTTTTTTCCAATTATTATGGGTTTGAATTAAGGATGAGTATGGTCTAAAATAAGATACTAATCGCTTCCCAACCGGAGATTTTCTTTCATCACGATAAAAAATGCTTGCCTCTACGATAATAATCTTCGGATGTTGACTCCTAATGCCTAATTCAAGATTTTTGATAGTAACAGGAAGTATTGATGCCGCTTCTGCTGAGTTAAATACGGTATATCCATATTCACCATAGATATCCATCGGTATTATCGAAGAATATATTAGACTATCACCAATAGCAATAACATCAACAGTATCTGGATACTCACTAAGAATAGAATAATTAGCTATTTCAGAAAGCAAAAAATTGCCTACATTTACTTTGGGAATCGAAAGAAACGTAAAGAAATAAAATAAGATACCGAAGATAACAATAAACAAAAATGATTTAATTGTATTTATTAAAAACTGTTTCATATTTCACCTAAAAATCAGCATACATTGGATCAACCGGAACATAGCCTTGTCCATAAGCACCAAATATAATTATGCCAAATATTAAAGCATAATAGAACATCCATCTTAAAACAATCGGTTTTTTAGCAATATCTTCTCGAATATTGTGACCTTTTTCTTTTAATAAACTAATAACAAAAATGATACCAATAGCTATGATTAAACAAATCAAATCCTGAATATCAATACCTAATGATGCTAATTCAACACCACTAAATTTAAAGTTAGTAAATATCTGTTTTAACATATAAAAAGCTTGTTCAATACTATCTGCCCTAAAGATTAACTCTCCTATAAAGACAAATAAACACATTTTAATTGTTTGCAAAATTCGATAAATAATATTCTTTTGATTAATATGTAAGAAAGAACAAAACTTATTAATTAATGGTGTAAACAAATTACCTAATGTAATTAGAACAAAATGATATAGCCCAAATAAGATAAATGTATACCCTGCTCCATGCCATAAGCCATTCAATAACCATACGATTAAAAGAGCAAAAGTTGAAGATAACATCGCTGCGTAATGTGCATTTAAATGTTTACGAGCAAAAATAGTTAATTTTTTAAATGGTTTAGATAAAGATATTGGATAATAAATATAATCCTTGAACCAAGTACCTAAACTAATATGCCATCTAGTCCAAAACTCAGAAATATTCTTTGAAAAGAAAGGTTGACGGAAGTTTTCCGGCATCTTAACATCAAAGAATTCACCAACACCGATAACATAATCCATGGTTCCCGAAAATTCCATATAAAGCATTATTGTGTAACCGATGGCGGCCAAAAGCGTTGTAAAGCCACTAAAACTTGTATAATTCTCAAAAACAGTTTTAATCATTATATTTAGACGATCAGCAATTACGAGCTTTTTAAATAAACCATAAAAAATTCTTTGCATACCAAAACAGAAATTTTTATAAGTTACTTTATTACCAGCATATAACTTTTCCGCAGTTTCACTATAGCGAGTAATTGGACCTTCAATAATCTGAGGAAAGAAAGATACAAATAAAGCTAATCGTAAAGGATTTTTATCAGCCACAATTTTTCCATTATACACATCAAATAGGTATGATAATGCGGATAATGAATAAAAAGAAATACCTAATGGCGCAATAAACTTTATTACTTCAAATTCTTTATGCACATTAAACAAGCTTAAAAGATCATTTAAGCTAATCGTAAAGAATTTTAAATATTTAAATACAAATAAAAATGCTACCGATATTAATATGCAAAAAAATAATGCTAATCTTTTCTTTCTTTTATATTTCTTTTTAATCTCTTTCTTTTCTTCTAGTTCTAAACCACTACATTTTTCTTCGCATTTACGACTAAGCCTATCAATAAACAAAGCTGTAAAATAAATAGTTAAAATAGTAATTAATAAAAAGAAGATAAGACATTTGCTTAATAAACAATAAAATAATAAGCTAAATATAAGGAGTACTATTGGTCTACCCTTTTTAGGAATAAAATTATAAATTAATACTATTAATAAAAAGATGTAATTATAGTAATCCAGAAAAACTTCTATCATAATTAATTATTTTGTAATTTTTCAATTAAAGCATATATTTTTTTAGCAGAATTAAAATTATCCGGAATGATTTCTACTGTTGGTATCTCAACATCAAAATTATCTTCAATTTCAGATACTAATGATAAGATAGTAAGAGAATCTAAGATTCTTCCATCAATTAGATTATCCGTATTTAGATAATCAACACCAGGATTTAATTCTTCAAGAATTTCAATTAGTTTGTCCATAAAACTTACTCCTTCTAATACTTCGGTAAATTTAATTTACTAGTTTTAGTAAAATTTCTTACCAAATATAATCCGTTATCTTTTTTTAAGTATATTCTCGGCAGGTCATGACTTAAAAATAAAGCCAACCCTTCGGTAACAGAATATGCTCCGACATTCTTAAATACAAACAAGTCATTAATAAATAACTTTCTGCATTTAAGATTCTTAATTATTATATCATTAATTGTACAAAGTGAACCATATAAAGTATAGTTTTTCTCAACATTTGTCATTCTTTTAGATATTATGTCGTAAAAAGGTAATCTCATAGCCATCGTTTGTCCATAATATACCAATTGATTAATACCACCATCAAGAATAACTGTATTTGCAAATTTATTCTTTTTTAGATCCACTACTTTTGTATAATAAGAACCACAAGAAGCAGCGATACCTCGGCCAATTTCCAAATAAACATGTTTTTCAAATACTTTTAATAAATCATTTAACTTAGTCAAGAAATCGTCTTCATCAAACTCTTCATCTTGGAAATAGAAAATGGGTAATCCGGGACCATATTCTATTTCATCAAGTATAATATGATATTCATTTTCAACTTCTTTGACAAAGTCATTTAATCTATTAATCTCCTTTTCTAATTTTTTAATATTATGCTTTTGTGTTCCTGAAAAATATTCAATTCCGGTAATACAAATATACTCATTTCCCTCATTAAGTTTTAAAATTTTCTTAAAATCGGTTTCTGATACACCGAATTGGTTTTCAGAAGTTAATCTAATCAAAACATTAATCTTTCTTTGATATTTTTTGGTATATCTACATAATAATTTATATTGTTCTTTAGATTCAATGGTATATTTTAAGATATCATCATAATTCTTTATTAATCTATTAACATAACTAGGACTTTTATAAACGCCCGATATGACGTATTTCTGATGGTCTATTGCAAGATGATGCATAATATCAAATTCACCTTCAGAACATATCTCAAAACGGTCTACAAGCGATTCTAATTCTTTAACAATAAATGAATTAGCTTTGATAGCAAATACTAAGTGACCATTAGAAAGTTTCTTTTTAAGATAATTTACGCGTTCATTTAATATGTCAATATCATAAATAAAACATGGGGTTTTTATATTCATTCTAACTCTCCTTGTACATTTTCATTAATAACTTACGATCTATTTTACCATTTTTGGTAAGGGGAAATTTATCAATTTTAATTAATTTTGTTGGAATCATAAAACTAGGAACCTTATCCTTTAAGGCATTATTAATTGCAACCTTCTCAATATCACCTATATAATAAGCAATTAATTTACTCTTTTCTTCATCAAATAAAGTACAAACTCTGGATATTTGTTCAATTTCCATAAGATGTTTATCAACTTCTTCTAACTCAATTCGGTGTCCTTGATACTTAATTTGAAAATCTTTTCGACCATTAAATACCAATTCATTATTTTCATTATAAAATCCCAAATCACCGGTCTTATATATAATTTCAATATAATTATCATTCAAAGGATTTTGAATAAATGATTTATTAGTCTGCTCATCATTATGATAATAACCTAAGCCAACACAAGTGCCAGAGACACATATTTCACCAGTGGTATTCTTTTCAGTAACTAAACGATTATCTTCATCTAGCAAAAATACTTTTTCATTGTCAAATGGTATACCAATGGGAATTTTATCATATTCACGATTCTTATCAATAACATGATAAGTACAATTACAAGTAATTTCAGTTGGTCCATAAACATTAACAAACATACATTTAGGTAAATGATCCATCCAAATTTTCAAATGTTTAATTGGCATGACTTCGCCACTAAATAAGATCTTTTTAACCGTAGTTGGAACTCTATAATCTAAGCCATGAAAGGTCGTAATTAAACATAAAGCCGATACTGCCCAAGTCATAACCGTTACTTTATTATCACATAAATAATCAAGTAAATTACTTGGGGATGAAAAATATTTCATTGGAACAATAACTAAGGTTGCTCCCATTTTAATTGAGGAGTAAATATCTTTAACTGATACATCAAAGTCAAACGGAGCCTGATTGGCAATAATGTCATTCTTTTTAAAATTAAAAGTACTCGTAAAAACTTCAATGAAATCGATTACTGATCGATGTGAAATAACTACTCCTTTAGGAGTGCCCGTAGATCCGGAAGTAAAATTAACATACACTGGATTAGTATCCAAATAATGAACATTATTAATTACTTCTTCATCACAATCACTTTTTAGTAAATCTTCGATTAAATAAATATCAGCATTTTGAAAACAAACCTTTGCAATTGCTAAATAGTCTTTGTTCGTAATAACTACTCTACTTTTTAAAGTGTTATTAATTTGTAAAATTCTTTCAACAGGGAACATCGGATTAATCAAACTATAGAAACAACCGGCATATAAAACACCAAAAAAAGAGGTCAAAGTATCAATTCCTTTATCCATGAAAACAATTACTGGTTCATTATAAAAATGATGATTAATTAAAAAAGTTCCTACATTTTTACTATTGCGATTTAACTCGTGATAACTAACTTGTTTTTCTTCTTCAATCACGGCAATTTTATTCGGATATTTTAAGGCTGATTTTTGTAAATATTCTACTACATTAAACATATAAACTCCTAAAACGTATATATATCATACCACAAAAAAAAGACAATTTCTTAATTAATTGTCTTTTTTTACTTATAATAACAAGTTTAATACGGCTAGTAAAACAATTGCACCAATCGTAGATACTACAATACTACCGATGATACCTCCACCAAAAGATATACCGATAAGACCACATAACCAACTACCAACAAAACCACCAAGTATACCAATGATAATATTGATAATTAGACCTTTTTTCTTTCCCATGAATAAGCCTGCTAGGAAACCAGCAACAGCACCAATAGCAAGAGAAATAAGTAAAGCCTTAAGATCCATACCTAAAAGTGTAAAATCTAAAATCATTTTATCCTCCTAAAATAATAATATCATACTTTGCCAAAAGTATTAAAGGGGTATATTGAAAAAACTATCTTTCCTTTTATTTTGTCACGCTTAACAGGTCCAAAATAACGCGAATCTTCACTAACCAAACGATTATCACCTAAAATAAAATATTCATCATCTTTTAAAGTAATTTTTTCAAAATCATTAGTAGTTCCAAATGCATATTTATCATCATATTCTTGATTATTAATAAATATTTTACCATTAATGCATTCGATAGTATCGCCAGGCATCGCAATCAGTCTTTTAATCAATGTGGATCCTTGTACTGATTTATCAACCACCACAATATCATTTTGTTTAATATCCGTTAACTTATAAAGTAGCATTATTTGACCGTTAGATAATGTTTTGTCCATTGAAGAACCATTAACCCTAACTGGTGTTATAACAAATGATCTAATAAGTACTACAACAATAATGATAATAACATATGGTAAATATTCCTTTATTATTCTTTTCATTAAATCTCCATAAAAAAATTAAGGAAAGATTAATTTCTTTCCTTAACTTTATATTCTTTATTCATGTTCTTGATAAAGTTAAGTTTAGCTCTTCTTACTTTACCTTTCTTAACAACTGTAATCTTATCAATTGTTGGAGCATTGACAGGAAATACTCTCATAACTGCTACACTACCGCTTTTCTTTCTTACAGTAAAGGTTTCAGTTACACTTCCACCCTTCTTAGCAATTACTAAGCCTTCGAAAGCTTGGATTCTTTCCTTTTTACCTTCTTTTACCCAAACATCAACTCTAACAGTGTCACCAACACGAAATTCTGGAATATCTTTACGAACTTGTTTTTCGTTAATTCTATCCACCAAATTAGCCATGTTTTCACCTCTTTCAAAATATATTATCACCTGCAATCATAGATTAATCCAGCGGATTACATACTTTTTGGGACAAAATGATTATAACATAAGTTGATTTTAATATCAATAATTAATTAATGCTTTCTAGTGTTTAGTTCATCATCTAATTTCATAACTAATTTATTATAAATTTCATCTAGATCATTCTTTATGCCTTGTAAACTATTTAACCTATTATAAGCGCGTTGATAGTCTTGTTTAGCTTCCCAATCAGCAGCCCAATTATTAGTTGATGAATCATCATAAGATTCAACTTCTTCGCGATATTCTTCGTATTTAGGCATTAAACTCGTTTTTATCCTGTCAATTATGGATAATTGAGCACTAACTTCAAGTACTATATAATCAAAGTTATCAAATAGTAAGTTAATTAATGCTAAATAATTTTTAATGGTCTTTCGATTACAACGCTCAACATCATCATATATAAACGATGTATAATCGTTAACTAATAAATCATTACTTTCAAAAAACGAAATATCGCCAAAAATATTATAATAATTTTCTAAATTAGTAATTTCTTCAATTTTTAATTCTTTTAAATTCATGCTATCACCAAAAACATTATATCATAATAATTATAATTTGCGTATTCTTTGGAAGTGTTCTACTTCATGATTTAACATACTACTAGTGGCTTTAACAGCCATTCTTAAGTTAATCGATTGATCTAAGAATTCATACTTTTTGCTAATATCATTCCATATTTGTTGATGTCTTTGAATATAATCATCATTTAAAAATGATGGATCTAAATGCTCAATATCGGTTTTTCCTCGATCGACAATCATTTTTGCAAAATTTTCTTCAACATCATTAGCTATATAATCACATTCTAATAATTTCCATATATCATAAAAATCTTTGACTCTTGTGTTTAAAACGTCAGCTTTGTTATTTTCAAGGACAATACATAACTTTTCCGCAATATATTCTTCAATCGTAGGTAAACTAACACCAAAGGAATAATCACCCCTAAAGATTGGTTTAATCTTCTTGTAATCCACTTTATAGATAGTATTAGATTTTTCTTGAAAATCCATAGACATTTGATGTTCTATCTTACCAAAGCTAGCAACAAAAGGTATTTTATAAATACCGGTTTTAGTTTGATATGGATCTTTGGTGATTTCAAAAGTAACACCGTTTTTCTTATTCTCTTTATATAAAGCACCAAATATCTCCTCAAGTGATTTATCACTACCAGATAATGATACTAAGTCAACATCCGTAATAGGTCTTACTAAATTACCAATATGGGCATATTCTGAAAAACTTCCTTTAACGTAAATATCATTACTCCATTTATTTATTCTTTCGAGTAATATTCTGGCAAAATATGTGTTATATGTATTTTGGATAGATATACCTAATCTTTTTGATTCAGCCTTTAAAAAAGCCTTTAAACTATCAGAATTATCAAAATCCATGTTATCCCCCTTTGTTAGGAAGTTATTCTAGCAAAATAATACGATAAAGTAAATAAAAAGATTGAGAAATAAAAAAATATATATTATAATTATTAATAGTAAAGTAAAGGGATAAGTGATACTATGTTTAGAGAATTCGATTATGACAATAAACCAGTAGTAGATATAGTTAACGAAATTATCGAAGATGGTATTTCTAAAGGTGCATCAGATATTCACTTTGACCCTGATGAAAAATCTATTAATGTTAGAATGCGTGTAGATGGTGAATTACATGATTATTGTAAAATACCTGATTCGGTTAAGAAAAATATTATTACTCGTGTGAAAATCATAAGTGGTATGAATATTACAGAATCACGTCTTCCACAAGATGGTGCTATTAAACGATTAGATGACGGCGTTAAGATGGACCTCCGTGTTTCTTCATTACCAACAATTCATGGTGAAAAAATTGTTATTCGTATCCTGGATTATTCACTTTCTTTAGCTGGTCTAGAAACCTTAGGATTATCTAAAGAAAACTTAGAAAAAATTAAAAAAGCTATTTCATCTCCAAATGGTATTATCCTACTTGCTGGTGCCACTGGATCTGGTAAATCTACTACTGTTTATGCAATGCTTCAAGTATTAAATACACCGGAAAGAAATATTATTACCGTTGAAGACCCAGTTGAAATGAAGATGGCTGGTCTTAACCAAGTTCAAGTTATGAGTGAAATCGGATTAGACTTTAATACAACTTTAAGAAGTATTTTGCGTCAAGACCCCGATATCATAATGATTGGTGAAATTCGTGATGACGAAACTGCAAGAATTGCTGTTAGAGCATCAATTACTGGTCACTTAGTATTATCTACTATCCATACAAATAACTCATTAAATACTATTGAAAGACTTCTAGATATGGAAGTTGAAAGATATCTACTTGGTACTTCCCTAGATTGTATTATTTCTCAAAGACTTGTTAAAAGATTATGTCCTAAATGTCGTAAATCAAGACCTACTACAGCATATGAAAAGAACTTATTTAAAGTAGTTGCTGGTAAAGACATTGATTCAATTTATGAACCAGTTGGTTGTGATAGCTGTATTGGTGGTTATAAAGGTCGTTGCGGTGTTCATGAAGTATTATTATTAAATCAAGAAATTCGTGATGCTATAACCAATAATTTAAGAAAAGAAGAATTAAGAAAATTAGTTTATAATAAAAGGAATACTTGTACTCTACTTGAAGATGGTATTGATAAAGTTATATCAGGAGTTACTTCACTCGATGAAGTACTAAGAGTTATATCTATCGAAGATGACTTTGGTAAAGAAGATAGTGATGTAAAACAAGCATTCATTGGTAAAACAGTAGAAAACCATGTACAAAATAAAGAAGGAAATGATGTTATTGTTGAAGTTAATACACAACAACAAGAAGAAATAAATGCATCCCCTGTTATTGAAGAGCCACAACCAGTTATTCAACCTGAAGTAGTTACTCCACCTACTGTACAAGAAACTCCTCAAGTGGAAGAAACAACTACAGATACAACAACAGATGAAGGAAATGTAGAACTTCCTAAAATTATTGATACATTATAAAAGGATTGGAATTAACCAATCCTTTTTTATTTACATTCCTTCATATTGCCATTAGCATCGTATCTACACAATACTTCACTATATTGACCAGAATCCATTATATAGATACCATCTTTATTATCACTATAGTATGGGCCAATTAATTCACCAGTTACAGTATAAGCTTCAGCACCATAATAATACTTCCCAATAGTCTTACCTGATTTGGTAACTAGAGTACCACCCATTCCAAAATCATCAGTACCATAATCACCACAATCATAGTGTTCTGCTAGGATAAAATCGCCCGCAGGACTTGGGTAATAAACTAATAGTGAACCTGAATCATTTATTCCTAATTCATTATAGCCAGGAGCTATAATAATAACATTATTCTTAATAGAAACCTCAGGTCCATATTCACCACAAGAATCAGTTTCAACGTCTATAAAAGTATAGTCTCCATCTTTAATAATGGTTTTAATTTTATGGCTATCTTCACTACCATTATATAAATAAGTTCCATTTGCAAAAAACAAATCATTATCAACAAATGTAATATTTACACTTTGGTCTTTAGATACATAATTAGGTTTAAATTCTTTTAATTTATTACCAGAATTATCATATTTATATATTACACCTGAATAATCTTTTTCACTATTAACATAGATACCTTCACTACTAGCTTGAAGAATACAATCCCAACAATATTCACTAAAATCATATCTTCTCCAACTGTTACTATCATGAACATCAAGTTTGGATAACATAGCATATCCAAGCGTTTTATTATCTACAGTTGATACTTGAAAATCATTAAGATTAACCATGAAATTACCAGCTAATGTAGTAATCTCACCAACTTTATTTCTAACGGTTAAATTATTATTTACCAAATCACTGTTTGAAATTTTATTGTTTGGAGTATCTTTCTTAAATGCTTTACTATATAAAAGCATTCCACCTAAAACAACTACACATATAGACAATATAACAATTATTATATTCTTTACTGTACTACTATTATTCTTTTTTTCCTCCATATTATTTCACCCTTTCAACTATTTATAAAATATAATTCAACAAAACTTTGGAGAAAACTATTTTTTAACTCCTTTAGAGCCTTTGAATGATGACAATACATTAGTTTCAAAAGAAGTTGTTTTCTTTTTCTTTTTCTTATATTTATCGATACCACAATCAATTATCTTATTTAATAGTTCTTTATATTTAACCCCTTTAGGATCCCATAAATAGAATGATAATGATCCAGGAGTAATATTCAATTCATTTAAATAGACTTTATTAGTATCTTTATCTAATAAATAATCAATTCTAACAATACCACTAGTATTTAATGCATAGCATGCCTTAATAGAAGTATCTTCAATCTCTTTCGTTAATTTACTAGGAATATTAGCGGGCACTTCTCTACCAGCTGAAGCCATACCAGCTTTTGTATTGCCTCTTTTTGATGAATTAGATGACATGTATTTATCTTTAAAGGATAAAATCTCATCAGATCCATATACTTTTTCAATTAAACTGGCTTCATATTTGCCATTATTGCCTAATACTGAACAATTCAATTCAGTCATATTAGTAATAACTTTTTCGACAAGAATTTTATCATCGAAGTTAATGGCATCCTCGATAGCTGCTACTAAAGCGTTTTTATCTTTAGCAACCTTAATACCAATACTACTACCCTGTCTTGCAGGTTTAACAATAACCGGATATTTTAGTTTGTTAGTTATTGTTTTAAGAACTTTATCTGCATCATTAATAAATTCATAATCATAAAAATACACATAATCAACGACTGGTATATTGTTAGACTCAAGAACTTGTTTTTGAAACACTTTATCTTGACCAATTACTGATGCATAGATATCACTTTCACAGTATGGAATACCCAAGGTTTCCAAGAAACCTGCAATACAGCCATCTTCTGTATTATAACCATGCATTACTGGTAACATAATGTCAATTTTAGCTAAAGTACGATAAGGAAATTTGTCTTTTAATAAAACATATTCGTTTCCTCTTTTAGTTATAATGACACGTGTACATACTTTACCAATATTTGTTAAATCTTTATATGTTTTCATGTCAAAAAGAGCATTACCATAATACATATTACTATTTTTACTTAAATATATAGGGATTATCTCATACTTATCTTTATCAATATTACTCATAGCTTGAACAGCACTTATAATACTAATTTCATGTTCAGTTGAGGGTCCACCATAAATTACACCTAAATTAATTCTCATTTAGCCTCCGTAAAACTATCTGGTAAATCATTTTCAATTAAAATAACCGTTTTATGATTACCACTTGTTTTTATTATATCATCATATGCGACTTTAAATTGATTAAATATTTTGATATTGTCATTGTTATAGTTTTTTTCACTTAAACCATCTTGAATAGGTTTTGTTTGATTTTTACCGATTAAATAAACTTTATCACATACATCAGCAATTTGTTTACCGAATTCTTTATTTAATTCATATTGTTTTTCCCCTAGTTCAATCATTCCAGGTGTAATAATATATTTGGTACCTTCCATCATTGATAATACATCTAAAGCACTTTTTGCACCATCAGGATTAGAATTAAAAGAATCATCTAAAATAGTTGTATTTTGAATATTTCGTACTTCAAGACGATGAGCAACTGGCTCTAACTTCTTAACTCCTAAGGCGATCTCTTTATCAGAAAGGCCAAAATAATGAGCTAGTGCCGCAGCAGCTAAAATATTATAAACATTTTTTTCACCTAACAATACCGTTGAGACATTAATTTTATGATTCTCTTTAACAAACGAGATATCAAATGTGGTACCCTCATTTGTTATTTTAATATTTTCAGCCATTACATCCGCTTTATTATTAATACCAATCCAGATAACATTACATTTATTTTTAATCTTATATTTAGCTTGATAACTGTCATCCTTATTTAGAATAGCTACTCCATCTTTGCCTAAAGATTCTACTAATTCAAACTTTGTATTACATATATTTTCAATACTTTTGAAAAACTCTAAATGAGCTTCACCAATCTTGGTAATAATAGCGTATTTAGGATGAACAATATCACATATTTCTTTAATTTCGCCTTGTTTTTTGGCTCCCATTTCGGAAATAAAATACTCATTAAAAATATCTTCTTCATTGTTAATCGTTATTACGTTACCATTTGGTGTATTATAACTACCAGGAGTACAAAATCCTTTATATTTAACACCTAATATAGTATTAAGAACTAATTTAGTACTAGTCTTACCGTAAGATCCAGTAATACCTATTACTCTTAAATCAGGCATTTTATTTAGTTTATTAATCGCACTTTCTTTATATTTATTATTAATGTGATTTTCTACCGGAGATAATAAATAATTAATAAGAATTAGAATAAATGGATGTAAAACAATATATAAAGTTAATGCTGATACGACAAAATTAGTATTTTTCGTAAAAGAAAACATTTGAAGAACAATATATAATGCATAATCCAAAATAACCATTCTAATAACTCGATTAGTAAATTTTAAAGGTAACTTCTTATTATGAACTAAATAATTAATAATGCCTTGAACAATTAAAACGATTATCGTTATACATGCAAATAAAAACACCAATTTATTAATCGTTGGTATTAAACACATAGCACATACTAAACATAATTTAATTAAAATCCATAAATAGCTTCTTTTTAAATCAGCTTTTAAGAATTTTAGGTAACGATTCTTGTTATTATACCCATTTTGTTGAAACATTTGAAAATCAAATAAAGATGCAAAGAAAAATAGGATATCACACAATATCAGCGCAATAACACTTTTCATATAACCTCATTTCTATTCAAAAAATTTTTGCATAATAGCAATAGTTTTATCTAGGTTTTCAAGATAAGTATAATGCGTTCCCTCTTCGAAGATATAAAGACCACAGTCTTTGATTAATGATTTTAATTTATTAGCCTCTTCGACAGGTACTGCCGTATCTTTTTTACCATAGATTAAAAATACTGGACATTTAATTTTCTTAACATTAGGGGTTAAATCTTCATTAACCGCTTTGATTAGAGTTCCCCGGTTAATTGGTGTTGCATTACGATAGTCTTCAGATCCCCATTTATCTCTTAAATAGTCAGTTAATTTATGCAAACATTTGAATTTCTTAACTATTTTAAATATCTTTGTTCTAATAGTTGGTTTTGCTTTCTTTCCAGGTCTAAAAGGAGCCGAAAGTAAAACTATTTTATCTGTTTCATACATTGAAGCATATTTAATAGCGATTCTTCCTCCAAAAGAATGACCAACTAATATGGGATTAGTTATACGATGACGTTTTAAAAAGCTATTTAAAAGTCTCGCATAATCCTCCACTGAATATGAACGTTCTGGTTCTGGTGATTTACCGAAACCTGGTAAGTCTAAAACTAGAACTTTATACTCATCCTCAAAAGGATGGCCTAACATATCCATCATTTCAATATTTTGGCCCCAACCATGTAAAAGAACAATTGTTCCTTTCTTATTGGAACCATATATATTATAATTTATATCATTTAAATTCATTAATTCACTTCCAATTAAATAAATAAATAGTACATTATGATTATAGCACAATTATTTAAAAAGGGCATCATATATTTCTTCAAAACGTCTAACAGGTGTAATGAGAAGTTCATCAACGACATTCATTGGTACACTGGCTAAATCTTCCATATTACTCTCTGGTATAAATACTCTTGTTATACCGTTGGATTTAGCCGCTATCAGTTTTTCTTTTAGACCGCCAACGGGCAAAATATCCCCTTTTAAAGATAATTCACCTGTAAAAGCGATATGAGAATCAACTATTTTCTTTGTTAATGCGGAAATTAAAGCACTAGCTATTGCGCAACCAGCTGAAGGTCCATCCTTTTTTTGACCAGCATTTAAGAAATGAACATGAATATCACAATTCTTAAAATCATATTCATAAAAACTAGTTAAATAACTAATAATAACTTCGATACTCTCTTTAAGAACTTCACCAGCATTTCCAGTAATAATGATTTTACCACTACCCTTATATTTAACTACTTCAACATGGGTAACCTGCCCTCCACTTGTAGTATATGCTAAAACATTAGTTATGCCATAATCTCTTACTACCGGAAGATAATTAGTGACTTTTTCGGTTAAATATTTATTAACTAAATTAATTGTTATACTTTTAGCATTTTTTTCATATGTTTCAATTTTACGTACTAATCTTTCTAATAATCTTTTAAGTTCACGAACACCAGGTTCTTTAGTATAATTTTCAACAATATATGTAATTACCTCTTTAGATATTTTTAGATCTGAATTATGTTCTTTTAAGATATTTGGATAGATATAGTCCTTTGCTATACTAACTTTATCAAATACCGTATAACTACTTAAATTTATTACTTCAACACGATCAAGAATCGTTTTAGGTATCTTTTCGATGTCATTGGCGGTTAACATAAATAAGACATTTGAAATATCAAATGGTTCTTCGATATAATTATCGACAAAAGCGTTATTTTGGGTTTCATCAAGAATCTCTAGTAATGTAGATGCGGGATCACCCTTATAATCTTTTACCATTTTATCTACTTCATCAATTAACATTAATGGATTATTAACACCAGATTTAATAATACCTTGAATGATTTTACCTGGTACAGCACCTAAATAAGTTCTTCTAGTACCAATCAATTCAACACTATCATTTAATCCCCCGACACTTACTTTAATAAACTCTCGATTTAAACTCTTAGCAATAGCTTGAGCAATGGTTGTCTTACCTACCCCAGGAGGACCAACTAAGCATATAACTGGTGAGGATAATTCACTATTACGTTTCTTAATAGCAATATATTCTAAAATTCTTTCTTTAACCTCTAGTAAACCATAGTGAGTTTCGTTTAGATAAGAACTAATTTCATCAACGTTATCGTTTTCAATACTTTTATCATGCCATGGTAAAGAAACAATAGTATCCAAGTAATTCTTAATGTTAGCACTTTCTGGTGACATATCAGAACAATTTGCGTATTTATCTACTTCTTTTAAAAGTTTATTTGTCGTTTTAGGATCCAAATTAAGACTATTTATCTTTTCTGTAAGTTCTAAAATACTCTCTTCTTTTGTATTTCCTAATTCATTATTAATCTCTTTTAATTTTTCTTTAAGAATATACTCTCTTTGGCCATTTTCAAGGCTTTCTTGCAGTTTTTCATCTAGTTCCTTATCAATGTCTATAATAGCTAATTCCTCTTGTAAATCCTCAATTAAAGATATTGCTCTATTTAAAGAGTTAATATTCTCCATATATGATATTTTTTTAGTAAAAGAAAGGGATAAGAATGAGGCAATGACATCAGTAATGATATTTAAATCGGTTGTTTCATTTATGGTTCTAATAATACTATTAGAAACACTATCTGATGATGCAATATATTTTTCCGTTAAATTTATTAATTTACGACGAATAGCGGTTTCCTTAGTCTTTGCATATTTAGGCAACTTAACATCCGTAGTTGTACATTTAAGCATTTGACTATTGGCATTTTGAAAATATTTATCAATTTTGGTACGATTCAATCCTCTTAAAACTACTCTTAATTTGCCGTTAGATAATTCAAGTTTACTTTTAATAATTGCAATAACACCAATCGAAGGAAGATCTTCTATTGAGGGCGCAGCCTCTAAGGCATTCTTTGGCGAGATGACTAATACTTTATCATCATTATTTTTACTAGCTTGTTTAATAATCTTTTTACTAAGTTCATTGGACAAATCGATTTTAATCTCTTGACCTGGAAAAATGACAAGTTCATTAAGTAATAAAACGGGGATGTAGTTATTCATTTTGTCACCTCCAAAATTAAGATTTATTATAACGACTCCATATAGGTTTGTAAAGTAAAAAAAAGCAATAATTTTAACAAAAAAATTATTGCTTAATATTAATCATTTTTATTCTTAAATTGAAGGATAATTGGTGTACCATCTAAGTCGATAGCTTTTCTTATTTCATTCTCTAAATATCTTTCATAAGAGAAGTGAACTAAGTTCTTATTATTTACCTCCAAAGTAATTTTGGGCGGACAAATACCTGTTTGATGAACAAAATATATTCGTAATCTTTTTCCCTTGTACGAAGGCGGATTATGCACGGCTACTGCTTCATTAATAATATCATTTAAGATACTTGTTTGAATTTCTTTATGATTATTATTATAAGCATTTAGTATTTCAGGCATCAATTCACCAATACGTTTTTTGGTTAAAGCTGATACAAAAACACATCGCATATAAGGCATAAATTGAAATTCATTTTTAATCTTTTCTTTCCATGTTTTAATTGCCTCATTAGGGTTTGAAATCGTATCCCATTTATTAACAGCCAAGACAATAGCCTTACCTGATTCAATAACATAAGAGGCTATATGTTTATCATGTTCAATTATACCTTTTTCACCATCAATTACTAATACGCAAACATCACTTCGATCGATGGCTTTCATACTACGAAGAAAAGAATATTTTTCAATATCTTCGTAAATCTTACCCTTTTTACGCATTCCAGCCGTATCTATTAAAGTATATGTCGAACCATTATACTTAAATTTAGTATCAATAGCATCTCTGGTTGTACCTGCTACATCAGAGGTAATTAACCGATTTTCATTTAGTAAGGCATTAATTAAACTGCTTTTACCAACATTTGGTCGACCAATAAAGCAAAATTTCAAATTATCATCGACAATTTCCACGCTTTCTGGAAGCATGTTATAAATCATTTTAAGTAATTTATCAAATCCCAAATTGTGCTCAGCGGATACCGCTAAAACATTTTCAAAACCAAGTTCATAATATTCGTATACTTTATCTTCGCGTTGTTTATTATCAATTTTATTAACTAAAACGATTACCGGTTTTCCACTTTTATGTAACAAGCTTTGAACCATTTTATCTTCATTAGATATTTCTGTAAGACCATCAACTACAAAAAGGATTAAATCAGCTTCATCAATTGCAATATTAGCTTGAATTAATACTTCTTTACCAAAGGAAGTATCCTCTAAAGTAATACCACCTGTATCGACTAAATGAAACGATTTATCCGAAATATTAACGGTACCATATATTCGATCTCGTGTAACCCCAGGTGTATCTAATATTATTGCCTTTTTTTCTTTAATCAAACGATTAAAAATAGTACTTTTACCAACATTAGGTTTGCCGATTAAACATACTGTTTGCATAAAAACCTCCGGTTATCTATAATAACATACTTTTTAAATTAATTACATATGCCAGGTAAATTAATTATTGAACCATCTGCATCATAATCAAATGATACGCGAGTATTTAAATTACTTAATCTATAAACCTTTAAATCACTAGGTTTATAAGGCGTATTTTTAAACATATAGATAAATTGCTTACTAACTTTAGTTCCTGTTGGACCATTTGGAGCAAGACACGGAACATCACTATGCGCTGCGATTTTCCAGTTATTTAAGTAATTAATACCTTCTTGTGTAATGCTAGACAATCCTTCAAATGCACCTTCATAAAAATTAGATGATCCCGTATGATAGGAAGAATACATTAAGAATCTTGATGTAATAGATGGTTCCCAATCCTTTATTGCTTTAAAAGATTTTAGACTTGTACAGTTTTTAAATGCCGCACCAATCGTAACATAATGTGATGAACCATTTGTTATATACCATTTGCCTAATTTCCACCCACTAATTCCATCTATATTAGTTAAATTACGCATATCATAGAAGATACCATCAATACTATTAACTTTCTCAACATTCCATCCAGATAGGAAGTCAACATTCGTTAATGCCCGATTATCTTCAAAAGTTGAACACAAATTAGTTAAACTGGCTGTATTCCAACCATCTAAACCAATTAAATTACCTAAATTCGTGGTTCCATAAAAGGTAAAGGCCATAGAAGTTACTTTACTAGTATTCCAACCAGATAAATCAGCAGAAGTTAAATTACCATCATTATAGAACATATAATATAAACTGGTAACATTCTCAGTATTCCATCCTTTTAAATCAATCTTTTTTAAAGTACTTAAATTAGAGAACATATTATTCAAATCAGTTATATATCTTAAATTCCAATTACGAGCATAGATATATTGAATTCCCTCCATACCAGTAAACATCTTTTCAATATTTGTTACGTTAGACATATCCCAACTATTTAAAGATAATGTTTTAATATTTTGATTTTTATAGAACATGTAAGACGTATCATTTACATTACTAGTATCCCACTGACTAAGTCCTTCAATCGTTTTTAAATATTTAAGAGCAGTATATGAATTGCCATCAAACATATGTGCTGAATTCGCATTTAAATAAATACTATTCGTACTTACTGGTGTATAGTAATAAACTAGACCATTTCCCATCGGAAATACTTCAAATGGTTGATCACAACTAGCATTTGAAGAACTAGCTAAATTAGCTTTTTTAGTACCACTTGCTAAATAAGTATTATAACATTCTTGTCCTTCATAACATCTTCTTAAGTCCCAACTAATTGAAGAAGTCATAGATTGAATAGAATATAAAGCAATATCATTTAATTTTTGGGCAAAAGAAGTACCCGTATCTAACATTACACAACCATTATTTCCGGTACTAGGCTCAGAACCAGAACCACCTGGTACAGGCACTGGAGGAACTGGTGGCACATATGGTGCGGGATCTCCTTGAATTGTTTCACTACAAAAATATTTTTCGAAACGATCTAATTCGTTTTCATGGATTCCAACTTCAGATAATTTATCTACATCTCGTACAATACATGATCCTGCTCTTTCATTACGAACATAAACACTAACAAACAAATCATGATAATTTGGTTCTAAATCTAAGTCTGTAACATCCTCAAGAGAATATAAATACATCGTTCTAGTAGTATCTATTTCGTAAAAATTATCCGTTCCATAGCTTTCGCCAGCAGCAATAATTAAATCAAAATTACTTTCAATCATTTTTAATTGCAAATTTCTTTGAATTCCACGCATACTAATAACGCCAATAAAGGCCAATATTGCAATTATAACGATAACTGCCAGTAACTCGACTAATGTAAATCCTTTTTTATTCATACGTAACCTCTCTTACTCTTTTTTTAGAGATTTGCCGTTAACTATATCGTAAAGTCTTTTTAAATCTTGTCCGTTATAAATATTATCACCATTTAAATCACTATTAGCCTTAGTTATAGATACTTTTAAAGAACCATTAACATAAGATTGATATAACTGATAATCCTTATTGCCTATCTCACCATCATTGTCGATATCTCCTAGTTTAATACAATAGTAATTAGTAAATTTATCATAATTATCTTCGGTCATTATATTTATCAAATCATTTTTACTAGCAATTTGATTAATACATGCAGCCACGCGACGATTTTCAATATAAATCAATATTTTAAGATTTTTATATTCATCAGGAACCTCTAATCCCTCTGATACTAAATCATTAACCTGAACAGTATAAGGCAATGATGTAGTGATATTTTCACCATAACTTTTAGCACTATTTATAATCATGCTTAAATCACTTTTAACAATTTCAATATCAACCTTATTACGAACACCAGTTAAACTAGTAACGGCAATTAATGCAACAATCCCAATTACCACAATAACGGCAATAAGCTCAACTAATGTAAATCCTTTTTTATTCATATTATCTCCTTTAAATGCTATTTTGAATAATAGTTAATACTTCATCTCTACCCTTTTTAGTAATTGTAGAGAATGGAATAAATGATTCACTATCATCTAGACTAAATGCATTTTTAATCAATTTATCTTGTTTAATACGACCATTCTTAGATACTTTATCATACTTAGTAGCTATAATCTTAACCTTCAAATTATAATACTTTAAAAAATTATACATTAAAATATCATCCTCAGTTGGCTTATGACGATAATCAACAAGTAAAAAAACTATTTTAAGATTATCTCGTGTTTTTAAATAATCTTCAATCATCATACCAAACTTAGCTTGAAGTTCTTTTGATACAGAAGCATATCCATAACCGGGTGCATCGATAAGATAAAACGCACCATTAATATGATAAAAATTTAAAGTTTGCGTTTTTCCCGGTTTTGATGAAGTATGTGCATAGTTTTTTCTTTCAATTAAAGTGTTGATAAAACTACTTTTACCTACATTACTTCTTCCAACAAGTAAATACTCTGCCTGATGGTCTTCAGGATATTGACTACGACGAACAGCAATAAGGGGTTCATCTACTTTTAATATTTCCATATCATTCACCAAATAAATTATATATTAAATAGCGTTTATTTGCAACTTATTAAAACGCTTGCATACAATCTAAATATGAATAAAGAAAGGATGAATCCAACGATATTTTCCTTGACTTCCGTATTAGTTGGGATGCTAATTACAGATGAACTATCTTATGTAGAACTAAATGCTTTAGGTAATTGGCTAGTTTTACTTGGTGATTATTTATTAACCTACGCTTCACAAGAATACTTAATACTGCAAAATCAAATGAATCTTCAAAACCAAAATAAACAAGATGAGTTATCTTTCCTGTATAGCGCGCTTAAAAAAATGGAAAAAGAAATTGAACAGATAAAAAAAGAAACTAATTAAAGTTTCTTTAAAATATCTTTAGATGCTACAAGACCCGTAGCGGCAGCCGTAACAATATTACCAGCTTTACCAGATCCATCACCAATAAAGTAAATATTTTTGCCATCTAATTTAAAATTATTATCGGTAGTTATCTCATTAGAGAAAAATTTAATTTCTGGTCCATATAATAGAGTTTCATCATTATTAACACCAGGAATAATCTTATTTAATTCATCCAACCCTTCAAGAATATTCATTAAAATTCTTTGAGGTAAAATAAGTGCTAAATCACCTGGAACAACATCTTCTAAAGTTCTTTCAATATATAACTTTGATAATCTTTTTTCAGTACTTCTACGATGGCCTCTTAAATCCTTTAGTGATTGAATAATTGGCTTACCATCACCTAAAACATTTGCAATTCTAGCAATACTTTCACCATATTCTCTAGTATTGGTTACCGGTTCAGTTAAATTAACTTTAGAAATGAAAGCAAAGTTAGAATTTGGACTTTTAACCTCCTTTAAAGAATGACCATTAACACAAATAAAGCCATAATAGTTTTCTTTTGTTACATAACCACCAGGGTTAGTACAGAATGTTCTTATTTCATCACCATAAGTTTTAGTTCTAATAAAGATTGTTGGATCGTAAATAACATTTGTTAATTCTTCAAGGATTTCCTTTCTTACTTCAACACGTACACCAATTTCAATACTTTTTGATGTATATTCAATCTTATTTTTGTCAGCAAACTCTTGAACCCATTTAGCACCAGTACGACCTGGAGCTACAATAACAAATTTAGCTTTAAAGGTTTCTTTCTTTGTTATAACATCATATTCATTTTCACTAATTGTAAGAATATCTTCAACATTTGTATTAGCTCTAACATCTACACCTGCATCTTTTAAATAATTAGTTAAATCAGCAATATAACCAGGTAAATGATCAGAACCCAAATGTTTTTGTTTAATTAATAATAAACGATCACCCAATTTGGTAACTTCTCTTTGAATAGCCTTAGCTTCCTCCATATTTGAAGGATATACTTCTGAATCCATCTTAAATTTATTAAAAATTTCTTCAGTTTCATCAATTAAGTCATAAGCTTCTTGTTCTTTCATATATTTGAACAAATCAGATTTACCCAATTTAGGAATGAAATTTAATTTACCATCAGAGAAGGTACCAGCTCCACCAAAGCCAGACATTATCTGACAAGGATTGCAATTTTGACAAGCAATATGTAATTTATTCATCGGACAAACTCTTTTATCAGCAAAAGGTCCTTTATCTAAAAGTAAGACTTTTAAATCTTTTTTTTCTTCAATTAATTTGTAAGCAGCAAATAAACCGGCAGGTCCTGCCCCTACAATAACTACATCATACATAATAACTCCTTCTACATTGGTAATTTCATATTACCATTAGCAACTTGTTTCATCATTTCTTTCATTTGTTCAAATTGCTTTAATAAACGATTAACATCTTCAACTGAACTTCCACTACCCTTAGCAATACGCATTTTACGTGTTGCCTTAATGATTTCAGGATGTTTTCTTTCATATGGTGTCATGGAAGTAATTATAGCCTCAATATGAGCCATATCCTTAGGATTAATACTAATATCACCTACACCCATCTTTCGTGCTCCAGGAAGCATTTTTAAGATATTTTCCAGTGGTCCTAGTTTTTTGATTTGATGAAGATTATGTAAGAAATCTTCTAAATCATATTTGCCTTTGCGCATTTTAGCAATGTCAGCCTTAGCATCATCTTCATTTAAAACTTCTCCCACTTTATCGGCAATGGATAATAGATCGCCCATATCAAGAATTCTTTCAGCCATTCTAGTTGGATTGAATTCTGATAAACCATCTAATTTTTCAGAATCACCAATAAACTTAATTGGTACATTAGTTAAATGTCTTACACAAAGTGCAACACCACCTTTAGTGTTACTATCCATTTTCGTAATAATACATCCGGTTAATGTTAATTTATCATTAAATCCATTTATAACATTAATAGCATCTTGACCAACCATGGCATCAATTACTAAGATTTTTTCATGAACATTAAAATTATCTTCGATATCTTTTAATTCTTGCATCAAAGTTTCATCAATTTGCAAACGTCCAGCGGTATCAATAATTACGTAATCTAAATGATTTTCTTTGGCAAATTCCAAAGCATCTTTAACGATTTCAACTACTTTCTTAGTATCTTTCTTAAAAACTGGAACATCAATCTGTTTACCTAAAACTTCAAGTTGTTCGATAGCAGCTGGTCGATAGATATCACAAGCAACTAATAAAGGTTTTTTCTTATAGTGCTTACGAACATAATTAGCTAATTTTCCAGCCGTAGTAGTTTTACCACTACCTTGAAGACCGGCTAACATTAAAATCGTTGGGTTCTTGGAGGTTTCTAAAGGTGCCGATTTATCCCCAAGCAAAGAAATTAATTCATCATGAACAATTTTAATAAAGACTTCGTCTGGTTTTAAGCTTTTAGCAACATCCATACCTAAAGCTTTATTTTTAACTATCTCCGTAAATTCCTTGACTACTTGATAATTAACATCCGCCTCTAAAAGAGCCATTCTAATTTCACGAATCGCTTCATTAATATTATCTTCAGTAATTTTACCCATGCCTTTAATATTTTTTATGGCATTTGATAATCTATCTCCTAAGTATTCAAACATTTTTAATACCTCATTTCAACATATATATTTTATCATATTAGAATTATATTTAAAATAAAAAAGTATCCAAGGGATACTTAAAATATTATAAGTTATTGGTCTTTTTTCTTATCCACATTGATAGCATTTGAAGTTTATCAAAAATAAAGATACTACAAATAAATAATACTATAAAGAATAATAATGTATCTTTGTTGAAGTATTGAATACTAAAGAAGTCATACATTTTTGTTGCGGCTAAAATGAACCCACCTACTAAAACAATCATCATGATGGCTCTAACAATGTTGTATTTACGACATAGATTATTTAAGAAAATAAAGCCTGTTGTTGCCGTTAAGAAAACCGTTAAAGTACTACATAATGCTGGATCTAAACCAAATTGTTTTTCAAATAGTTTAATAATAACAACATTAAAGACAACTGTTAAGGCACACGGGAAAGCCCGGAGTAAAGCTTTAGCCAAGAAATTACCCTTAACTAATTCTTCGTTTTTTTCAAGCGCAAGTAAGAAAGATGGAACTGATATTGTAAACATCGTAATTAAAGTTAAGTGAACTGGAATAAAGAAATATTCAGTGTTCATAAAGATACAGCAAAGAATTAAAATAATCGTAAAAATCGTTTTATTTAATAACAATGCACTACTTCTTCCGATGTTGTTTATACTACGTCTACCCTCTTTTAAAATGAGCGGTAAATCATCAACCTTATTATCTAACAAAACAAACTGTGATACGTTTTTAGCAGCATCAGAACCCGATGCCATAGCAATTGAACAGTCAGCAGTTTTAAGAGCTAAACAATCATTAACACCATCCCCAGTCATTGCTACTTTATGGCCTTTCTTTTGTAAAGCTAGAACTATTTTTTTCTTTTGATCTGGTTTAACCCGACCAAAGATATTATATTCCTCGACTAAGTTTGGAATATCTTCATCAACAACTTCAGAAAAATCAATAGCTTTAACATTTTCAATACCAACTTTCGAAGCAATTGAAGCTACAGTCGTGGCATTATCACCACTAATTATTTTTACTGTTATACCTTCCTTAGCTAGATATTCTAATACTTCGTCAGCATTTTTCTTAATCTTATCTTGAACTAAAATATAACATATTGGTTTAACATTATCGATGTTTTGAAAACTATCATTACTTTTTGTTAGAACAAGAACACGATAATCTTCTTGATATTCTTTTACCTTTTCATCAACTTTCTTGAGTAAATTTTCGGGGCTTCCTAAATAATAATTAGCATCTCTGAAAGATAATCCACTATATTTTCGTTGTGATGAAAACGCAAGTGAGTCAAGTACATTTAAATGTTCTTCAGCTACTACTTTCTTCTTAATAGCTTGCATTGTCAAACTATTATCATCAATGTTACCAATATATTTACCAAGAAGTTTTAAAGCTTCTTCTTTTTCATAACCATCGCATGGTATTACTTTATAAAGATCCATTTCTCCAGTCGTTATAGTACCCGTTTTATCAAGAGCAATAACATCAACACGAGCTAAGTTTTCAATAGAATATAAATCTTGAACTAATACATTATATTTTTTAAGTCTTATAACACTAACAGCCATCGCAGATGAGGTTAATAATACCAAACCTTCAGGAATCATTCCAATCAAAGCACTAACTGTACTCATAATGGAATTAGGTACATTATTATTCGAAATACCTAATTGATTGATAAACAATAAGATGCCAATTGGAATCAAACAGAAACTTAATACTTTAACTAATTTATCAAAGGAATTATAAATAACAGAATTGGTTTTCTTAACATATTTAGCTTCACTAGTAATCCGTGAAATAAAGTTATCTTTTCCTACATGTATTACTTGAACATAACATTTGCCACTGACAATAAATGATCCACTGAGGATTTCATCACCTTTTTCTTTTGTAATGGCTTTAGTTTCACCAGTAATAAATGATTCATTTACTTCAACTTTTCCAGATAAAACTTTAACATCAGTAACTACTTGATTACCTAGTTCATAAATACATACATCATCTAGAACCAAATCTTCTTGATTAACTTCGATAATCTCATCGTCACGAAGAACCTTTATTTTACTTTGAGCTAAAACATTTAACTTTTCAATTGTATTTTTAGCATATATAGATTCAATAATACTAATAATGGTGTTGGTTACGGCTACACCAACAAATAAACAGTTTTTAAGACCATATAAAAACTTACCACTAAAAACACTACCAATAAGTACCATTAAGGCTAACACAATATTTAAAATATTGAAGTATGTAATAGAATGTTCTTTAATTATTTCTTCGTTAGTTTTAGTTTTGGGTACAGACGAAACATTACTTTGACCATTCTCTATTTTTAATTTAACTTCACTGGAAGTTAATCCAACAATATTCTCTTTCATAAACTACCTCAAAATCATAAATATTATAACACGATTATTATATAATATGCATAAAAAAAGATAAGTTATTGACTTAACTTATCTCCTTCTTCGAGCATATAGGTTATAAAAATTCCATAACCTTTATTAGGCTCGTCTAAAACCACATAATTCACAGCCCCTATTAACTTATTATTTTGAATAATGGGTGATCCACTCATGCCTTGAACAATGCCACCGGTTTTAGCCAATAAACGCTCATCAGTAATCTCAAATAAGATATTTTTTTGTTTAGCATTTTTATTTATTTTAATAATATTGATATTAAAAGTTTCAACTGTTGAATTTTTAATAACCGTTTTAATTTCGGCTTTGCCGATTTTGACATCATCAATATTACCTATCTCATATAAATACTTATCTTGATAATTATTATTATAATTACCAAAAATACCTTTCGTCGAATTAGTCTCAATATTACCGTAGATATTATTTTCATTGATGGAAGCATTCTTACTTCCGGCTTTTCCTGCTCGACTTTCATTGATACTTGTTATGGATGAGGAAAAAATATAACCACCATTTATTTTAACCTCGTTTAAACTATCCGAAGCCGTTATTTGATGACCTAAGGCACCATAAATATTAGTTTCTGGATCAATATAAGTTAATGTACCAATGCCAGTTATTTTATCTTTAACATATAAACCAGTTTTATATTTGCCACCTTGATAAATTAGTTTTAGCTTTGTGTTAAACACCTGATCATTTCGCATTATTTGTAAAGTAATATAACTATCATGAACATATTTACTTAACAAATGATTCATACTATCAATGTCTTCAATTTTTTCATTATTAATACTTAGAATATAATCACCAGCTTTAATATCGGGATTTCCTTTATTATATTCACCATTTATTTTATAAAAACCAGCGACCATGACACCTTGGGCATCAACCTCAATACCAATGGATTCTCCCCCTACAATAACTTTCGAAGAGTAAGCAAAGATATTAAATGGCCAAAATAAAATAGTGAGTAATATTATGATTTTCTTTTTCATAGTTACCTCACTATTATTATTTACATTCTAAAAGATATTATTTTGGTAATAATTGGTTATTCTTTTGCTTCATTAACATCAAAGTCTTTTAACTCACCATTTTCAGTAAGAATTTTATTGACTTTATCGGTTGCATCTTTTAATTTATTAGAACAATATTTAGCTAATTCCATAGCCTCAGTATATTTTTTTATGGCATTATCTAGATCAACATTACCACTTTCAAGTTCTTTTACAATAGCTTCAAGTTTTTCTAAAGCTCCTTCAAAAGTTTTTTCTTTCATTTTTAACCTCCATTACTTTTGCATTAATATTACCATCTTTAAGACGAATATTTAATGTATCTTCCTTTTTTACTTTCTTAATTGAATTTATAACTTTATCATCAATACTTACGACACTATAACCTTTTTCTAACAAACCCAATGGATTTAATAGTTCAAGACTCTTAACTAACAGATTAAAGTCTTTATATGGTTTATCTAATATCATAAGTGGATTTTTAAGAATATAACTATCCATTAAATGATTAAATCTTAAATTCTTATCATTGGTAATACCCACTAAGTTCTTTTTTAAAGAATCTATTAAATTATCAAGTTTTTGTTCTTTAATCTCATACATACTCATCGGATTTTTCAGAATATAACTTCTTTTAAATCGTTCAAGCATAATAAACTTTTGATTAACCATATTTTTAATATTTTTATTTAAACGAATGGTAAAGCCATCAATAACATTTAAAACATCTAAAATTGTCGGTACGGCCATCTCTGCGGCTCCGGTTGGTGTTGGTGCCCGAAGGTCAGCCACAAAATCAGCAATTGTAAAGTCTATTTCATGCCCTACAGCGCTTATTACTGGGGTCTGACACTCAAATATAGCTCTAGCTACAACTTCTTCATTAAAAGCCCATAAATCCTCAATAGAACCACCACCCCGACCGACAATCAAGGTATCAAGATGATATGTATCAGCAACTTTGATTTGCTTTACAATATTTTCTTTAGCGCCTTCGCCTTGAACTAATGATGGGAATAAAATTACTTCACATATTGGATATCGTCTTTTAATAGTCGACATAATATCTTTAACTGCCGCGCCAGTTGATGCTGTTACAACACCAATCTTAGTTGGATACTTAGGAATTGGCTTTTTATATTTTTCATCAAATAAGCCTTCAGCTGCTAACTTTTTCTTGAGTTTTTCGTACTCAATGAATAATTTACCAATACCATCCATTTCCATTTTTTCAACATAGATTTGATAAGAACCAGTAGCGGGATATGCCGATATTCTTCCTTCAACTAAAACACTCATTCCATCTTCTGGTACAAAAGATAAATCTTTAGCATAACTTTCAAACATAACGGCACTTATTCGTGAAGTATCATCTTTTAAGGTAAAATATAAATGGCCCCGAGTATGATTTTTGAAGTTAGATATTTCACCACATAGATAAATCTTATGCAAAAAAGAATCATTATCTAGCAATGATTTTATATAACTATTAATTTCCGAGATTTTTAAATACTCGTGATCCATTTTATTCCTTTATTACTTTGTCAAGAACCGCATTAATCATTTTGCGAACATTATCATCACTATATTTCTTAGATAATTCAATAGCTTCGTTTACTACGACAACATCCGGAGTATCAGTATACTTAATTTCATATATCGCCATTCTAAGAATAGCAGCTCCTGTTTTATCAATCCGATCAACAGTCCATTTTTCCATATATTTATTAGCAAGACTATCAATAGTATCTTTATAAGTAGTAACACCATAAACAATCTCTTTTACAAATTCATTATCTACTTCTAAATTACTCTTAATTAAATAATCAATATCATATTCCATTTGTCTTTCATTACAAATGTCAATTTGATATAGAATAATCATTGCTTTTTCTCTTAATTCACTTCTTTTGTATGTCATCTTAATACTCCTTGGTTACATATATAAATATAACATAAAAACAAAAATAATTGAACTATATAAATAATTCAATTATTTTTAATATTAATCCCAAATCGCTTTTAAAGTATGATTCTTAGTTTGTGTTACAACAGTATCGGATGTAACAAAATATGGTTCATATGCCGTAGCATTTGGTCCTTCTTCTAATTGAATGTTAGTGAATGCTGCGCTTCCAAAAACACCATTATTATTCAATAAATAACGATTTGTATATCCTAGGAAACGATAATTAGCTGCCGTTTCATACAATGTTGATGGAGTTGTGCCAGTAAAAGAAAATGATCTTAAATCTCCAGGTTGAATATAATAACCGGTATAAAAACCAACACTTGTTGAATAACCACTTACCCCACTATATAATAAGAATCCTAAATTATTTGAATAAGTTGTATCATAAGTTGGTAGTGCGTACCCATCAACATCATAAGACATTGTATATTGGGTACTTGGTTTTAAGTTTGCAAGAACGTATGCATTATTAAATACAACCGATGCCCACATCGAAACATTAGTGCCATTTTGAATACCAGCAATTAATGATTTAGCAACATTAATCTTATTCTTACCATTCCAGCCTCTAAAAGTATGACCAGACCATGTTGGTGTTGGAAGCGGTCCATAGGTATCTCCTACCGTAACTGTTTTACTACTAGTGGATACACTTCCGCCATTAGCATCAAAGGTAACAGTATAAGTGTCATCACTTACAGAACAAACCGGCGTTGCCCTTAACTTGTATATAAAAGAAACGCCTACTTGGGTATCTTGATTAGCATTTAAATTAAATGCTTTGACAGTTAATGCTAAATTCTCATAAACAGCAGTTCCTGTTGAAGCAACTTTTAATATGGTATTAAACCTCGTTATAGTATTAATACTACGAAGCGATTGACTATGTGAGGTATTAGTAGAGACAATCTGTGCTTTTATGGAATCAGCTACATAACCATAGCGCGTACCTACAGCATCAATCAAAACTGTACACCTACATCCAGCTTGACCTTGTACACCTATATTAAGTGCACAACTGGATTGTGCAATACTGTTACCAGCAAATCCTTGGGCCATTTCCGCTCTTGATATATATGAATCAGTAAAATTCGTTGTAGATGCTGTATTAGCAGTTATTACACAATTGGTAGCATTAGATAAAAAAGTACATCCTCTTTGGACAGTCATATTAGCGTTAGCAATATTTGAAGGATCACCAATACTACCTATTGATTGAGTATAATATGCGTATGAGGCACCACCAAGTAATAATAGAAATCCTATAATAGATATTAAAGGAGCAATAAGTTTTTTTATTTCTTGGGATTCTTCCATACAAACGCTCCTTTCCACTATAAATAATTATATGTTATTAACAGATAAAAAGCAACCGGCTGGTTGCTTTATTTATCTACTCATTCCCTCTTTAAACATTCGATTTTGAATAAATTTCATTTCCAGAAATTTACCGGTTTTAATTAAATTATCTAAAAAGTAAGCGTATAATTTAGCATTTAAATGTTTTTGATATTTATTAATTAAAATACCCTCTAATTTCTCAACTTCATCTAAGCATATCATATAATCACTATCTGATGATTCATCATTATCAGTAATTACATTGACTACATAAACAAGTTTCTGATATCTTAATAAGAATTTTTTCATCAAAATTCTTTGAATTTGTTCTGGATCATATAAAACTAAGTTACTAATAGCTAAATATTTTCCGGTTTTATTTTTGGGATTAAATTGATATCCATCTTTAATGTCAATTTTTTTAATGGTTTTTTTTGTATCTAAACTGCTTATTATATACTTACTCATTTTTATCCTCCAAGAGATCGGGACGCATTTCTTTAGTTATGCGAATTGCTTCACTTTTGTTAAATTCATCAATTTTCTGATGATTACCAGAAAGAAGAACCTCTGGTACCTCATACCCTTCATATTCTCTTGGTTTTGTATAAACAGGATAATCTAGTAAATTATCATTAAAACTTTCGTTTGTTAGAGATTCATCAGTTATAACACCAGGAATTAATCTAACTACCGAATCAATGATGGCCATCGCTGGTATTTCACCACCAGTTAGTACATAATCTCCAATTGATATTACTTCATCAACGTAGTTTTTTATTCTTTCATCGATGCCTTCATAATGACCGCATATAATTATCAAATGTTCATATGTTTTTAGTCTTTTAGCATGCTCTTCCTTATATAAAATACCTTTAGGATCCATAAGTATAACATGCGATTTATCAGTTTTAATTTCTCTTAAAGCACTTACTATTGGATCAACCATGATTACCATGCCGGCACCGCCACCAAAGGCTGTGTCATCAACTTGACCATTTTTTAGTTTAGTATATTTACGGTAATCAATTAAGTTAATAGTTACCTTTTTGTCATTAATAGCCCTTTTAATAATGGATTCATTGATAAATCCATCAAACATATTAGGAAACAGTGTTAAAATATCTATTTTCATAATCTTAACTCCCCGACATCACTAACTATTAAAACACCCTTATTTATATCTATTTTTTTAACATACTTATCAATTACTGGGATGATTAATTGGCCATCTTTAACAAATAAATTGTTTTTATTATACAACACTTCTTTAATTGTTCCAACCTTTTTATTACTTTCATCAATAATTTCTAAATTAAATAATTCAGAAGTAAAATAATCAATATTTATATACTCATCGCGATTAATAAAAAGCTCTTTTTTTAAGATGTTATCAACTTGAGATATATCACTAATTTCTTTAAATCCGAGAATATAGTGATTGTTATTCTTTTTAATCGAATTAATAGTGTATTGAGCATCATTAATATACAAATAATGACCTAATTGTAAAATATCTTCCAAATGATTAGTTTGTAAAGAACATTTTACTTCGCCTTTGATACCAAATACACCAGTAATATAACCAACAAATACCATCTTATTAGTCATAAACACCACTCATAATAATCGAAGCAGCAACCGCAGCATTTAAACTCTCACATTGCTCAGTCATCTTTATATAAACAAAGTAATCACATAATTCCTTCAATTCGATCGAAAGTCCAGCACCTTCATTACCAATAAGAACAGCACAATCTTTACCTTTTAAGTATTGGACGTTTTTACCTCTTCGAACATCAGTACCGGCAATTATATAACCTTTCTTTTTTAAAAGACTAATCATTGAAAATAAATCATCTTTAATAATATTAACTTTAAATATCATTCCTTCACTACTTCTGATTACTTTATCATTATAGTGATCAACAGTATCTTTAGAAAGAATTATTGTATTAAAATTAAAAGCAACGGCACTTCTGATCATTGTGCCTAAATTACCGGGATCTTGGATTCGATCAAGCATCAATACATTTCCTTTTATATCATCGGGAATAATATAATTACATACAGCTATAATTTTAGGTGGTGTTGTTAAGTCAGATAATCTACTCATAATGTTTTCATTAACGGTATATGTTGGAACACTATATTGACGGTCTTCAACAGTAATAATTTCACGCACTATCCCTTTATTTAATGCCTCTTCGACTAGATGATCACCTTCAACTAAAAATAAATGTTCAATATCACGATATTTTTTCATTTTTAGTTTTGCCCAGTTAATGACTTTTTCATTATTGATACTACTTAACTTCATTTTTTTAATGCCTTTCTTAAATTTTTATAATTAGGACATGCTTCCTCAACTATTTTCCAAAACTTCTTTGAATGATTTCCTTCATAAAAATGAGCCATCTCATGAATAATAACATAATCAATTTGTTCAACCGGTTTTTTAATAAGTTCACTATTTAATGTAATAGTTTTAGCTAAACGATTACAAACACCCCATCTTGTTCTCATTGAACGAATCTTTAATCTAAAATCAGGTAAATTATTAAAACAGTTTCGACAAATATCAATTTCTTCTTGAAAAACACGTTTCGTCTCAGATGCTAGAAAATCATCTAAAGATGCTTGATCTTTAGCATATACATATTCACCATTTATTTGGACTTCATCAATTTCATCGTTTAAACTAACGGTGTATTTAGATCCCAATAACCAGAATTCTTCATTATACTTTCTTTTTTCCAAGTTCTTTTCATACATTTTAATAAGTGATGTTTCACTTTTTCTAATAATATGAAGTATTTCATCAGTCGAAGTTCTTTTAGGAACAGTAGCCACCAAAACACCTTCGTTATTAAAACGAAGATAAATATTTTGATTGTTTTTATAAACAATTTGCAAATATACTGGATAGTTTCCTAAATTTATATTCATACCATTATTTTATCATATTATTAACAAAAAAAATAGGCATTTGCCTATTTATTGTTTTTGGTTCTAACTAATTTTTTGGCTGAACTATTATTGCTATGTAACATTCTTGCTTGTTTTTCAAATGATTCTCTTTCCCTTAAGTTTTGTAGATGTTCTTGTAATTCTAAAGGTAACGAACTAATATTGACGGGTATATTACATAAAATTAAATCAGTATTGTCTTTAATAAAATCAGCCACTTCGTCTTGATTATCGATATTGTTTAAATTTGGTTCTTTATAAATTACTCGGTATCCAAAACGATTATCAAGTAAAACAATTCTAATATTAAATAAGTCCCTTTTAATTTCTAAACTATTCTTTATTTTATCTAATGTTAGGCGATATTCATCAATAAAACTTAATAGATTAAATAAAAAATTATCAGAATAAGAAACACATTTTTTTAATGATTCTTTATTTGAGGTATAATACGGTAAATAATCAACTACTTTAATTACATTTTCCTTTTTTTCTACTCTAACAACATAATGATGACTACGTTTAAGTGGAATCGTACGATGTAAATATAAATCTAGAAAAGTATTATTATTAAATTTTAATAGATTGGTTGAAAGCTCAATGTCATCAAAAGAAAAACGACTCATATGTTTAATATGTTCTTTAGAAAACAAATCAATATCATCATGAATTCCATATTTTAGATTTCGATTTAATCGATCTATATAATTACTACCATTAATATTAATATCAAATAATGGATAAAAATAAGAATTTAATAATTGAACATAATCAAGCATACTAATGGTTTCTTCATTAGGTTCTACCATATTATGCAAATAATTATCTGATATATAATTCTTAATATCCGAAATATTATTAAAATTTTCCATAAATCCCCCTTTAAGGTATGTTATATATTACTAACAATATAATTAAAAGTCAAGTTTGACTATTTTATTAAATTGTTAAGTGTCTGAGCCTTACTATCCCAAGAATTAGCCAAAGCTTCCTCGAGCTCTTTATCTAAATACTTTTGATCATTAATCTTTTCAATTGTGGAATCAATCTTATCCATGAAATCTTGATGATTACGTCCGATTATAACACTTTTATACTTTTGACATTCATGCATATTGGTTGTTAAAATTGGTCTTTGACTAGCCATATACTCAAAGATCTTAATCGGATTTGTGGCCTTAGTAATATCATTTATTAAAAATGGAATAATTAGTAAATCGCTATTATGTGTATATTTAAATAATTCATTATATTTTTTGGGGCCTAAAAAGCATACATTCCTATTGCTTAAAACTTTTGATTTTTCTAATGAATCATCTAAAGTACGACCAATTAGAATAAAAGCATAATGTGGATATTTCTTGGCACATTTATTCATTAGTTCATAATCAAACCACGAAGCTAAGGCACCATAATATAAAATTACCTTTTGAAAATGATGCTTAATATCCTTCATATCCTTAGGCACTCTATTATACTCTTTATGAAAATCTTTCACCCAAACACCATTTGTTATAAAAGCATAATTCTTTTTGCGATACTTTTTAACTTCTTGATATAAATTATCCGCGGAAGCTACTACATAAGTATCTTTATTTTTTAATAAAAATTCGTGTTTTGAAATATAATCATCACTATAGTTTTCAACAAATTTAGGATTAAAATCATCAATAAACTCATATAGAATTTTATTTTTATGTCTTAAAGCATATTTAACATCTTTCATTGTAGATACTGCATCCACAGAATATGTATGAAATATTTTCTTATATTTATCTAATGACATGATATATTCATATTCACTAGTGACATATAAGTTCTTAGATTTTTTCCTTATCCCATAGCATTTATCTAAAGAAGGATATCTTGTACAAAAGAAAACAATATTACCGGGTATTTTACTTAATGCTTTAGACATTTGATGCTCTCTTTGAAATAATACTTCATTCCAAATAAAAAATGGATAAAAAACATAAACGTTTTTATAATTTCTTTTCAATAATAATTTAATTTTAATTCGTGAAATCTTAATTAATATTTTTTTTGCTAAATTCTTGATTGCTCTCATATTGTCCTACTTCTTTATTGCCTTTAATAAAGGTTTCAATCTCTCATTCCAATCGGCATTCTTTATTATACCATCTATCTTTTCATGATTATTAACTCTATTTGCTAATGATTTTTCAATACCTTTTTTAAATTCACTATAAGTATGATAAAAATTGACAATCCCTTTAAAATGGCCCAATTCATCCCAATAAGTACTAACTATATTCTTCTTAAAAAATAAATACTCATATATTTTAACAGGATCAATTCGCTCAATTATACTCGTTATATTAAATGGTATTAATAATAAATCGCTTTCTTTAATTGCCTCGGGTACTCTTTCATGTTCTACAGGACCTAAAAAATGAATATTCTTTTGTTTATTGTCCTCAATAAAATGCTGCATCTTACTAACTATGGGACCAATAATGTAAAAATGAAAATTGGGATTATCGATAGCATATTTAATAATGTTAGCAAAATCAAAATATGTTTCTACAATACCAATATAAACAGCATTTGGTTTTTTAAAATTAAATTTGGTTCTATCGTAATTACTATAAGTATCTTTATCATAACCATTACGTATCAAAAGAATCTTTTTGGGGTGATATTGCGTAACTAAATCCTTTTTCAGCTTTAAACTGCTAACCGTAACCAAATGACTATGTGTCACTAATCTTTTTTCAACTTTCTTATAAGACATTAAATCTTGTTTCGGGATAATCCCTTCATAATAATCCATACAATCGTATATAATTTTAGTTCCTTTTAATCGTAACAAATGGACATTTAAATCTCTAAGTAAGGTTGGATATGTAAAAATAATAACATCATTGTTCATAAAGAAACTAATGAATAAGAAATAAATTTTTCTAAATACTCGACTTTTAGAATTATAGTAAAGATCTTTAAAAATAATATTATGATTTTCATTAGTAACACATTGCCATTCTTTCTTATCAATGGTATTTTGTTTATCTAAAATCATCGAATAAGTTACATTATAACCATTGTTAGCTAAAAACAACGCTGTAAAATGTGGTCTTTGTTTTATCCACTTCCAATAGACATGAGAAAAATATCTTAATCGATGTTTATTAAATCTGAGTAATCTAAAGAATGGATATAAAAATATGGTTATTAAAGATAACAAAATAAATAAAAGACCATAAAAGAATGAAAAGATGGCATGCAAAATATAATAGATAATCATTTTTATTTGCATACCAAACACCTCAGTTAAATTATAGCATAATAAAGATTAAAAAAGATAGGTAAAACCTATCTTTATGAAGCACTTTTAGCTCTTTCTTTACCCCAGGCCTGAATGGCTTGAATCTTTTCAGGGTTTGTTTTAGATATGGAGGTAGAATTCTTAAGATAATTAAATAAGTATTCTTTAGTAATTTGGATATTATCCGATAATACATTATAAGACATATCACGAATACAAGCTTCAATATCAGATGATGCAAAGCCTAAAGTAATTGTTACTAATTGATTTAAGAATTCATCATCTACTTTAATATTTAAATACTTAGCAAAGTACAAAGAAATAATCTCTTTTCTTTCAGCATCATTTGGTAAATCTACAAAGAAGATTTCATCAAAACGTCCTTTACGAAGAAGTTCAGAAGGAAGTTTTGATACATCATTAGCAGTAGCTATAACAAATACTTCTTTTTTACATTCTTGCAACCAGAATAGAAATTGACCAATCATCCTGTTTGTAACACCAGATGAATCATTAGCTCCCGCTAACCCTTTTTCAATTTCATCAATCCATAGAATACAAGGTGAGACATGTTCTGCAGTTTTTAAAGCACTTCTTAACTGCTCTTCGGTTTCACCGACATATTTACTTTGTACGGTGGCAAAATCTAATAAATAAAGTGGTAAATTCCATTGTTTAGATATTGCTTTGGCAGTTAAACTTTTTCCACATCCAGGTACACCAACTACTAATATACCACGTGGAGGTTTTAAACCTTTCTTTTGCAATAATTCTTTATTTTGAACATCGAATAATTTCTTTTTAGATTCTAACCATTTTTGTAAAGTTTTAAGACCACCAACGGTTATATTCTCGGTTTCAATCTTTTCAAGTCCTTCCATATTGGATACTAATTCACTTTTGGCAAATTTCAACTCTACTAAGTCATCCTTAGTAATCTTACCACTAGCAATTAGAATAGATATAATATTTTTGATTTCAGCTTCAGATAAACCCAATAAAATGGTGGCAGCTTCCTTATAATTATTATCATCCCATTCAAGTTCAATAGATGATTTATAAGCATCGATAACATTATGTAATAATTGATATATTTCTTCTTCATTTGGAAATTCTAAGTCTATTTCCATGCCTAATCTTCGAAGATTAGGCCAAATAGTTTGATCAGTTATTAAAACAATTGTAGATGATTTTTTTTCTGCTGTTTGGATAACATCGCATAAGAATCTTGTTAATACGGAATCCTCATTAACACCAGAAACATCATTCAATACATAAGTAACATTTCTTTTATCTTGTAGATCCCCACCGATATAATTTAAGATACTCATTAAAGTTTTCTCATCGCTAACTTTATTATTGGTATTTAAATCAATCATACCACTACTCATCGAATGGATAAAAATTGATGACTGAGCCTCTTCATTAATCTGCTTAATCATTTTTAATACTCTTTCTTTTTCAACCGTATTAAAAATAACTAAAGGTAGTCTAGCTAGTAAATATCTTTTAAAACTATCTTTTGCTTCTTCAAAATTCATTATGCTTCCTCCTTAATATATAAAGAACTAATAATACTTCTTCTTTCATCATCGTCAAATAATGTCATAATAGTATCAGCTAAACTATTATTGGTTTTAATAATTGAATCAATAAACTCTTTTTGGTTCTCTTCTTTAACAAGTAAACATGTAGCTAATTCCTCACTATACTTTATTTCGTTCTTTAGTCCCGAAATATGAATAGCTAAAGTGTTTGAATCTAATGACTCAGATATTAATGCTTCACGAAAACGATTGATGGCATTAGCAATTCGATCAGATATCACAACACTTAATTGTTCTAAAAACCTTTGATATCTCTCGTCTTCGAGTTTAATATTAATACTATTTAAATATTCAACATTTTGCCTATCGATTGGTTTGTCTTCGATAGAATATAAAAATTTTATTAATTCATAATAGGTCATGACATATCACCCCGATCAATCGTATCAAATGGTGGTGTTAAATCCCAATCAGGAAATGATACATAATCATTATTATCATAATTGTTCTCTTTTTTAGGTAAAACTGGATCTTCGACAAACTCAATTGGTTTATTTACTTCATTATTAAGTTGATTATTATCAGATAAAAAGGTTATTTCATCATTCATTATTATCACCTCTCATGTTGATATAATTTTCATAATTAAATGAATTAACATAGCTAAGTATTTCATCTTTTTTCTTCTTTGAACGATCAATAATAAATGACGCATCTACAATTTCACTTACCGTATTAAGTACAATATCACGATATAATTCTAAGCCTCTTTCCTTCTCCTCTTCAATTTCATTTTTAGTCCTAATGACTTCATAAATAAAATAGAAGTTTAAGATTAAAGCTATAACCATAACGGCGATACCAATTGCAAAATAATTGAATGCTAAAACCAATCCCACAATAGCAACAATTGTGGCTAAAATGGTTTTAATATTGATATATGAGGTATTTCTTAACTCCTTATCATATGGAATTGCAGCATATGAATTAACTGATTCAATTAATTCTTTTTCATTACTTCCATTAGTCGTAGCACCTTTCCAATCATCTATCTTAACATTGATAGAATTGGTTGGATCAAAATCATCCAAAGATGCTGTAATAGAATCCGTTAAAATGTTTTTTAAAAATGATACGGATATTTTTCTTGTTAATGGAGATACATCATTACGTTCCAAGATAGCATTAGTTAAAATGGAATAAAAATCCGTTTGACTATCGTAAGCTAGTTTAGAATTATCAAAATCACGATTAGCTAATACTTCATCACCTTTATGATCAATGATTAATTGATCTTTTAATATCTCTTTCTTTAATTTTAATTCCTCTTTTTCGTAATTATTGATTAAGCCATCTAAAAGTTCATCGAAACTCTTTTGCTGTTCAAATTTAGTATTATGGAATAGATTGTCAAACTGGTCATAGATTTTTTGATAACTTGTTGCAATACCCACTTGATTAATCAATCCTTCATAATTTTCCGCAAATTTACTTAACAAAGGATAATCATTCATATCTACTCTTTCAATATCTTTAGTAAAGAAAGCCTTCCATCTATTAACGTTTGTTTCATAAATGGTTTTATCACTATCCAATGACTTACACCAACTACTAATCAGAGCACATACTTCATCAGTCATATCCTTGCTGTATGAATTGTTAGATAAAGCTTCTAAAACACATATAAAATCATTAGATACTTCAGTTGGTTTTTGAATATCTAAGTATTTTTTTATCCATTTTAAAGCTGTTCGATGACGATTTAGTTTTATATGAACCAAAGCCATTAATAGAGAGGTTTTAGCTTGATTCAAACTAAGAGCCTTATTTAAATAAACAAAGGCTTCATTCTTTTTATCTAACAACCAATAGCAAATGGCTGATAAAGCATAACCCAAATAGTAATTAGGTGTATTAACTACAATACTATCTTTTAAACTCATAATATGGGAACGAGAGATTTTTCCTTTATTGACATTAGAAATAAGACCAATACCTTGTCTTCGGGTATTATCATAATAACCATATTTACGAGATAATTCATTTTGTTTAATAATAATGTCATTCTGAGCATTAGCAACTAAGGAATTTCCTTTAATTTCCCGCATAAATGTTCTTAATTCACTTTCTAAAGATTCAATAGATGTTTGCATATTTTGAACATTAGAATCAACATTATCAATTCTTCCGTTAATATTAACGACATCTTGAGAGACACTGTTTATATTACTATTAAGTACATTCATGTTACTTTCAAGCGTACTTAAATTAGCTGATGAAATGGCAAGCGTACTCATAAACAAACACCTCTCTATTCTTATAAATTATAACATGATATTTTACAAAAATAAACAAAAAAAGCAATCGATGATTTGATTGCTTATTTTGTTTTATTTAATTTCTTTAGGTTAGTATTTATTTCTCTTAGTAATTTTATTTCTTCACTAGGTTCTACTGGTGCTTCTTCTTTTGCTTCTTCCTTTTTTCTAATTCTTGATAATCTATTGATCATCTTAACAAATAAGAAAATACAGAATGCAATTATTAAGAAATCAACGATGTTTTGAATAAACATACCATAATTAATCGTAGCATCTTTAACTGTTACGGTTAATTCGGTAAAATTAATTCCACCAATTAGAATACCTACTAAAGGCATAATAATGTCATTAACTAATGAACTTACAATTTTACCAAAAGCAGTACCAATGATAACACCAACAGCTAAATCAATAACATTACCCTTAGAAATAAACTCTTTGAATTCCTTTAACATTTTTCCTCCAATCTTATTTTATAAATTTTTTGCAATCTTATCAACTAAATCTTTAATTTTTCGTAATGATTCATTTTGATACTTAGTATGATTATATTGTTTTAAAAAATACTCTGGATCTTTAAAAAACTTTTTGATAAATAATTTAAACGTCCATAAGCCCGGTAAATATATCCCATAAGCATTTAATTTAACAAACTTAGCGTTGTATTTTTCTTGGCCACCTACCCCAGGTATTAAAACCATATATTTTTGTAGTTCTAGACATTCAGTTACCGTTGCACCACCTGGTTTACTAATAACAATATCTGCGATATCCATTAATTCATAGGCATCATTAGTAAAGCCATATACCTTTAAATTTGGATTATGCTTAGCTAAATCATCAGCCTTATCCTTTAATTCTTCACTTCTTCCACATATAAACACAATTTGATAATCGCGATTATATTTTAGTATTTTCTTTAAATATTTTAGATAAATGGTAGATCCAATTGAACCACCACCAAAGAAAGTGATAACTTTCTTTTTAGGATTTAAACCATGTTTCTTAAAAATAGCTGCTTTGTTTGGTAATTCAGCAATTTTTCTTTCATTATAAGGAATGCCAAATGGATAAATATTCTTTGAATAACAGCCCCTTTCTTCCATGACGTTTTTTACAATTTCATTAGCAACTACAAATGATTCATCAGGATCATCACTACTCATCCACATTTTATGAACCTGGTAATCCGTTATAATCGTTATTAATTGGGCATTAATCTTACCCTGTTTATTTAATATAGCAGCCATATTAGAACCATAAAAATGGGATGAAATTACAATGTCAGGCTGGAATTCAATAAATTCTTGAGCCATTTCATCTTTAAAAATAAATTTTTTAAAAAATTTTTTGTATTCCTTGGTTGTAAAATTATGATCTAATGATTTATATAAAAAGGAAAAAATCTTTTCTAGTCGGTGATGCATAATATAGTTCATTGCATTAATGGTAAAATTGGTTGTTTTACCAGTATATTTTAATAAATCCACCACTTTAATTTCATAGTTCTGACTATGTTGTTTTAAGTAATCAGATATATATTCGGCAACGGTCTTATGACCGCCTCCATAAGAAGCATAAGTAATTAATATTCTTTTCATAACCTTTTACTTGAGTGTATCTAAATATTTGTGAACTTCCTCCATGTCATCCAAATGGATTTTAGTTCTACCAATAATTTGATAATCTTCATGTCCTTTCCCTAGTATTAAAAATACATCGTTATCTTCAATCATTTCAAGACCTCTTCGAATAGCTTTTGGTCGATCTAGTATTACTTCATAATTGTCCTTAGTTACTCCTTTTAGAATGTCATCCATAATAGCTTGTGGATCTTCAGTACGCGGATTATCAGAAGTTAAAATAACATAATCACTCTTTTGGGTAGCAATATTACCCATTATTGGACGTTTCTTAGGATCACGATCTCCACCACAACCAACTAGTGTTATTACTCTTCCTTTTTTGTTAAGAAGAAAAGCATCAATTATTTTTTCAACAGCATCAGGTGTATGAGCATAGTCTACAACGGCTATTCCACCTTTTACCTTAACTTGTTCACATCTTCCTTTAGGGGGTCTAATTTTTTCGGATAAAGCGATAATATCTTCAAGCGTATAACCTAAAGCATGAATAATAGCTACTGAGGTAAGATAATTATAAACATTAAAATAACTCTTCAAATGGTTCTTAATATCATAGGTTTTTCCTTGATAATTAAGTTTGATTAAAGTACCTGTTAATTCATCTTCAAAATCAACGATTTGATAATCTTTTCCGGTTTTACCTAGAGTTACATAATCTTTAGCTGCACTAATCCAACGCTTAGCATAATCATCATCATTGTTAATAACAATTGGACCATCCAAATAATTTAAGAATAATAATTTGGCTTGTAAATAGTTTTCCATCGTTTTGTGATAATCTAAATGATCTTCAGTTAAATTAGTAAAAGCTCCAACTTTAAATCTTAATCCTGCAATTCTCTCATAAGAAAGAGCATGTGAAGATACTTCCATCATTACATTTTGACAACCCTTTTCTTTAGCAGTTAATAATAATTCATATAAATCTAAAATGTTTGGTGTTGTATTATCGATTTCAATAAAATCTTCATCAGGAAGATAAAAACCAATCGTGCCAATATAACCAGTTTTGGTTCCTAACATGTTTAACATTTGATAAGTTAAATATGCTGTTGTAGTTTTACCATTAGTGCCTGTTACGCCCAAAAGATTCATTTTATTAATTTCTTTACTATAATTATCAACTAAATAATTCTTCAACCATTCTTCAGAATTATCCACTTTTTCATAGGGAATATCGACATCAATTTCTTTTTCACAAATAATTTTAGTAGCACCATTTTCAATAGCTTTATCAATAAAATCATGTCCATCAACATTATGACCTTTTATAGCAACAAAAATATCTCCTTTGACGATTTTTCTTGAATCAATTTTAATATTAATCATATTATCCTTCCTTTACAAAATATTCGTTATACCATACAAGAAATGTATAAATAGTCCATACTTTTTTATAATTATCCTTGATACCATTATAGTGATCATCAAGTAATTTTAGAATTTTCTTTTGTTTAAAATACTTAGCTGCTACATCACTCTCAAATGCTTTTTTTATTGTTTCATATAAATCTTTTTCCTTAACCCATTCTCTTAAAGGAACTGGGAAACCAAGTTTCTTCTTTTTAAATGATTCATTCGGTATTACTTTTGAAGCTGCATATCTTAATGCCGGTTTAGTTTCATTTCCATTAACTTTTGCTTTAAAATTCAAGGTTCTTGCAACCTCAAATACCTTTTTGTCTAAGAATGGAGTTCTAGCTTCTAAACCAAACATCATGGTATTGCGGTCAACAGCATGTAAGAAATCATTTACTAACCAGAAATAATAATCAATTACTTGTCTTTGAATAAAAGTATTTTCATTTTTATATCTATCATAGAAAGGTCTTACTATTTCTTTGGGACTAATTTGATTTTTAATATTAACATATCTAGCAGCTTCTTCGTTTCGAAATACCCTTCCAATACCAATGTAGTAATCCTTAAGTTTTTGACCTCTTCGATATAAGAACCCTGACCCTTTAAAAGTTGGGAATATTTTAGCAATATAATATAAACCATGTCTTATAAAATATGGTACTTTCATATATTTAGAATTATTTACCTCTTCAAAATAAGTATTATAGCCGCCAAATAATTCATCAGCACCTTCACCAGAAGTAACTACTTTAACTTTTTTAGAAGCGAGTTCAGAAACAAAATATAAAGCAATAGCCGATGGATCTGCCAGTGGTTCATCCATATAATACAAAATCTTAGGAAATTTATTTAAATATTCTTCTTTTGTTATTTTTCGGGCATAGTTATGAATACCCAATTTATCAGCTAAATCTCTAGCATAAGCAATTTCATCATATTTAGGATTGTCATAACCAACCGTAAAAGTTTTATCAACTTTAGAAATACTTACTAAATATGAAGAATCTACACCGCTTGATAAAAATGATCCAACTTCAACATCTGATATCAAATGATGGTTAACGGAATCAATCATGGCATCATTAATCTTTTCTGCATAGTTCTCTATCTCATCATCTTTTTCAGCGAATGTTAATTCAAAAAATCTTTCAAATCGCTTTTGACCTTTTTCAATAATCAATTGTTCACCAGGCATCATCTTATATACACCTTTAAAAAACGATTCTCTAGTAGGTACCGAATTAAAACATAAATATGCTGTTAAAATAGTATCATTTAATTCCTTCTTAAAATCTGGATGATCTAGGAAGGCTTTGATTTCACTAGCAAACATAAAGGTATTATTATTTTCATAATAATATAATGGTTTAATTCCCCATCCATCTCTAGCTAAATATAAAATTTCTTTATTTTTATCCCAAAGAGCAAAGGAAAACATACCTCTTAATCTTTCAGTTAATTTAAATCCCCACTCTTCATAGCCATGAACTAATACCTCTGTATCAGTGGAAGTTTTAAAGTAATGATCTTTTTTAAGAAGTTCTTTTTTTAATTCTTCGAAATTATAAATCTCTCCATTAAAAACAATAACAATGCTTTTATCCTCATTAAAGATTGGTTGATCACCAGTATTAAGATCAATAATGGATAAACGACGATGTCCTAAAGCTACTTTATCATCAAGATAAAACCCTTCAGCATCAGGTCCACGGTGCTTAATACGATCTGTCATTTGTTTAAGAATTTTTTTATTAGGATTCGTTCCTAAATACCCAGCAATACCACACATATTAGATCCTTTCTTCTTTAAGCAACTTAGTTGCTTCTTTAATACCAGATGAAGAAGCAATATTTAAATATTCTATTGCTAATTTAACATCTTTCCTAACACCTGCCATCTTATTACCAGTTAAATAATAATACTTAGCAAGATTATATAATGAATAATTATTCCTTACGGAAATAGGACAAATACTAGCTTGATAATAATAAAAATATGCATTTTTTAAATCGCCATTTAAACGATAATACTCACCTATTTTATTTAATGCCCAGCTTTCACCTAAAGAGGCACTTAGATTAAAATACTTTAAAGCTTCATTCATATCATTGTGTCTTTCATAATATAAACCAATATTATTATAGGCATATACATAGCCCTCTTCAGCGGCTTTTTTATAATACTCTAAAGCTTTTTCCTCATCTTTCTTATGTTCTTTATTAAGACCAGTTAAATAACAATTTCCCATTGTGTTTAAAGCAGCTACACTATTTAATTCAATAGCCTTATTTAGAAACTCCCAAGCTAAATTAAAATCTTTTTCTAAATTGCCATATCTCTTAGTAAGTATTAAGTTAGCAACCATCCAACAACCCTTGGGATGATTTTTGATAGCGCTTTTATAATAGTACTCATAACATTTATTTAAATCTTGATGCCCACTTACAAAACCACTAAATTCTAAAGAACCAAGTTCTGCGCAAGCATATACATTATCTTTTTTAGCAAGTTCTTGTAAACCTAAAATATGATTAGTTCCTTCGGTTATATTTAATTTTAAATATTCATCAAGATCATTTTGATTAATAATTAAATCATTTTTAATAAATATTGGTTGTTTATTCTCTAAAATAGCATAATTAATCAATTTAACAAAAGACTCATAATTATTGTTCTTATTTTTGATAACTTGATTTTTAAAATCTTGCGTAACATTCTTATCTTTATTCATTACACTAATTAACTTCGTAATAACGAGTTTTAACATTTTATTTTTAGCCACAAGATTATAACTATCATCATTTAATAAATACACTTTATCTTCCAAAATACTAATAATACGCATTAAAATATCAAGATAACAGCGTTTATCTTTTAAATATCTTTTTTGTTTATCGAAATAATACTTTTTATATTCAATGCCAATTGCACGGTAACCAATACAATAATTGTTTACTGTTGTATTATTAACATCTTTAGCATCAAAAAGTGCGCAAAATATCTCACTTTGCATAGCACATGCTTTATTTAAAGCAACTTCTTTAATAATAGAAACTAGGTTACCTAAAGATAAATAGTCACCGTTTTCATTCATTTTAATAAATTTTTTATTCATTAAATTACTCCATAATCATTATAACACGATAAGATTGATTATGGCTAATTTTTGTACGATGTGGATTATGTGTGGATTTAATTCTGTTTCTATATTTTTTTATAATTTATATAATTAATAATGAAAGGAGATAAAATTTGAAAAAGTTTATCAAAAATTATTTGTTAACACTTTTAATGCTTGTTGGAATAATTATTGGTGCTATTGTCGGCTTAATCTTTGGTGAAAAAGCTACCGTGTTAAGTCCTTTAGGTGATTTATTCTTAAATCTTTTATTGATTATTATTGTACCGCTTATTTTCTTAACCATATCTACATCTATTGGTAAAATTACAAAACCTAAAAGAGTTGGTAGAGTTTTAATTACTATCATCGTTGTCTTTATCATTACATCTTTAATTAGTGTTCTTATAGGTATTGTTAGTACACGTATTTCACTGGTTAATAGTGTTGACTCAACTAGTATTATAGCTGGTTTAGACTTAACTGCTGAAGAAACGGTAGAAGATTTGAATATTCTATCTAGAACTGTTCAAGCAATTTCAACCAACGATTTTGTTAATTTATTATCTAGAAACAATATTATTGCTTTAATAATCTTTTCTATCATCAGCGGAATTGCCATTCAAATGGCTAAAGAGAAAGGAGAAGCATTCTTAAAGGTCTTAGATAGTGCTAATGAAGTATTACAAAAAGTATTACAAATCATTATGTACTATGCCCCTATTGGACTAGGTTGCTACTTTGCAGCTTTTGTAGGTACCTTTGGTTCAACCATTGCATTAGGTTATGCTAAGACAATGTTAATTTATACCATTGCGTGCGTTGTTGTATATTTTGGTGTTTATACCCTATATGCTTTCATCGCTGGTGGTTTAAAAGGTATTAAAGCTTACTGGTCAAATATTTTACCTGCTACATTAACTGCCCTTGCAACTTGTTCATCAGCAGCATCAATTCCTGTTAATACTAAATGCGCAAAAAATATTGGCGTACCTGAGGATATTGCTAACACCACTATCCCACTTGGAACATCTTTCCATAAAGATGGATCAATTATTGGTTCCGTATTTAAAATAATGTTCCTTGTATGTTTATTTGGCGCGGATGCTGGCATTTTAAAAGTATTAGGTGTTGCTTTAATTGCTACTTTACTCGTTACAGCTGTACCAATTGGTGGCGGTACCATTTCTGAAATGTTAATTATTACTATGATGGGCTTCCCAGTTGGAGCACTTCCAATATTAACTATTATTGCTACGATTATTGATGCACCAGCTACGGTATTAAATGTTGTTGGTGATTCAGCAAGTAGTATGCTTGTAGCAAGAAGTGTCGAAGGTAAAAACTGGCTAAAAGAAAAAAAGAAGACTAAATAATGACAGAATAAAAAAAGAGACTAACGTCTCTTTTTTTCATATGTGCATCTTAACACTCTTGCTAATTCAACCTCTTGAACGTTTCTTTCGAGTCCACATTCACTTAGATATTCTTTTAAATTATCCTCGCTAGTCTTTCCGCATTGTCCATCACCAAAGATGAATGATAACAGTTTTTCCTCAGCGCTTATATTAAGTCCTTCAAAAACCCAATTTGATCTTTTAGCCGTAGCTATTGTATCTTCAACATTATATGTATATAATTCTGGTTTATAATAATGCTCTACTTTACGTACGTTTTGATATAAATCAATCATGGTACGCGGCGGAATTGGATTTTCAAAATAATCAATCAAATCAAGAAATTTCTCACTTAATTCAGCTTGACGTTTTTTACTAAATGAATGTTTCATTATTTCTGACATTTTGATTAATCCTTCACCATATGCACTACGATACACACTATTAAACATTCTAAAATATCGCATATTATTTTCAGTTAATGGTTCGTTTAGTTTTTTAACAAAACGTAAATATTCATCAATATTATAGATTGAATATATTGGATCGATAGTTAATTGCTTTTTATTATCATAGTAAGTCAATTCTTCTTTCGTTTTAGCAAAGTAGCGATATGACTTTAAAAAATTGTTATTTTCAGGCTTTTTACTATCCCAAGTTGAGTCAAAGAAATAAAAACCTTTAACATTATATTTAGGATCATCTACAAAAACACAATTTCGTGAATGATTTGATTTAACACCACTTAAATAGACAATATCATTTTTAATACCCAAATAGAATAAAACTGCATAAAATAAACGAGCGTAACCAATACATACAATTTTATCCCCTTGAATAATTTTCGTTAAATCTCTTGATTGGGTAAAATCATCATTTACATCTTCATATTTATATTCACGATTACGAACAATATCATATGTTAGCATAATTTTTTCTAAAGGCGATCCCGCAAAAGTTTTAATATGCTCAGCCAAATCTTTAACATGTTTTAAGGTTGCAAGACCATCTCGGGTATTAACATCATAATAATTACCATCAATATGAATATATACACTATCAGCATATTCTTTTAGGGAATCAACAAAGCCTTTTAATAAATCATATTCATTAGCATTGAACACCTTATCATAAATAATCTTCTTTGATAATAAAATGGGATTATCTTTGATTAGACTATATAAATTATAATCTGTGTTATTAACTCTTATTACTGGTACACAATCTAATAAATGATCGAAGTGTTGATAAACAAAATCACACGCTTTACTCTCCGTGTCTTTACTGGTACCAAAAAAGATATCAGCAGCAATATTCATTTTTTGGGTTTGAAAGAATTTTTCCTTTTTTTGCAATTGATCTAATAACGAAGTTCCTTCATTAACATAAATCATTAATGAGTATGTTCCGTCTGGATTATAACACATTTCGAAATCTTCAAAAGGGCTAAATTCAAAATCATCAACTAAGCAAATATCCCGTAACATATAAAATCCTTTCATTAAAAAAAATCTCTTGCAAAAAAGCATTGAGATTTTTATAAAGACAATTATAAAAACCCCCTAATTGCCTTACAAGTAGATATACTAACAAAGATAGTGATAAAAGTAAACCATTTTTTAATGATTTTTAGCAATATTTATAATAATACCAATTGATACCATACTAACTAACAACGAAGACCCTCCATAAGAAAGAAATGGTAAAGTTACACCCTAAGCTTTACATTCAATACCGATTTTGTCTAGTAAATAATAACATGGTAACTAAAAAAACGTGGTAGTATGTCAAGATAACTTGTTTATATACTCATTCAATTAATTCCGGAAATCTTAAATGAACATATACTTTTTT